>LSQX01014451.1_pt1 | contig 22089 bp, 23 predicted proteins | sample 654561 | NCBI WGS metagenome assembly LSQX01 (sample SAMN04489861, study PRJNA283612) | anaerobic digester metagenome | isolation source: 4 biogas reactors fed with cattle manure at either 37C or 55C with and... | place: Denmark: Kongens Lyngby | collected 2014
GCTTATGAGCTTAGCTGGAGTTGGACAAAAAACAGCAAATGTTTTTATGATAGAAATGGATAATAAAAATCTAATGGCTGTAGATACTCATGTCTTTAGAGTTGCTCATAGATTTGGATTAAGTGATGCCAAAACCGCTATAAAAACTGAAGTTGAGTTATCTAAAAAGTTTAAAACAGATCTCCATGTACTTCATCAAGCTATGGTACTTTTTGGAAGATATATCTGTAAAGCAACAAATCCACAATGTGATGAGTGTATTGCTCCACATTTATGTAAATCTAAAGCAACTTTTAAAGTTAATTAGTATAAAATAACTCAACTACAATACTATATTATATAGAGGTCTTATGATAAATAAGTTTTTGATTATTTTGTTATTATCTAGTGGTGTGCTTTTTGGTGATGTTGTAGAAAACATCAATGCTGAACCTTCAATCTTTGATGCTATACTACAAGTAGAAGAAAAAGAATCAAAATCAAAACTCTTAGAGGATGTTAAAAAATTTGTTGATAATACATATAATGAAGTACAAAATAAGATATTAGATTTTGCTCACTCCTTTTTAGGACAAAAATATCAATTTGGGGCATCTAAAAATAGCTCTAGGGTTGATTGTTCTCTATATACTCAAAATGTATATTCAAAAGCTGGAATCAAAATACCAAGAACATCTATAGAACAATCAAAACTTGGCGTAAAAGTCTCAAAAGATGAGCTTCAAGCTGGAGATCTACTCTTTTTTAATACAAATAAAAAAGCAATATCTCATGTTGGTATCTATATAGGNNCTATTATAGAAGACATCAATAAAAAATATTTTAAAGATAGATTTGTAGTAGCAAAAAGAGTTCTATAAGGTTTTTATGTAATATCTTCTTTATTAACTTTTACTGCATTGTCAAAATGCCTATGTAAATATTCAATTCTTTTTTGTACATCTTTTATATATAAATTTATAAAATCAATATCATACCTCTTACAACGTTCTATCAAAGAGCTATCATCAAATGTCTTTAAGATAAATTTAGAGATATTTTTAAACTCTTTATTTGCTATTTGTGGAGTTGTTTGTAGCCCATAGCAAAAAGTCGCAAGATCGTAAGCACTTATTTTTTCAATAATAAATTCATCATCAATTGCCATTGCTAATTCTGTATGAAACTTCCCCTTATATATTAAAATATTTAAAATATCATAAAAAGGAGCAATTGATATGCCACTACTATCTACAAAAAATGAGATGTTTTTTCCATGGGCATCACTATTGCCTATTATAAGGTTAAAAATAGTCCATTTTAAAACTTTGTTTATAGAAATAATTGGTATTTTAGTTTGAAGTAAAATTTCTTTTAATTTTGTAAAACTAACTCCTTGTCTTATATCTTTTACATCTCTTTGGCTCCCAAAATTTCTTTCATATTTAAATGATGGTGATAAACTCAAAGCTTGACAAGAGTCTATAATATGTAGTTTTTCTATTTTGCTATCTGAAATATATTTTCTATCAAATCTTTCTACTTCTAAAACCAGCTCATCATCAAACTCTAAAATATCTATATTTGGGATATCTAAACCAACACTTTTTGCTAATTGTAGAGATAAAAATTCATTTAAGACAAGATTGTAGTTTGATTTTTCAAACTTTAAAATATGAGTTGAAGCCAAATCTCCATCAGCTAAACCATAAATATCATTTATTTTACAAATAGGCAACTTTTCTTGAACTCCTGCAACACTAAGTCTTGGTTTATTGTCCCAAATAAATATAGGAGTTTTGTCTCTATTTTTTACTCTTGCTTTTAACTCTTCAAGTGGTATCTCTCTAAAAGTAGTTTTAATATCTTTTATATCATTGGAAATAAAGGATAAAGCACCAGATGTTTCATTTCCTATTGCTTTTAGGAGTGAAAATTTATTACTTTTACTAATTTGAATATATTGAATAAAAGTATCCAAACCATCACCTTCAGGAAAAAGGTTTTCTATATAATTTTTTATATCTTTACTTGTATAGTTTTTACTAAAATCTAACTTAGGAGATATTGGAAAACTAGTTTCTTGCCACATCTTGGAGTATTCTAAATCAAATACTTCTGTATTAATATCATATTTTAATACTCCAACAAACAAGCTATTAAAATATATATTTAATTTATAACTATTATTCATCTTCTATCTTTACATTTAATTTAATTCCTAGCATTTTTGCTACATAAAACAGATTTCCAGCACTGCATAAATCATTTCCATTTTCAATATTTGCTAAAGTTTGATGATTGATACCACATATACTAGCTGTATTTTCTCTTGTAAGTCCTAGCTTTGTTCTTTGATATTTTATATGTTTACCTAACTCTTGCATAGAAGCAATAGTTTGTGAAGTTGGTTTTTCACTTAGTTTTACTACTTTAGCCATTTATTAACCTTAAAAAATATACTCAAACTTTATTATTAGTAATTATAGCATAATTTTTACAATAAACTATATTCAAATATATATTATAGTCAAAATATTGTAAATTGATTTAATAACTACACTTAAATATAGTTTATAAAAATTGAATTTTATTGATAGTTTTTGTTTTTTTGCATAAGGAATACTTATTTTATGTTATAATAATATCAGCTATTTTAAAGGAGGCAACAAATGACGAAAAATATAGGTAAAATCGACAAAATTGCAAGAATAGTAATAGGTGTGGTAATCATACTCCTAGGCATAATAAGTGGTAGTTGGCTTGGTATTATAGGTATTGTTCCTTTAGCAACGGGGATTATAAGATGGTGTCCACTTTATTTACCACTCAAAATCAACACTTGCGGTAAAGATGATGGGTGTGATGTTAAGAAAGATTCTTAATCTTTCTTAACTAGTTGGATACTAAAAAGTAATTTAGTATCCAAATGGTATTAAAAATATTCAATATTTGTTAAAAATTTACAAATCCACTAATCCCTTAAAACTCTTAGCGGTAAAAAGTCTTAGATTTTCACTTTTAAGGCTTTTTAGCTCAGAGCTATATCCGTTTTTTACAAAAAGTGTTACTATATCAGGTACTATATCACTGTTTTTACAGTTTTGTAAAAGTGTGTTTAGTTCACTTTTTTTCATCTTACTATCAGCATATTTACAATATCCTACTATTACTTTACCCAAAGTTGTTTTAGCTATTGGTGTGATTTGAACTTTGTCATCCCAATAACTTCCAATTTGCTTGATATGGTCATCTTCAAATACCTCTTCTAGATAAGATAAAGCTAACTCTTCAAAAATAAAATCACTAAAATCAGCCTTGCGACCTGTAAACTTGCTATAAAACTCATCAAATTGACCTTCTTTTATCCCTTTGTAAATAGGTGAAACAAAAGCAAACCAAAACCTCATAAAAGGGTTAGTAAAAAGTAATTTTTTAGCTATTTTGCTATCACCTCTTTTGTTTGCCATAAAGTGTTGAGATGATTCTATCTCTATAATTCCTTTTTCACAAAGGCTCTCCACACACTTCATCCCCTCTTCAAAGCTTACATAGGCTCTTTTAAAAGCATTTGTAGTTTTTCTATCTCCTAGGGCTATACCGCTAAGTACCGCATGATCTACGCTATATCCACCTGTTAGATAGTTTACTTCATTTCTTAAGCTATTGTACTCTTTTAAAATATGTTTTTCTATTAACTCAAGTAGAGGTTTTGTGGTATCTATGTCTATATCAATACCGCCAAAAACAGTAAAGTACTCTATAGCTCTTGGCATATCTGTAAAATTGTTTTGCTTACAAAAGATACTAAAAAGCTCTTTTGTTGATTTGTCTAGTGTTATTATGGTATATCCTTTTTTAAAACCAAATTGTACTATAATATAAGTCATTTTACAAGGAGTTTGTATTGCAAAAAAATTTAATAGATATATTAGAACAAAAAATAGATATTTCAAAAGAGCATATTATAAATATTTTGAGATTTTTAGAAGAAGGGTGTACTATCCCTTTTATCGCTAGATATAGAAAAGACTTTACAGGAAATGCAAAAGATGAAGATTTGAGGAAGTTTGAAGAGATTTATAATTATTCTTTAAGACTTCTGGCAAGAAAAGAGGAGATAAAATCTATCTTAAATGAGAGAAATTTCTTAGATAAACAAATAAGCAAAGATATAGATGAAGCTAGTTCATTACAAGCTTTAGAAGATATTTATGCTCCTTATAAAGAAAAAAAATCTTCAAGAACTACAAATGCCATAGCTTATGGTCTTGAGCCTTTGGCAAATATTATCCAATCTATGAAATATAACATAGATGAAGTAGAACAAAAAGCAAAAGAGTTTTTAAACCAAAATATTTTAACTATTGAAGATGCTATCAATGGTGCTAGTGATATCATAGCCCAAAGATATAGTGATGATATAAGAACAAAAGAAGCTATAAGAAATATCATAGCAAACCACGGTATTTTGGAAACAAAAAAAACAAAAACATTTGATGAAAAAGGACTCTATACACTCTATGCAGATATACAAGAAAAACTAAAATATATCAAATCATATAGGTTTTTAGCTATAAATAGAGCCGTACAACAAAAACAATTGAGTATTAAAATAGAAATAGATGAAGAGCATATACTAGAAAATATCAAAAAATACAAAATCCCCTCATATGCACAAAGCTCTTGGGTGATAGTTTTTGAAGCATATAAAGATGGCTTAAAAAGACTTTTGTTACCATCGCTTAAAAGAGAAGCTTTATCAAATCTTGAACAAAAAGCTTCCCGTGAGGCAATAGATCTTTTTGGTAAAAACCTAAAAGAGCTTTTATTAGCTCCTCCACTTGTAAATCAAGTGATTTTAGGTATTGACCCTGGGTATATTAGTGGGTGTAAACTAGCAGTTATTGATGAAAATGGTGAGTTTTTGCAAAGTGGAGTAATATATCCTACCAAACCAAAAGAAGATTTAGAAAGTGCTTCAAAAACTATACTAGATCTTATTAAAAAATACAATATTAGCTCTATTGCTATAGGCAATGCAACTGCATCACAAGAAACAGCGGAATTTATCTCAAATCTTATAGAAAAACATAATCTTGATATCAAATATGCTGTAGTTAGTGAAACAGGAGCTAGTGTATATTCTGCATCCAAAATAGCAAGTGATGAATATCCAGATCTTGATGTAACTATAAGAGGGGCTATCTCCATAGCTGCAAGACTAAGAGATCCTATGGCTACTTTAGTCAAAATAGATCCAAAATCACTAGGTATTGGACAATATCAGCACGATGTAAACCAAAAAGATCTATCACAAAAACTTGAAAATGTAACTATAGATTTGGTAAACAAAGTAGGAGTTGATATAAATTCAGCTTCATATAAACTACTCTCTTTTGTATCAGGTATTAGTGAAAATTTAGCAAAAAACATCATCAAACATAGAAATAAAATCAAAAAATTCAAAACAAAAAAAGAGCTTTTAGATGTCAAGGGAATAGGAGAAAAAACATATGAACAAAGTGTTGGATTTTTGCGTATCAAAGAAGGAAATAGCATACTTGATAACACTGGAATCCATCCTGATAACTACGATATAGTAAAACTTTTAGAACAAAAATATGATATAAATAGTATAAAAAAGGAGCAAATAGACTCTATTGCCAAAGATTTGGGATGTTTGCCTTTGCTTTTGCAAGATATTATATATGAGCTTAAAAAACCTGGACTTGATATAAGAAGTGAACTAAATGAAGTAGAGTTTTCAAAGGATATCACAAAAATTGAAGATTTAAAAGAGGGCTTTATACTAAGTGGTGTAGTAAGAAATATCACGGATTTTGGTGCTTTTGTAGATATAGGACTCAAAAATGATGCACTTTTACATATCTCACAAATTAGTAAACAAAGAATTTCTCATCCATCAGATCTACTAAGTATCAACCAACAACTTAAAAATCTAAAGGTTTTAAGTGTTGATTTGGATAAACAAAGAGTTTCATTGAGTTTAAGATAGTTAAGTCATATAATGTTTTATTTAGAAAGCTTTATTGGGATATTGGTTTTATGATTGTAGAAAAACAAAAAGTTTCAATGTGGGGAGATAAAATCCTAGAAAATATCAGTAGTGATTTAAAACTAGAGTTCCCTGATTTACAAGGTTTTTCAGTAAGAAATCTAAAATATATGAGAATGTGGTATCAATTTTATTCATTTGGGCAACAGCTTGTTGCCCAATTACAAAACGATAAAATAGAGAAGATTTTTTATATACCTTGGGGACATAATATCCATATAATTTCAAAATCAAAAGATCTCCTATGATCTTTCAAACTCCTCATCTATAGCAAGAGCTAGTGCTTTAAAATCAACTCCATTTACACTAAAAAGTCCTTGTAGTATCTGTTTTTTACCACTAACTAGCTCTTTTGATTTGATACCATGACTTATAGAAAGACTAGCTTCTATAAAAGCTGATAGTTTATCACACTGTTTTAATGCTACGCCATCGATAGCTACATATTTATCAAGGTTGTAATTGTTTGCACTATCTACTTCTTTGATAGTACCATCTTCTACTATCCTATCTAAAAATTCATCTTTTTTATCATCCATAAGTCCCAAAAGATACTTAAACTCATCTCTTATAGATAGTGGTACATTTGGTAAAATCTCATCTTCTATTTTATATATTTCATATTCACTTATAATTTCACTTAAATCATCTACACTATATTTAACAGGACTTATAATATCTCTAGTTAAAGCCTCTGGTAAATCATGAAAAAGTGCACAAAAAAAGTTGCTCTCTATCCTTTTGGAACAAGCTTTTACTCTAAGAGAATAAAAATAAGAAAAAATAGCCACTGTAAGCATATGTCCTAGTACTGATGTTTCTGGTATTCTTGGAGTTTGAGCCCATCTTTTTTGAAACCTCAATCTTCCACTTAAATCTATAACTTTTGCTAACTTTTTGTTTAATGCTATTTTTCTTACAGCAATAAGCTCATAATAATCTTCTATCTCTTCTTCTACTGCATTTTTAACGCTTTCTATATCATTTAAAAATTGGCTTGTTTGATATACAATACCAAACTCCCATCTAGTAGATAGATATGATGCAGCTTTTAGTATAAATCTCTCTTTTTCATAGATGGTTTCATCATCAAGATAGTTTGTAAACTTTTCTAAAAACTTACCATCATCTATATCTTTTAAAGAGTCTTGAAGCTTTCCTACAACCCATGAGTTTATCTCTTTTTTCTTTTTTTGTAAGACATTTCTAAATACATCTGGTCTAATATCTGTAACAACTACTCTTCTTAAAAACTCAAAAATACCAGCTTCTATCAAGTGAGTATAGTTGATATCTTTTTCCATTTTGGCTATAAAATAAGCTATAATAAACTTGTGAGCTTGTTTATCAAGCTCAACAAGCTCTACCATCCTTGGGTAGTCATTCCATCTTTGAATAGATGCACTAGAAAATATATCTTCTATAATCTTGGGGTTAATCACTTATCGTCCTTAGTCCCATCAAAAAACATCATTTTTTTACCCAAAAGCATAAGTCCAACTACACTTAATACTACACCATACGCTACTAAATCTCCACCCATTTCTTACCTCCTACAACTTCCTAGAAGATTGATTTTTTCTACTCTATTTGTATGTCTGCCACCTTCAAATCTAGCATTACACCAGTGGTTGATAATAGATTCTATCATACCCTCACCACTTACTCTCTCACCCAAACATAGCACATTTGCATCATTATGACATCTTGCCATAGTTGCACTATATTCATTGTGACAAAGCGCTGCTCTTATACCTTCAAACTTATTTGCCGACATACTCATACCTATGCCACTTCCACATATAAGTATACCATAACTTTCGTATTTATCCAAAATAATTGCCCTACAAACCTCAGCAGCATAGTCTGGATAATCGACTCTATCGCTATTATCAGGTCCAAGATCAACTACTTCAAAACCTTTGGTAATAAGTAGTTTTTTGATAAAATCTTTGATTTTATATCCAGCATGATCACTTGCTATATAATATTTCATTAGTAAATCCCCTCTTTGTGGTTGATAATATTGTCCTCTTCAGTAATAGTTTTTTCTAAACTATCTACTGTTTTAAAGACTCTTTTCCACTGTACTTCAAAGTTTTCATCCCAACTAAAGTAAATAAACCAAGGCTTTCCTACTATATATTTATATGGAACACTCCCCCAAAATCTACTATCATTGCTATGATCTCTATTGTCTCCCATCATAAAAAACTCATCTTCTGGTATCATAACTGGAAACATCTCAAATAATCTTTTAGGTTGTGAACCATCATCTATTATGCTAGGATCTGTATGTATTCCTTTGTGATCTTTTTGGTATGGGTTTTTTATCCAAAGTTTATTATCTAGCTCAACTATATCAAAGCCTACATAGTTGGCTTTTACATATTCGTTTCCTTCATGAGGATGAAGATATAGATTTTTATCTTTTAAAAACACTATATCTCCACCAACTGCTACACATCTTTTGACATAGTGTAAAGTCTCTTCATGAGGATATCTAAAAACCACGATATCTCCTCTTTTTGGTCTATCACCCTCTACTAGATGTCCATTGTCATTAAAATCTGGTAAAACTTTAACCTCAATCCAAGGAAGCCTAGGAATAGGTATCCCATAAGAGAATTTTTTAACAAAAAGCATATCCCCAACTCTAAGTGTACTTATCATACTTCCACTAGGTATAACAAAGGCTTGAATAACAAAAAAAATCAAAAAAAGTACTATTATAATAGTACCCGTCCAACTACTTGAAAAGTTATATAGTTTTACTAAAAAGTTTTTCATACTTTTCTATCTTTTGCTGATTTGATAGTATTGACTAAAAGCATAGCTATAGTCATAGGCCCTACTCCACCTGGAACTGGAGTAATATATGAGCATTTTTTAGATACTGCTTCAAAATCAACATCACCAACTAAACTACCATCTTCTAAACGGTTGATACCTATATCTATTACTATAGCATCTTCTTTGATCATATCTTCTTTGATAAGCCCAACTACACCAGTACCTACACAAACAATATCAGCTCTTTTTGTATGGGATTTGAGATCTTTTGTATAAATATGGCAAATATCTACTGTTGCATTTGCATTTAACATCAAACTTGCTAGTGGTTTTCCTACTATATTACTAGCTCCAACTATACAAACATCCTTACCTTTAACATCTATATCATACTCTTTTAAAAGCTCCATTACCCCATATGGAGTAGCTGGAATAAATCCATCAAGTCCTGCTCTTATACGTCCTACATTATATGGATGGAAACCATCAACATCTTTTTTGGGATCAATAGCTTCAAGAATAACAGTAGTATCTATATGTGCTGGAAGTGGAAGCTGTACCAAAATACCATCAATATTTGGGTTTTTATTCATCATATCTATAGTATTTAAAATAGATTCTTGAGAAATAGTAGCTGGCATCTCATGAACAATAGAGTATATTCCTGCATCATTACAAGATTTGCTTTTCATCTTAACATATGTCGCACTAGCTGGATCTGAACCAACCAAAACAACAGCAAGTCCAGGTGTTATTTGTTTATTTGTTTGAAGTTGCTCTACTTCATATTTAACCTGTTTTTTTATTTTATCCGAAAGAGTCTTACCATCTAAAAGTACCATCTTAAAATAATCCTTTATTAATTTTCATCCTGCTATAATACTACAATTTTCTTTACAAAAAGGTTAGTAGTTGAAACTCTTTTTTATATTGTTTTTCTCTTTTGTATATTTATTTGCAAATGAGAGTGATTTGTCTTTTATTACAAAATATGAATATGGACAAATGTTATATGAAAATCCAAGAGGTATTGGCTGCATTAAATGTCATGGTAAAAATGGCAAAGGTATAATAATAGCAAAATATTCTGAAGAACAAAAAGATAAAACAATAACAACAGAAGTTAAAAAAACAGGAGATATTACTGTTTTATCTTTGGAAGATTTTAAAAAGGTTCTAAATGTCAAAAAGAGCGAATCTCTAATAATGCCAACATATTTTTTAACAAATGAAGAGGTAGAGTCTATTTACTATTATATAACAAATATAGAATTAAAGGAGGGCAAATGATTAAAAGTATATTGATGGTAGCAGGAGATAATGAAAAACACTTAAATAAAATACCTTATCTAAAAAGTGATGTTGCTATGATAAATCTTGAAGATGGTTTATATGATAAAGAAAAAGCTAGACAAATGGTATATAATGCTATACCAAAAGTAAAAAGTGATAATACTAGAATTGTTGTTAGAGTAAACTCTCTTGATAGTTGCGGTAAAGAAGATATCGAACTTATCAATAAAACAAAACCATATGCCATAAGAGTACCAAAAATAAGAACAAAAGCTGATGTACAAAAGGCGTTGGAGCTTATAGATGATGATATTGAAGTACACCTTTCTATAGAAACTAAAGAGGCTTTTAGCTCTATTGGAGAGTTTAAAATAGATAAAAGAGTTACTACTTTGTATCTTGGAATTTTGGATTTATTAGAGTCTTTAATGATACCTCAATCTGTTTTGGCTATTGGTAATCCAACAATAGAGTATATTTTAAGTAAGTTTTTAATAGATTGTAAAACGTATGGATTTTATCCCGTTTCATTTACATATCAAGACTATAGAAACTTAAGTGAGTTTGAAGATTGGTGTGCAAAAGAGAAAAAAATGGGATTTAGTGCAAAAAGTTGTATAAGTCCAGATCAAGTAGATATTGTAAATAGAACTTTTGCACCAAATTCTAAAGAACTAGAACGTGCTAGATATATAATAGAGGTTTTTGAAGAGCGAAAAAAACATGGATGTACTGGTTTTGTTGATGAAAAATATGGTTTTATAGATGAACCCATCTATAAACATGCTAGACTTTTGATACCTGATTAAAGTTATTATTTAGATGTTTGAACGTTTTTTAAGGTTTTTTACAGATAATATAAGGATGAACTATACTCTGTTTTTCCTTATATTTGCTCTAGGAATTTACTCATATATCAAAATGCCAAAAGAGATATTTCCTAGCTTTGATCTAGAGATGATCTCTATAAATGGTGGTTATAGCGGTACTTCTATAGATGTACTAGATAAAATGGCTGTAGTTAAGATAGAAGATGAGCTAAAAAATATAGACGGCATAGATACTATGACTACTGTTGTCTCTCCCAATAGATTTACTATTATTTTGGAGCTACAAAAAGGACAAAACAAATACAATCTAGCTAGTAAAATCAAAGATAGTGTAGAACTAACAAAACAAAATCTTCCATCTGATATGAATACCCCTATAGTTACAGTCTTAGATAGAAAAAGAGATCTTGTAGATCTTGTACTTACTAGCAACAAACTATCTCTAGATGAGCTAAAGCCTATTGCTGATACGCTTAAAAGTAGGGTTTCTAGTATAGAGGGTGTTTCAGAGGTTACTATATATGGAGATAGTGATCTGTTTTATGAAATCATCATCAATGATCAAAAAATCAATGCTTTAGGCTTAAATAAAAATGAAGTTTTTAGTGCTATAAGCAACCTAACATATATATTTCCTATAGGTAAAATAGAGGATAAAAAAGAGCATTTTTTCGTCTCTACAAGTAGTGGCAATAAGCCTCTAAATGAGCTAGAAAATAGCCTATTAAAGATAAATAATAAAAACGTCTATCTAAAAGATATAGCTACAATAGATAAAAAATATGAAGATAGTAGTACACTATACTCTTTAAATGGTAGTAAATCCATAAGTGTGGCTATATCACAACTCTCAACTGCAAATGCTATAAAAATATCAGATGATATTCAAAAAATAGTTCACAATATCAATAGCTCTCAAGATCTATATAATATCACAATCAATAAAGATGACTCAGAAAACATCAAAGAAAGGCTTGATATTGTTATATCAAATATTATACTTGGAATTATACTTATTGCAGTACTTATAAGCTATCTTATCAATACAAGAATGGCTTTTATTATAGTTTTGGGTATTCCTACATCTATAGTAATAGCTTCATCATATATGTATCTAACAGGATATAGTATCAATATGATATCACTTATAGGAATCTTAATAGCCATAGGTATAATAGTAGATGATGCTATAATTGTAAGTGAAAATATACAACAATATATAGAAAAAGGTATAGAACCAAAAGAAGCTGCTATTTTGGGTGCAAAAGAGATGATTGGTCCTGTTACCATAGCCTCTATAACTACTGTTTTTTCATTTTTGCCAATACTTCTTATAAGTGGAACATTGGGTGAAGTTATGAAACTTGTACCAATAGCAATATCAGTGCTTATAATAGCTTCTTTGGTAGAGGCTTTTGTTTTTTTACCTATACATGCCTCTCATGCTCTTAAAAAAGAGGCCAAAGCTCTATCATGGCAAAAGGCTATGGATCTATATGCAAAGGCTATAAATCTTTGTCTTAAATATAAAAAGAGTTTTTTATTACTCTTTTTTGTGCTTGTTCCTGTAGTGATGTTTATTTCTATAAAACAATCCAAATTTCAGATGTTTCCACAATTTGATGCAAATGATGTAAGGATAGCTATCAAAGCACCAAATAACAAAACCATAGAAGAGACTTTTGAAATAATCCAACAAATAGAACAAGATTTATTAAATAAAAAAGATGAGTTTTTTATAAAAAGTATAGATTCTCGTGCTGGTAGTAGGATGGATACAGCTGGAAATGCTGAAAACTTGCCATATGTTGGTTTTATTACTATTGAGCTAGAGATGTTAAAGCCTGATAACTTTGTAGATATCTTTATAACTCCATATTTAAGTCTATATTATGATCCAAATAATCGTCCTAGAACAAAAAAATCCATAAAACTATCTAAAGAGATAAATAAATATTTAGAAGATCAAAAATATAAAGAGATATATAATCTAACTGATATCAATGTAGTTGAGCGAAAATTAGGTCCTGTTAAGACTGATATTGCTATAGCTCTTACATCAAATAATAGTATGCAAGTTATGGACACTATAAAGAGCCTAGAAGATAAACTACAAAATATAAAAGGTGTTCACAATATAAATAACTCTGTAAACTATGGTATCAATGAAATTAAACTACAAGTAAACCAATATGGTCAAAGCTTAGGTATAGATGAGGCTTTTTTAGGAAGCTATCTATCCAATCTATATCTTTTGAAGAAAAAAGGTCTAGCGTTTGATGATAGTGGCTTACTTGAAATCAAAATCAAAAGCACTTTCAAAGATGATTATGAAGAGTTTAAAAATCTTCAAATCACTATAAAAGATGGCAAAACTGTAAGATTAAATGAAATAGCAGATCTAAACATTATAAGAACTTTTGAAAAAATCTCAAAAGATGATGGTATAACAAACTATTTTGTATATGCTGATGTAGATCCCAAAATCATAACAGCCACTGAAGTTTTGGAGATTTTAGATCCTAGCTTAGAAGAAGTAGAAGCTTCTGGTATAAAAGTGATTTTAAAAGGTGAAGAAGAGCGAAAAAGAACACTTATGGCTGATATGTTAGCAGCTTCTGCTTTAGCTATTTTGCTTATACTTTTATCTTTATTATATCTTTTTAACTCTTTTAGAGATTCTTTAATACTTATGAGCGTAATACCTTTTTCATTTTTGGGTGTTTTGGCTGGACATTATATAATGGGGCTTAATATAAGTTTACCATCACTTATAGGTGGATTGGGACTTGCTGGGGTTGTTATAAATGATGGTATTATTATGATGATGTTTTTACAAAAAGCAAAGAAAATAGATGAAGTTTATGATCAATCAGTAAAAAGACTAAGACCTATTATCCTAACATCTGTTACAACTATAGTTGGTATGCTTACATTGATGTTTTTTCCATCTGGTCAAGCTAGTGTATTTCAGCCTATTGCTGTAGCTCTTGGATTTGGACTTGCTTGGGGAACTATTATCAATCTACTTTATTTACCTGTACTTTATAGCTTTTTAAAAAGGATCAAATAAAGTATTCTTAAATATTGATCTATACAAAAACTACTTTATTTCTACCATGATTTTTGGCTTTGTATAGAGCAATATCAGCTCTTTTTATAGTATCTTCTATATTTTTATCATCTTTTTTCATTTGAGATACACCAATACTTGTAGTTATTTTTAATGTTATATCTCCTACTACTATTTTCATCTCTTCTACTGATATTCTTAGTTTATTACCCAAATCAGTGGCATGTTTTGAACTAATATTATTGATACAAATACAAAACTCCTCTCCACCTATTCTACCAAAAAGATCATTTTGTCTTAGATTATCTTTAATAATAGCAGCAAATCTTTGTAAAACCATATCTCCCATAGCATGTCCATAAGTATCATTTACTTTTTTAAAATAATCTATATCAAGTAATAAAATAGAGAGTTGTAATTTATGTCTTTTGGCAAAGACAAATGCCTCTTGAGACTGCTCATAAAAATAGCTTCTACTACTTATTTGTGTTAGATAATCTGTTTTTATACTATTTTGTAACTGTTTATTGATAAGCAAAAGTTCATGCATACTCTGCTCTATCTTCTTTTCTAAGTTTTGATTTAAAAGCTCTATCTCTTCTTTTTGTCTTTGTAACCCTTTGTAAGCTAGTATAAGTGCAAAACCCAATAAACTAATTATAAATAGTGCAAATATAATAATAAGAATAGAGTATTTATACTTTCTCCAAATATCATATATATCAAAATCTTGCCCTTCATATGGTAATATTTCAAGTTCTTTGTGGAGATTGTGAAATTTAGTATCATCTAAAGGTGCTATCCATGATATATCTAAATCTTCATAATTAAGAAGATTTAATAATATATTTTTAGATAAGCTATTTGCACTATGACTTAACTTTACAAATGCCCACTCTGGATATAGATCTGTACTTACCATAAATGGAAAGTTTTTAAATTCTTGTGGAAAAATAGCTTTTATATCTTCTAGATTAATTTCATTTTCTAGATGCATATTTTCCAAAATACCAGTTCTTATAATACCTATATCATAGTGCTTAGAAGCCACACTTTGGACTATCTCTTCAAAGGAGTTTACAAAGTTTAGTTCTACATCTTTATCTATATCAATATTATACTTTCTACTTAATTCATATTTGGCAATACTATAACTACAACATATATCAGGATCAAGCATAGTTACAAAACTATTTTTTATCTCTTTTGTATCATAAAGTGGATTATCTTTGTGTGTAAAAAAAAGCAATCCAAAGTTACTAAAATATTGGTTTTGAAACTTTTTTTGTAAAGTTGCTAGTTTTGTCATAGAGTATTTTGACTCATATTTAATAAAATTTGATGGATTTACTATTAGAAAATCAACATCTTTATTTTGTAAGTTATATTCTATGTCTTTACAAGCTAGTTTAACCATCTCAAAGCGATATCCTGGAATATGATGGTTTAAATACTCTAAAAGTTTACTAAACTTAAAAGTCATTTTGTTTAAAAAAGGTGGAGACATAACTCCTATTTTTATAGTTTGAGTATTTATTTCAAGTGGATCTATATATTTTGTAATATCTTTATCAAACTCAATTAAGCCTGTTAAAGCATACATTCTTGTTATCTCTTTAATTATCTTATTATCTAATATCCCTATTCTATCTACATTTTTATAAGCATACTCTTTTAATACTTTGGCTTCATAAATAAGATGTTCTAATGTTTTATTTTGAGTATTGTATTTATTATATATAATCTTTGCACTCTCTTCTATATTGTCAAAAGCATACTCCCACCCCTTGATAGAGGCTTGTGTAAACTTTGTAACTCTAGAAGGGTTATTTGTAATCTCTTTTATAGAGGTAAATAATAAATCCCCATAGTAATTGTATCCATAATCTTTTGGATTTATGATATTGTATGGGATTTGTCCTTGATTTAAAGTAAATGGTTCATTTCCTAGATAACAAACCATAGCATCTGTTTTTTTCTCAATCAAATCTCTTAGTTTAAAACTATGTGCTTGTAAAACAATATCTTCTTTTGTTAGGTTTTGACTAGCTAAAGTAGTAAGTATAGAAGTGGACTCTAGCTCATCTAAAGTTACCATAACTCTTTTGTTTTTAAGATCTTTTGGCTCTTTTATATGTTTATTAGTTGATAAAAGTACAGATGGTGAGTCTTGAAAAATAGCAGCCAATACAGCTAGTTCTTTACCTTTTACAATCTCCATCAATAATGAAGACCTACCTATACCATACTTAGCCTCACTATCAACTACATCTTTGATAACATCTGTTTTTTGAGCCATCTGAACTATATCAACATCTAATCCAGCCTCTTCATAAAAACCTTTTTCCTTTGCCATATAATACCCAGCAAACTGAAACTGATGAAGCCAATGAAGTTGTAGAGTTACTTTTTCCAATGCAAATAGCGAACTACTTAACAATAAAACTATAATGAAAAATCTAAATATTGTAAAACCTTATATTTTTTGTCATAAGTATAGTATTTCATTATTTAAACAAAGCTTATAGAGTAAAAAACCTTTGGGCTTCCTTTGCTTTTGCAATACCTGATATACTTAAAGCTCCATCAACTACAAAAGAGTCGTTTTTAAGCTCTTTTAGAAGCTTTTTACCCTCTTTTAGTGAAAAAACTCCACTATTTTCTAGCTTTAAAAGTACATCATTTATACTCTCATCTTCCTCTTTTTTCAAAATAGCAAGAAGCATCACTTGTTTGTTAATATCTTCCATACATACCCTTTATAATATATAGCACAAAGCAAAAATATCACTCCTAAAATATAGCTTATTGTATCAAGATCTACATAAGAGACTGCAAAACCTATAAAAAATGTCGTTATAACCGTAACAATCATAAAAACCATATCATTATATGCTATAACTCTACCCAAAAACTTAGACTCTATCCTTTCTTGCAAAAGTGCATAAGTATATGACCATAAAGTTGTGGTAAAAAGCCCTATTATAAACATACCTATTAGTCCTAAATAAAAGTCTTCTTGTATAAAACCCCAAAACATAATACTAAATCCTTGAAAAATAAGCAAATAAAAGAGTCTATCATTGTTTACCCAATTACCTATCAAAAGTGGACCTATCATCAGTGCAAATGCCCTAGCACCATTTGTAATCCCTAGTGCTAAAGGTATAGAGATAACATATTTATAATAATAATCAGCCAATAATGTAACCAATGTATCAAAAACAGTAACACCTACGATACTATGTAGTATCATAAGATGAAAAAGTGTTGGATTGTGCCTAATATACTCTATACCTTGCTTAATCATAATCCAAAATCTCTCTTTTTCTTTTTGTAATACAACTTTAAATTCTGTTTTTACTAAAATAATAAATGAGATTATAAAAAGCATGGCATCAGTAATAAAAGCTATCTTTACACCAAAAGTATGTACCATAACTCCACCTAGTGCCATACCAATAGTAAAAGTAAGTGACCAAATAATAGAGTGAACTTCATTTGTTTTTTGTAAATCTTTACCACTTACAAATTTTGGCAAAAGTGACATCAAAGCAGCAAAAAAGATACTAGAAGCACTCATTCTAACAAATATCAAAAGTACTAAAAGCCAAACTAAATCTATACTATTTACAAACAAAAACCCTAATGTCATACTACACTCTACCAAAAGAAGTGTTCCCATAAGTTTTTTGGGCTCTAACTTATCTACTAAGACACCACTTATTGGGGCTTGAATAATAGTTGGTATAAAGTGCATAGCAACAACCACTGATATCATCATAGCACTAGCACCAAGCTCTAACAAAAGAGTATATATAGCAACATTTGAAAACCAAGTTCCAAAATAAGCTATTAGCTGTATAGTAGAAAATGTTTTTATAAGAGGATAATTTTTAAATAGTATTAAATAATCTTTCAAGCAAATACATCCATTAAGTTTTGTGGGATCTTAGATGGTTTACCATCTTTTAAAAATGCTAGTAAAACTTTAGCTTCAAAAAGAAGCTCTTTATCTTTGTAGATTACTTGTTTTATAGTTAAACTAGCTTTTTTTATCTCTAAAATATCAGTTTTTATATTCAAAATATCCCCTAGTTTTGCTGATTTGATAAAATCACACTCCATTTTTCTAACTACAAAAAACTCATTTTGATTGTGTGGAGAAAGATTTTTACTAAAAAACATCTCACTCCTTGCCCTTTCACAAAAGTTTAAATATTTAGAATGATAAACTATTCCACCACAATCTGTGTCTTCGTAATAAACTCGTATCTGCACCTTACAAACCCCTATTTTTAGGGCTTTAGCACTTCTCACTCAGAGAAAGTGCCCATAATCGTGCCCATTTTTTCAATATTTCTTATTCTTACTTCATCATCTTCTTTGATAAATTTTGTATATGTTGAGAGGGTAATTGAAACATTTTTATGTCCAAGCATATTAGACACCCAAACAATATCTGCCCCTCGGCTTATCATCTGTGAAGCAAAAGTATGTCTTAAATTATACAATGGTCTCTCTTTCACACCGCTTTGTTTTATAATCTCCCTAAATCTTTTTCCTATAATGTCATGACCATAGAAGGGTTCATTTGATTGATTTAAAAAAATATATGTTGCATCAACTGTAAGTTTCATTTGCTCAAGCAATGCTTGTTCTGCGATTGGTAACAAATCTATTTTTCGATTTGATGACATCGTTTTAGTAAGTCCATCTTTTGGTTTTTCACCCTTTTTACTTCGTACTCTTGTTCTCTCAATAGAGATCATTTTTCTTTCAAAATCTACATCACTCCATTTTAAAGCGACAATCTCCCCTGGTCGCATACCAGTTGCAGCCATAAAGCTAATAAAGTTTTTTATATATCCTGAACTATTTTCAAGTATCAAGGCTAACTCTTTGTGAGTAAAAGGCAATACCTCTTTTTGCTGATTGTTAATCTGCATTTTAGGAGCATTGACCTTTTCAAGTGGATTTTTTAAAATAATATCGTTGTTATAAGCTTTTTGAAGTATTGAATATAAGACTGAACGATATTTTTGTACTGTTAAATGCCTATACTTTAAAAGCAACCTATTTTGCCATTTCTCAAGCTCTATAGGAGTCAAACTTGAAATCAATCTTTTTCCAAAATATGGCGACACATGATTTTTATAGTGCTGTTTGTTCTTTTCGTTTGTATGCTCTCTTATTTGAGTGCTATGAAGTTCAAAATACTCATCTGCAAAATCATCAAGTATCCACTCTTTTGACTCTTGAATCTCTTCTACTGGCTCTTTTCCAAGTCCAATGATAATATCAGGAATGATTTGTCGTTTTATGATTGTCAAATTTTGCTGATTTGAAGATAGTTCAGTAGATCTTCTAATCCTTTTCCCATCTGGCAAATAAAAATCAAGCCACCATTTATTATATCTCTCTTTTATGGTAAATTTAATATCTGTATAGATAAATCTGATATTTTTAGCCAACTTTTTGTCCTCCTAAAAACTTTCTAGCAGTAGGATGCAAGTGTCTTTCTGGAGTTTTAACCTCTACAACTCTATTTTGTTTTGTTGATTTATCTTTGAAGTCCACTATTCCAGATGGGATAAACTCTATATTGTTTTTTTCATTGATAAAATAGTGTTTACCAAGCTCAAATCTTCCATCTTTGATGTAGTTGTTAATTGTACCAACCGACACACCAAGAAATTTTGCAACATCATTTTTATTTTTAAAGTGTGTAATTACAAGCTGCATCATTTGCTCTTGACGATGCAACGACTGCATAATTTGCATTAAAACATTTTCAAGTGATTCAAACATTCTTTCCTCCTATTACTACAATACATTCATATTTTTTGAGTTATCGTAAGCTATCTTATAAATCTTGTTCATTACAGACCCCTATTTATGGAGTTATCTTGGCTATCTTGGCTATCTAGTAGTTCAAAAACCAATTTATTGTTTTGTTTTGGAATTCTTGTAGCTTTCCAATATTTATCTTTTCCATTTTGGATGATTTTATTTGCTTTATCTTTGTTGTAGCCTGCATCAGTTAAAGTGCTTAAAATATCACTGTATATTGGTTTTTCTTTACTTGAAGTGATAAATCTGATGATTTCCTCTTTCATTTCCAAATCTTCATTTGTTTCGCTCGCGTAATCAACATCAACTTTTGTAAGTGTGTTATCTTGGTTGTATTTAAAAGCAATATAGTCTGATGTGTTATTTCTATCTTTGATGGGAATGAGGATATAGGTCTGTTTATCTTCATTTTTTCTAAGCTCGAACGCTAAAGCAACATCTTCTGCAAATGCACTACTACCTGCAAACTCTGAGTTAAACTCTTTTTGAAGTTTGTTTTGGTGGTGCAAAAAGATAATCGTAGCACCGTTTTTTCTTAGGATTTTTAGAATATTCATAAGCTCTGTCACATCTTTGTGGTTGTTTCTATCTCCTGTTATAAAGTTTTTAATAGAGTCAAATACGATTAAACAATCTGTTAAATCAATCTTTTTTAGCTCATTGATTACTTGTATAAAGCTACTTCTTGATAGTTCAACTAAGTAGTTGAGTCTATTTCCAAACTTTTCTTTTAGATGGTGAATATTTCTTGTTTTTATAGTAAGTTCTGAGTTATCACCATCAAGATAAAAAACTCTTTTGACTTTATCTTCACTAAGAAGCATATTACAAAGTGCAACCGAAACCAATGACTTACCAGTTCCTGGGCGAGCCACAATCATAATGATGTCGTTTTTTACTAAAAAATTGTCATAGAGATACTCAACTTTTTTATTTTTGATTTTTTCAACATCCAAATCTAAAGAGCCAATATAAGCTTCAAATTTATCAGTAAAGGGTTTTAAATCTCTTATCTCGCCAAGTGATTCCATTTTATCTTGCAACACTTGTAAGTCATTTATTTTTTTAAGATCCCCATCTTTTACTTTTGCAGCTACAACTGTTATTTGTCTTTTGAGGCTGTAAAATTTTAACTGTTTAAGATAATCAGTTAAAGAATTTAGTGGATTTGTAGAAATAACATCACGATAATAGTTCTCTTGAATTTTTGCTTGATTTCTAAGATAAACTGTTATCTCATCTATTGGTCGGTCATTGTTGTATTGATCGATTATGGTATTAAAAATAAGTCCATGTTGTTCAAAATAAAAATCATTCGCCTCAATTACAGAGATAGCTTCATTGATTTTATCAACTTCTGGATAGGTTATAAGTGTGCTTAATATGGCTCTTTCGATACCAATTAAGCAGTCAAAACTGTAATTTGTGTTAGACTTCATCTGTTTGTTTCCTCATGCAACTTCGGATTCAAATACAAAAACAAGCTGAGAGTGGCCGCTTTCAGTTTGTTCTTTTTTTAAATTTAGTTTCACTAAATCATCAGTTCCAAAAACATCCTTGATACTCAAATCAAACTTTTTACAAAGATATGCGATATCCTCTTTATCAAGTGAACTATCAAAATATCCATCTTCCCAGATACATTGCAAAGCTTTTATGATTTGCTCTTTTGGAAGTTTTTGCAGTTTTTCAAACTCCAAAATATCTTCTATATTGCAATGAGTAGCACTTATCTCATCATTAAAAGCAATTTTGATTTTTGAGATATCGATATACTCTTTATAGGCTGGATTTGAAGTCAGATTGATAAAAGTATTAATCCATCTATCAATAATCCAAGCAACTGTTTTTTGACTTGAGCAAAGATTGCTAAAAAGTTTATTTTGAGATTTGATTTTTTTTTCATACATCTTGGTAGCTCTATTTGTAAGATATTCATCTACGATAGGTGCTACATCATCAACATATGAAGTTAAAAACATTTTTGATGTTTGCGTCTCGAAAAACTCTTTGCAACTATCTTTTGCCCAAGGTAGAATTGATTTAAAAATATTTATATCTTTGAATATCATTGCAGGATTGCTAATCTTTGGTGCAAGATATTCGACGGCTATCTGTTTTGAGTTCATTATTACTGCTCCTATAATACACATACACTATCCCATCGCACATGTAAGATGAGATAGTGT
>LSQX01208660.1_pt2 | contig 22084 bp, 17 predicted proteins | sample 654561 | NCBI WGS metagenome assembly LSQX01 (sample SAMN04489861, study PRJNA283612) | anaerobic digester metagenome | isolation source: 4 biogas reactors fed with cattle manure at either 37C or 55C with and... | place: Denmark: Kongens Lyngby | collected 2014
TTTGTACTGCTAAAAAAAACAAAAAAAATCATACTAACCCACTCAATTACAATATATTATAATATTTATGTACAATTGGTTTCAATGCAAAGTAAAATATGAGAGAAATGGCGAAGATGGCGCCATAACAAAAGTAAATGAAGCGTACTTAATTGATGCTCTATCATTTACAGAAGCGGAAGAGAGAATAAATGAAGAGATGAAGCCCTATATAAGCGGTGAATTCATGGTGGCAGATATCAAGCGTGCTCGCATTAGTGAGCTTTTCGTAAATGAAAGCGGAGACAAATGGTATAGATGTAAAGTGAATTTTATCACATTAGATGAAGAAAAAGGCATAGAAAAACGCGTAGCATCTACAATGTATGCACAAGCAAGCACCTTAAAAGAAGCTGTAGATGTGATTGAGAAAGGGATGAAAGATTCGCTTTCGGATTATGAAATTGCTTCTGTGATGGAAACAAATGTGATGGACGTTTTCAGGTATAAATCGGAGTAAATTCAGACTCCGATTTCATTAGAGATTGTCATTACTGACCGAGAAAAACATCAATACGCAACAGATGTTGCTGATATACTGTTACTCCCCCCAGATAAATCTGGGGGTTATTTAAGAAATTGTCCTACAGACATTTTTTGTCATTCAGTAGTGATAGATTATATAAGTTAGAATGCTATAGCGCTAATTATCAGCGATAATAACAAAATCAACAATTCGCTAAATTTGAGAGTAATAATATGCTAAGTCATATAAACTCTATTTTGAAATTCAACCTTATCGACCTTATTTTCAAACAAATAACTCTACAAATAAGAATCGAACTCAGGTTTTTAGCAAGTGAGTAAGAGAATGAAACGCTGCTTTCAGCTTGAAGGACTGAAATTGCAGCAAATCAAGCTTACTTTTTATCTGAAAAAATTATTAAAAAATGAGTGTATTACAAAACATACAAGAAATAAGAAAACACATTCCAACTGAAATAAAATTAGTTTGTGTTTCGAAGTTTCACCCTGAAGCAACCATAATGGAGGCGTATAATGCCGGTGAGAGAAACTTTGGGGAAAGTCGCGTACAAGAATTAATTTCAAAACAACCCAATCTGCCGGATGATATTCAGTGGCATTTTATCGGTCATTTACAAAGAAATAAAATTAAAAATATTATCTCATTCGTGTCGCTGATTCATGGAGTGGATAGTCTGAGAGTATTAAAAGAAATTAACAGGCAAGCAGAAATGGCGGGGAGAACAGTAAGTTGCCTACTGCAAGTTCATATTGCCGAAGAAGAGAGTAAGTTCGGTTTCACTGAAAGTGAATTGATTGATCTTCTATCAAGCGACGAAATAGCTGAATTAAAAAACACTTCGATAAGCGGACTGATGGGAATGGCAACTTACACCAACGACACAGAGCAAGTTAGAAATGAATTTCGTACTTTAAAAAAATTCTTTGACAGGGTTAAAACTGATTTTTTTGCTGAGAATGATTCCTTTCGTGAATTATCCATGGGCATGTCACAAGACTACCATATCGCTGTAGAAGAAGGCAGTACAATGATTCGAATCGGAACCTCTATATTTGGAGAAAGAGAATATTAAGCAGTGTCTGATTGAAAAAAATTATCCATTCTCAATATTCTCTTTGAATCGATTGATATGTGTTCCTACAAAGTAGTCGCGTTAAACGTATCACCCTGCTTAAAATCTCCTGTTCTATAACCTTTCATAAACCATCGCATACGTTGCTCTGCCGTACCGTGAGTGAACGAATCGGGAACTACATAACCTTGTGTTTGTTTCTGAATTGTATCATCCCCTACGGCATTTGCAGCTCCTAATGCCGATTCAATATCACCTTCTTCGAGTTGGATTGTTCCCATTTTCACGGCATGATGCACCCAAAGTCCGGCATAAAAATCGGCTTGAAGCTCTAATCTGACGGACAAATCATTGTATTGCCTTTCGGAAACCCGTCCACGATAGCGCTGCATTTGATCGGTAAAACCTAAAAGCTTCTGTACGTGATGCCCAACCTCATGAGCCGTAACGTAAGCAATCGCCAATTCTCCGGGTGCTCGGAACTGATTTGCCAGTTTATGAAAAAAATCCAAATCCATATACACTTTCTCATCTCCCGGACAGTAAAACGGCCCAACTTGTTCGGAAGCTCCACCACAAGCAGAAGTAGTGTAATCGGTAAAAGTAACGAATGTAGGTTTACGGTACTGACGACCGTTTTGTCTGAAAATCTCAGTCCAAACATCATTCGCGCTATTGAAAACTCCAAGTGAAAGAACTTTTAAATCCTCGTTTTCATTGGCACGAGCAGGATCTACTTGCATGGTTTGAGTTCCGCCGCCACCGCTAAACATATCTACAACAGGCGAAAAGTCTTGTCCGGTAAACAAATAAAGAGCAAGAACGATTAATGTTCCAAGTCCACCGCCGACAGCTGCTTTTCTCCCTCTTGACATGCCTCGTCGGTCTTCATAATTTGACGTATCGTCGTTTCTGTTAAGCCACTTCATAATAATGTAATATTTGAAATAAAAAGATTCCGTTAAAAAACATTCTCAAACCGCCGGAAGGGACTCGAAATAAACTATGCGCGAGACTCTACAGTGTTAAAACATCATATTACGACATACTATTATCTTCCCTTTGCTTAGTTCTTCCGGTCTCTCATTTCGTCACCAATCAATCTCTTGTTTTTGCTTCATACGCAAATATTCATTTGCCAACACAAAATGATTACAGCCAAAAAAACCTCTGTACGCTGACAATGGCGAAGGATGTACTGATCTGAGAATCAAGTGTTTGCCTGTATCTATCAATGCACTTTTGTTTTGCGCATAATTTCCCCACAAAATAAATACCAAATTTTCTTTTTTTTGTGATAAAACCCGAATAACCGAATCGGTAAATACCTCCCAACCTTTTCCCTGATGTGACCCGGCTTGATATGCGCGAACTGTCAGCGTAGCGTTAAGCAGCAAAACCCCTTGTTCTGCCCAGCGGGTTAAATTTCCACTTGAAGGAATCGGCTTACCGAGACTTTGGTGAATTTCTTGAAATATGTTTTTCAGCGAAGGAGGTTTTTCAATGCCATCATTCACAGAAAAACACAATCCGTGCGCTTGTCCCGGGCCGTGATACGGATCTTGTCCGAGAATCACAACTTTCACCTGCTCAAACGGACACAATTCAAAAGCATTAAAAATTAATTTTGCAGGTGGGAAAATCTTTCTACGCTGATATTCAGAACGAACAAAATCAGTTAATGTTTTAAAATACGGCTTTTCAAATTCTGACTGTAAGTGATTTTTCCAGGATTGTTCTATTTTTACATCCATCCTTGCGCTGTGTATAGATGAAACAAAGTTTTATCAGAGACTATTCAATTAATTTATCGATGGCTTTTTTCAATTGCCCCATCGCTTTTACTAAAACACTTCTCGGACAAGCGATATTCAACCTTAAATGTTTTTCGCCTCCCGGTCCGAACATAGTTCCTTTATTCATTCCCAGACCGGCTTTATTCACCATAAAATCTTGCAATTCATTAGAAGGCAACCCCATATCCGTACAATCTAACCAAATTAAAAACGATGCTTCAGGTACCATAGGTTTGATTTGGGGCACATGATTTTTCAAAAAATCAACTACATAATCAATATTTCCCTGAATGTATTCTATCATTTCACTCCGCCATTCGGCGCCATTTTCATAAGCGGCCTGTCCGGCAACAAAAGCAAAGATATTCCCATTGGATAGCTCGCAGCCACTCAAAAAGTCTGCAAATTTATTTCGTATTTCAGGATTTGGAATGATGTAGGATGAACTAATCAGACTTGCCATATTGAATGTTTTGCTCGGCGCCATAAAAGTCAAGCTATTTTGCTCTGCAACCTCTGAAACAGTAGCGAATGGTGTGTGAGAATAACCCGGCAACGCAATATCGGAGTGAATTTCATCAGAAACAACAAGAATATTATGCTTATGACAAATTTCAGCTACTCGCGTCAAAGTTTTTTTATCCCAGGCTCTACCTCCCGGATTTTGAGGGTTGCAAAGGATGAAAAGCTTGGTCTTATCTGTTATTTTACGCTCAAAATCTTCAATGTCCATCTCGAATTTTCCATTTATTTCTTTGAGCGGATTATAAATCAACTGCCGGTTATTTTTTCTGGGAATAGTAATAAACGGTGGATACACAGGCGGCTGGATAATGACCTCATCGCCTTCTTCAGAAAACGCGTTTATCGCAAAAGCTATTCCGGGAACAATTCCGGGGAGAAAACCGAGCCAATCACGTTTGATTTTCCAGCCATGCAAATAATCAATCCAACTCATCACACTTTCAAAATATTTATCACTTGGTGAGGTATAGCCCAGAATCGGATGCTCTAAGCGTTTTGTAATCGAATTTAGGATGAAATCCGGTGTCCGGAAGTCCATATCTGCCACCCACAGAGGAATCACATCTTCCGTTCCAAAGAGCGCTTTACACCGTTCTATTTTAATGGCATCTGTGCCGTGCCTGTCGATAATTTCGTCAAAATTGTATTTCATTTTATTTGACATTCGTATGTTATTTCAGCTATTTCTAATATTGTTTTTTGAAATTTATCTACTGATAATCAATGGATTTGAGCTATGGATTTAACTCTATCACGCTCCCAACACTTCCATTCGGCGCCGGAATTCCTACTAATTTTGAAATTGTAGGCGCTATATCTGTAATGTTGTAACTTCCACTTAGCGACTTCGCTTTCAATCTGCTTCCCAACATATAAAAAGGAATAAAGAGTTGCGGATTATTTCCTTGACCCACTACCCGCCCCTTATTATCCACTTCTATCCAGCCGGGCATCAATGAAATGACAATGTCACCCGATGTTTTCTTATGAAAAGAATTACGAAATTTCGCTCGCGGATCGGAAAAATCTCCTGTAAAGTTAATTACATTTTGCGAAGTATATGCAGCCTGAATGCCCTCAAATTCAAGTAAAAAATCGGTAATTTTGTTTTGAATTTCTGCTAAATTAATTTTTTTCTCATCAATTTTACTTTTATTCAAGTAAATATTTTTCCCATAATAACCCGAAATCCATTTTTCCTGCCCGTAAATGGCCATTAAATATGTATTCAGTAATGCTATTGCTCTATCCGCGTTAAAAAGTCCCGCGGGAATTTGATTTTTCCCAAGTTCTACCGGAGAATGGTAGTCGCTACCATTTCCAACTAAAAACACCAGCATTTTTTCATCTCCTATCCTCGAGGAGAATAAACTCAACAATGTCTGGATTTCCCTGTCCAATCGAATATATATATCTTCCTGCTCAGCGAACACGAGCGAAGAGGCTATCTGATTTGGAATTTTAACGGTAAACTGCAACATTAAAACGTCTGTAAACTTATCCGTTCCCAATTGCTCTTTTTCAAAAATTGTACGGGTTAGTTCTGCTACCAATGTATTTGCCGAAGGTGTGTTTTTCAAAATCGACTTTGACGCGTTTCCTTTTTGCCTATCATTCGGGTTATAAGAAAAACCTATTGATTTTGATCCACCTGCTGTAGGATTAATATACGTATTTATAGCTGCAGCAGGGGTCCATTTCGTGTCAACTATCTTTTTGAAACTGCCATCCACATTCATCATATCTGCCCATCTTGAAAGTCCTCTTGAGTAGTATGTCGTCGTAGCCCAACGGTTCGAGGCATCATCTATCCAGGAAACAGAATTAGCTGTATGTCCACCCATCATTATTGCGTCTTCAGAATCAATCGAGACACTATGAACCATTGACTGTGGGCTATTTAACTTCAACTCATCGGTAAATGTAGAAGTCAGCAGCCGGTGAGCGGAAAACTTATCTTTCGTCCCGATTCCGTTTTGATTCTTATCAAATAATATAGAATACTCTTGATTCTCTGCTCGATTATAAAAATAATCCCCGATTATTCCGTGAAAAAACGGATATGTGCCCGTCATGAGCGTAGCAACATCCGATGCATTACCTGCGGATACAATATTGTATCGCATCTTCTCAATGGCAACACTTTCAGAGATAATCTTTCGGAAGCCACCGGGCGTAAAATAATTCCACATGCTACGCAAATGCTCTGACTGCAACCCGTCCACCTTAATCCCTACAACTAAACGTGGCGGCTCAACTTGTTTTACCTGAGAAAAACAAAAAGGACCGAATAATGTGAGAATAAATATAATAAAATGATAACGCATGATTTGTGGTACTCGGTTTCTTGGGATTTACAGCATCCCCTTAGTGCTCGGCAATTCGTAATTGTAGATATCTCTTCGTTTCGCCATTTTAATCGACTTGGCAAGCGCCTTGAAAATTCCCTCTATCTTGTGATGCTCATTCTCGCCTACTGCTTTGATATTTAAGTTCATACGAGCCGCATCGCTGAGTGATTTGAAAAAATGCATCAGCATATCTGTAGGCATATCACCCACATATTCACGTTTGAACTCAGCATCATATACTAACCACGCTCTTCCACCAAAATCTAAAACAACGGAACACAAACAATCATCCATGGGCAATGAAAATCCGTATCTTTCAATTCCTCTTTTATTTCCTAACGCAATAGAAAGCGCCTCTCCAAGAGCAATCGCTGTATCTTCAATTGTGTGGTGCTCATCAACTTCCAAGTCACCTTTCACATGTATAGTCAAATCGCTTCCGGAATGACGTCCGATTTGATCAAGCATATGGTCAAAAAATTTCAGGCCGGTGCTGATATCTGTTTTCCCGGTTCCATCTAAATTTAATTCTATGAGGATTTCAGTTTCGTTTGTCTTTCTTTCCACACGCGCAGTACGCTCCCCGGCGAATAGAAATTCAGTAATCTTATCCCAGTCCGTTGTTTGTAAAGCACAATATTCGCTCAAATCACCGTTTTCCAGTTCACTTGTGTCATCATTTAAAAATATTGCTTTACAGCCCAGATTTTTGGCGAGTTCAACGTCAGTCAATCGATCACCTATCACAAATGAGTTGGGCAAATCGTATTCATCAGAGAAATAGCCTTTAAGCATAGCAATACCGGGCTTACGGGTCGGAAGATTATCTTCCGGAAATGATTTGTCAATAAATATTTTATCAAAATAAACACCTTCATTTGACAAAGTCTGCATAAATTTTCGTTGCACTTTATCAAAGTTTTCTTGCGGATACACCGGTGTTCCCAATCCATCTTGGTTGGTCACCAACGCCCATTCAAAATCCAATTTATGACGAATAAAATTTAAATTGCGTAAAACGTTTGGGAGAAATTCTAATTGCTCGAGATTATCAACTTGGTATGTCACAGGTGGCTCTACAATGATAGTCCCATCCCTGTCAATAAATAAAACTCTTTTCTTTTTTGGAGACATAATATTATTCAAAATTGTTCTTTGGTTAAATCAAGCAAGCGTTTGATTTATTACTTTGGCAAAGATACAAAAAACCTTTTCAGAATTTAAATTAATTTTTATTAATCCGAGATACGGGTCAAGAAAAATGTCAGTTCTAAGCACAAATAAAGCGAGATTGCGATAACATTTTTTTTGAATTATATTAACTTGATTAAACAAATTAAATATCGTAACTTTGCAGACGTTTTCGTAAAACACACTCACTTGTTATATTTATCTAATTATCAGTTAATTATATTTCCATGGATTGGTTATCTGCCTTATTGTTTGAAGATGGAATTGCTCACACGATTCTAATTTTTTCTTTTGTGATTTTCTCCGGGTTGATTTTCGGAAAAGTGAAGATTTTTGGAATTTCATTAGGTGCTACCTTTGTTCTTTTTATGGGAATATTAGTAGGTCATTTTGGATTTTCAGTCAACCACGAAATTTCGGACTTTATTAAAGATTTTGGACTGATTTTATTTATCTATTCTATTGGTTTGCAAGTAGGTCCGGGATTTTTCTCTTCATTTAAAAAAGGTGGAATTACTCTCAATTTGTTTGCCGGTGGCATTGTGCTTTTAGGCGTAATAGTCACAGTTGCTTTTTATTATATTCTGAATGGTCGAGTTTCTATGCCTATGCTCGTAGGGATCATGTCAGGCGCAGTTACTAATACTCCCGGTCTGGGGGCGGCGCAAGAGGCGCTTCGGCAAGCTCATGAAGCAGGTCAAATTACGGAAATTCCACAAATCGCGCTCGGTTATGCCGTTGCTTACCCGCTCGCAGTGGTAGGGATTATTTTATCCATAATATTGATGCGGGTATTCTTCAAAATAAACTTGAAAAGTGAAGCGGATGAACTTGAAACCGAAGATGAGTCGCTACAGGAGCAGCCGGAAAGACTTACAATTAAATTCACCAACAAAGCGATTGCCGGGAAAACCCTGCATGAAATCAAACAAATGGTAGGTCGTAAATTTATCATTTCAAGAATGATGCGAGATGATGAGTTTTCCATTCCACAATCTGACACATTGCTCCAAATCGGTGATATTCTGTTAGTAGTATCTTCCGCGGCAGATGCTGAGCCAATTATGGCTTTTCTTGGCGAAATGGCCGAAATGAACTGGAAAGCATCCGAGCAACATTTGGTCTCTCGCCGAATAGTAATCACTCGTAGTGAAATCAACGGAAAAACTCTTGGATCACTACGCCTCAGAACCATTTACGGTGTAAATATCACACGTGTCAACCGTTCGGGAATCGACCTGCTCGGAGCAACCAATCTTACACTTCAAGTTGGTGACCGCGTGATGGTTGTAGGTGAAATAGATGCAATAAACAAGGTTGAAAAGCTGCTCGGAAACGCGTTGAAAAAGCTTAATGAACCACCAATTATTACCATTTTCGTTGGAATTTTCTTAGGAATTTTGTTTGGCAGCATTCCGTTTTATTTCCCTGGAATGCCTATGCCCGTAAAACTCGGATTAGCCGGCGGGCCACTTATTGTGGCAATTTTAATTGGCAGGTTTGGGTATAAATTTAAATTAATTACCTACACAACATTGAGCGCCAACTTAATGATTCGCGAAATTGGAATCACCCTCTTTTTGGCAAGTGTCGGATTAGCATCGGGCGGAAAGTTCGTAGAGACTGTATTTAACGGAAACGGCCTGCTTTGGATTGGAATCGGGATTGCCATCACGATGATTCCATTGCTTATTATGGGTTTCATTGCGCGAAAATTCTCTAAGGTGAACTACTACACGTTAATGGGATTAATGGCCGGCAGCACGACCGATCCGCCTGCTTTGGCATACTCAAACTCAGTAGCTGTAAATGATCAGCCCGCTGTTGCTTACTCTACTGTTTATCCGCTGACAATGTTTTTAAGAGTCCTGGCGGCGCAGATATTGATTCTTTTGTTTGTGTAAGAATGTTACATGTCAGGCTGATGAATATTTCATAGCTAAGAATACAAAAAAAACACCTGTTTCAAATTTGATTCAGGTGTTTTTTTGTTCCGGAGTCGTCTTGACTTCTATTATTTTGTTAGTTAATAGGGCGCTGACACTTTCAGCGGCACTGACCGTTGCGACTTAAAAATGCAAAATGCCGCGACAAGCGCCAGCTCCGATAAATCGGAATTTGCAATTGCAAGAAAAAGTCAAGATTACCTCTCCATTAAATTTTTTACTCTTAAAATATTCAGGATGTTGGCTTTATTTTGAAATCATCCCAAGAATATCATCAATTACGTTTCCGTCTTTATTTTTATCGAGCAATCCGGTCACCATTCCCATAAGTCCTCCCTTACGTTTTGGCTGTGGAGTGCTACCACCGATCAAACCTCCCAGCAAATCACCCAAACCACCTGCTTTAACATTGTTTGTAGCTTTTTCTTTTCCTAAATAAGCCATCACAATTGGTGCCAGCATTTTAATAATCGGGCCTATTTTATCAACACTGATACCGGTTTTCTGAGCAACTCCATTTTCGATAGTAGATACATTATTCCCAAAAACGTGTCCAAGAATTCCGCCACCATCTTGCAAAAGCGGCTCTAAATTTCCACCTCCGAGCAAATTACCCAAGTTGTCAAGCAAACTTCCATCATGCTTAGATTCCAATGCGTTATTCAAGCTTTCCGCTCCTGCCTGAGTTTGAACATTTCTGTTTAGCCCGCCCAAAATCACAGGAATTCCTACATTTACAACCGTAGCCGCTTGACTTTCATTCAAACCAAATTGTCCTGCAACATTTTTTACAACCGATTTTCCAATCGAACTGTTTAATAAATCAGATAAATTCATAGTTTTATTGTTATAAAATTATTAAATAAGCAAATTTTTTTCCAAATATACGGGATTTTTTTCTATTTTAATTGCTTTAAAAACACTTATGTCCGATAAAAAAATAATATTAAGCCACTTCCGACACATCGAAAAGTTTCATCTGTGGCTGTTTTTAGTCCCGTGAGCTTTCGGGACAACGCTTCCTATTTTGTAGCGCTATAATCTCATTTTATCGCAAGCCCGTCAGTTGAAGGAGCTAAACCCAATTATTATTTTAAATAACAGCCTCATGCTCTAAAAGTTATCATTTCTTATTTTTTCAACCGTTTTCGCGTGAGATTGTAATAAATATAAAACAAAAACTGTTAATTCACACCAAATTGAACTTTTTTTGTGTTGATTTGTTTGATATTATAAAAAATGAACGTATCTTTGCAACGTTTTAGAAAATCGAAATATGAACAACTTTTATACAAATATTATTCTCCTCGGTATTATTATTCTCTTACACAATAAGACGAAGTGAGTTTGGTATATGTATAATTAAACGCAAATAAGATATATAAAGCCTTTCTCACAAGCTGAGAAAGGTTTTTTTATTAAAAACCCTACCACCCGATTCGTTGTTACGGACGGAAAACATAAAGGGGGTATGATTCAAAACAGGTTGTTCATTAAAGAGATAAATTAAAAAATCATTTATTAATAATCAAAAACACCGTTCACCTCACGGTTCTTCCCCCCCAAGGGATTTAGAGGAGCTTTATGGATAAACTTTTTATTTTTGACACAACGCTACGGGACGGCGAGCAAGTACCCGGTTGCCAATTGAACACAGTAGAAAAAATTCAGGTTGCAAAGGCACTCGAAGGACTCGGTGTAGATGTGATTGAAGCAGGATTCCCTATCTCAAGTCCGGGTGATTTTAAATCTGTGACTGAAATTTCAAAGGCCGTTACGTGGCCCACGATTTGCGCGTTGACTCGCGGCGTGAAAAAAGACATAGAAGTAGCTGCCGATGCGCTCAAATATGCTAAAAGGAAAAGGATTCATACCGGAATCGGGACTTCTGACTTCCATATTCAATATAAATTTAATTCAAATCGAGAAGAAATTTTAGAAAGAGCTGTAGAAGCTACAAAATACGCCAAAAAATTTGTGGAAGATGTAGAATTTTACTGTGAAGATGCGGGCAGAACAGACAATGAATATTTAGCCAGAGTTGTAGAAGCGGTAATTAAAGCAGGAGCAACTGTCGTGAATATACCGGACACAACGGGCTATTGTCTTCCTTGGCAATACGGTGAAAAAATCGAATACCTCTTTAATAATGTCAAAAACATTCATAAAGCGATAATTTCCACACACTGCCACAACGATCTTGGAATGGCGACTGCCAACACAATGGCCGGTGTTTTAAACGGAGCGCGACAAGTAGAAGTAACGATAAACGGCATTGGCGAACGTGCCGGAAATACTTCGTTGGAAGAAATCGCCATGATCTTAAAATGTCACACCGGATTAGGCATTGAAACGAACATCAATACTCAAAAAATTTATCCGATCAGCCGCTTGGTCTCCAGTCTAATGAATATGCCGGTACAGCCAAATAAAGCAGTAGTTGGACGCAATGCTTTCGCGCACTCATCAGGAATTCATCAAGATGGCGTGTTGAAAAATCGTGAAAGCTATGAAATCATGGATCCAACAGATATCGGAATCGACACAAACTCTATTGTTCTTACCGCAAGAAGCGGAAGAGCTGCTTTGAAACACCGCTTAAGCGTACTGGGTGTAAATGTGGAAGGAGAGAAATTGGATGAAATTTACGAAAAATTCCTTAAACTTGCTGATAGAAAAAAAGACATCAACGATGACGATGTACTTTTACTCGCCGGAATGGAGCGAACTGAGAACAAAAGAATCAAAATTGATTATCTTCAAGTTACTTCAGGTGTCGGTGTCCGTTCGGTTGCAAGTGTAGGACTACTGATTGCCGGAGAAAAATTTGAAGCTGCTGCATCCGGAAATGGTCCCGTAGATGCGGCAATCAATGCTCTCAAACAAATTATCAAACGCAACATGAACCTTCAGGAATTTACAATCCAAGCTATTAGCCGCGGTAGTGATGATGTAGGAAAAGTACACATGCAAGTGGAATACGAAGGAAATGTATATTACGGATTTGGTGCGAATACCGATATTGTGGCCGCATCGCTCGAAGCATACGTGGATGCAATAAATAAGTTTGTGAAGTAAAGCGATGCCTAACACTCATGCTCAAAGGGCTTCGCTCTTAATCCACATAAATATAACTATCAATTAAGTAACACATAAAAGTCCTGAAAGGGCTTAATCATTAACATATTAACAAAGGGCTACGCCCTTTGAGAAAAGAAAAAGATAAAGATAACGACATGACAACTAACACAAAACAAATCTCCCCATCAGGCTTCAACGAAAGCTCAGCCGAACGGGGGCGAGGGGCTTCAACCCTTTTCGACAAAATCTGGGATGCACACGTTGTTTCGACCATTGAAGATGGACCGACCCAGCTTTATATAGACAGACATTTTTGTCACGAAGTTACAAGCCCTCAGGCTTTTAACGGACTTCGTGAGCGCGGATTGAAGGTTTTTCGTCCTGAAAAAACCACGATGACCGCTGATCATAATACACCGACAAAAGATCAGCATCTACCGGTAAAAGATCCGGTTTCGCGCAGACAATTAGAAGCCTTTGCAAAAAATGCCGAGGAATTTAACATGCCGCTTTTCTACCCCCTTGGACACGAAAAAAACGGCGTGGTCCATATTATCGGCCCTGAAAATGGCTTTACACAACCCGGAATGACCATAGTTTGTGGTGACAGCCACACATCGACTCACGGTGCGTTTGGAACGATCGCCTTCGGAATCGGGACAAGCGAAGTGGAAATGGTACTCGCAACGCAATGCATTCTTCAATCTCGTCCGAAAACGATGCGTATAACGTTCAACGGCAGAATTAAACCCGGAGTTACTTCCAAGGACTTGGCACTTTACATGATTTCAAAATTGACAACAGGAGGTGCAACCGGTTATTTTGTAGAATATGCAGGCGAAGCTATTCGCAATTTGACTATGGAAGAACGAATGACCGTGTGTAATCTCTCCATTGAAATGGGTGCTCGCGGCGGATTAATTGCTCCGGATGAGACCACCTTTAATTATATGAAAGGACGTGAGTTCATGCCGAAAGGAGAAGATTGGGAGAGAAGTTTGGCGTATTGGAAAACGCTGAAATCAGATGAAGATGCGGTTTTCGACAAGGAACTTGTATTTAATGCCGATGACATTCAGCCCAGAATCACGTACGGCACCAATCCCGGAATGGGAATGGGAATCAACGAAAGTATCCCTACGTTGGATCAGATCGATGAAGCGGGACGTATCTCTTTCAAAAAATCACTTGATTACATGGGATTCAAACCGGGTGAAAGACTACTTGGAAAAAAAATAGACTACGTATTCTTAGGCAGCTGCACAAACGGTCGAATCGAAGATTTCCGACTTTTCACAAACTATATTAAAGGAAAGAAAAAAGCCGATAATATCATAGCCTGGCTTGTTCCCGGTAGTTGGAAAGTTCGCAAACAAATTGAAGAAGAAGGCTTGGATAAAATCCTCGAAGAAGCCGGTTTTGAAATTCGTGAACCGGGCTGTTCTGCCTGTCTGGCAATGAACGATGATAAAATTCCCGCAGGTAAATATGCCGTAAGTACAACAAACCGTAACTTCGAAGGACGTCAAGGTCAGGGTGCACGTACTATTCTTGCAGGCCCGCTTGTAGCTGCTGCTGCGGCAGTGAATGGTAAAATAACAATGCCAACCCCCTAACCCTCTAAAGGGGAAATATTGGTGTAAGTCATCAAATTATGTAAAACTCAAAAATTCATATATATCAATAATAATGCAAACTTCAAATAATACAAATAACTCCTATCTAAGCTCTCAAACTCCCCCTTCAGGGGGCTGGGGGGCTGGCTCTTTAATTAGTAGTGTAGTTCCACTGCCAATAGAAAATGTGGATACGGATCAGATAATTCCGGCCAGATTCTTAAAAGCAACCGATAAAAAAGGGTTTGGCGATAACCTCTTTGCCGACTGGCGATTCAATAAAGATGGAAGTCCAAAAACAGAGTTTGTTCTCAACGATCCGAACTATACCGGTGAAATTTTAGTAGCCGGAAAAAACTTCGGATCCGGTTCGAGCCGCGAACATGCTGCCTGGGCAATAGCAGGTTACGGATTTAAGGTAGTGGTTTCGAGTTTCTTTGCAGATATTTTTAGAAATAATGCACTAAATAACGGTGTTCTTCCTGTGGTAGTTTCTCCCGAATTTTTAGCGGAAATTTTTGAATCTGTAAACAAAGATTCAAAAACGACTCTGAAAGTTGATTTAAAAAGTCAAACTATCATTAACAATGCAACCGGAAAATCAGAATCATTCGAAATCAATTCTTACAAGAAAGATTGCCTGCTAAATGGATTTGACGATATTGACTATCTGTTGAGTAAAAAAGAGCTGATTGAAGAGTGGGAAAAGAAAGCGAGCACTGCCCACTAACCGCCTAAAGGATTTTGAGCGAGTGCGACGAGTTTACTTTTCGAAAAGGAAACTCAAAATTCCGATCTATCGGAGCTATCGTTCCAAAACCCACAATTTGGAAACAATAGAAACCTTGGTTTTAGCACAAATAACACGCAGCTTGGTTTGGCTTTGAAACATTACTGAAACGTAACAACCCACCATGTGGCTTAAAGCCACGCGGTGGGTACAAACAATTCGCATTAATTCGTATAAATGAAAATGGATAACAAAATTAAATCTGAACTACCGTACCAAAATTCCCCCAATCTTCCCCTTGAGAGGGAAGTCCCGAAGGCGAAGGCTTGGGATTTAGGAGGCTTGGGCTTCGTCGAAATAATGGACACCACCTTGCGCGATGGTGAGCAGACTTCGAACGTATCATTTTCTACGCAGGAAAAGCTGAGTATTTCACGACTTTTGCTTGAAGATCTTGGGGTAGATAGAATCGAAGTTGCATCAGCCAGGGTTTCTGAAGGGGAATTTAAGTCTGTTCAGAAAATTGCGCAATGGGCTACAAATCACGGATATATTGACAAAATCGAAGTGCTGGGTTTTGTGGATGGTAAGTCTTCACTTGAATGGATTCGCGACACGGGCTGCAAAGTTATCAATTTACTATGTAAAGGATCTGAAAATCACTGTACACATCAACTAAGAAAGACAGTTCATGAGCATTTGGCAGATATAAAAGTGGTTCTTGCCAATGCAGAGGAAATGGGCATTAAGGTAAATATTTACTTAGAAGACTGGTCAAATGGAATGCGTAATTCTGAAGAATATGTGTACCAGTTAGTTGATGAACTCCGACATGAGAAAATCATGCGTTTTATGCTTCCCGATACACTCGGCATTTTGAATCCGGATGAAGCAGGCGGTTTTTGCAGAAAAATGATTTCGCGTTATCCTGATTTGCATTTCGATTTCCATGCGCACAATGACTATGATATGGCTGCCGCCAACGTTTATGAGGCGATAAAAGCAGGAGTGAAAGGAGTCCATGTTACTGTAAACGGACTTGGCGAACGTGCCGGGAATGCTCCGATAACTTCGATAATTGCGATAATTTCTGATCTTTTGAAGCTAAAGACAAATATCAAAGAGAAAAACATATACCATGTAAGTAAAGTGGTAGAAAGTTATTCAGGTATTCGTATTCCGAACAACAAGCCGATTATCGGAGATAATGTTTTTACGCAAGTGGCAGGCGTTCATGCCGATGGTGACAATAAGAAAAATCTCTATTTCAACGATTTGCTGCCGGAGCGATTTGGAAGAGCTAGGTCTTATGCGCTCGGGAAAACTTCGGGGAAAGCCAACATTCTCAAGAACTTACAACAGCTCGGGATAAAATTGGAAGATGATATTATGCAGCAAGTTACGAAGCGTGTTATCGAACTGGGCGACCAAAAAGAAGTTGTAACATTGGAGGATTTGCCTTACATCATTGCCGATGTAAGTCAAAACGGAATGGAAGAGAAACCGATTAAATTTATTAATTATTCTTTAGCACTCACACAAGGATTACGTCCGATGGCATCTGTAAAAGTAGAAATAAACGGTGAAATTTTTGAGGAATCGGCAACCGGAGCAGGACAGTACAACGCCATTTCGAAAGCACTGTACAGAATGTATAAAAAACTTCAAAAACCAACCCCGGAATTAATTGACTATGAAGTAGATATTCCACCCGGAGGAAAAACAAATGCAATTGTTCAGACCATTATTACTTGGCGATTTGATGGAAAAACATTCAAAACCCGAGGGCTTGATGGTGACCAAACTGTCGCAGCGATAAATGCTACGGAAAAAATGCTCAATATGATTGAAACAGGAAATATTCCGGATATAAAATATTTTAATTTGCCGTGATGCCCTGCCCCCAAACCCTTAATCCTCTGAAGGGGAAGTTCTAAGGGGGAATTTGGTGCAAATTACGAGTAACTATGCTTTTATCAAAATTTGTATTTAAGAACATGATTGACCAACAAAAAATTGTCCGTAGGATAAACCAAACCCGTGAATAACCCCCAATTTCAATTGGGGGTTATTCACGGACAACTTCTATGAAGTTAAAAAACTTACAGTCAAATAAGCATAGACATTTCTAAAACACCCTATCAGAAAGGGTTTTATGAAAATAAAAAATATTTTTTTATCAAACAATATTAGTTGATAAATAAGAAATTAATATATCTTGCAAAAAATAAATGCAAAAAACGGATGCCGAAAATTGGTGGAAACAAAAGCGAAAAACGTATAATATCGGATTAATAATTGCCGGATTTTTAGCTTTTACCCTCTATTCAATCGTCGGCTCACACTTTATTCCGTACGAAGAAGGATTTGAAATAACTATCTTCACCCTGTTTTTTCAAGGCATTGGTTATTTGATAATGATGGCAATTGCTAATTTATGCTATAATTTAGGCTACTTTGCAGATGAAAATTTCAACACATCCAACAGCCCAAAATTTAGAAAGAATTTATTTAACTTTGGATTTTGGTTTTCGGTGATTCTGCCGTTTTCTGTGCCGACATGGATAGTCATTAGATATTTAATAACAAACTAAAATAAACAAACAAAACTCACTCTATGCTCTTAAAAGTCCTCCGTCAGCTGACGGAGATTTAGGGGGCAAGTTTCTCTTTATGAAAACTCTAAAAATAGCCGTCCTTCCGGGCGACGGAATAGGACCGGAAATTACCCAACAAGCGTTGGAAGTTACAAAAGCCGTTTGTGAAAAATTCGGGCACAAACTCGAATACCAAGAAGCCATTGTAGGCGCTTGCGCCATTGACAAAACGGGCGACCCCTACCCTGCCGAAACGCACCAACTGTGCATGCAGTCGGACGCGGTGCTGTTTGGCGCAATCGGTGACCCTAAGTACGACAACGACCCCAATGCGAAAGTTCGTCCGGAGCAAGGATTGCTGCGAATGCGTAAAACACTCGGACTTTTTGCCAATATTCGCCCGGTTACCACTTTCCCACAACTAATCCACAAATCTCCGCTAAGAGCCGAATTGGTTGATGGAGCTGATTTCATGTGTATTCGTGAATTAACGGGAGGGATGTATTTCGGACGTCCGCAAGGAAGAAGCGAAGATGGAAATACCGCGTACGACACTTGTGTTTATACCCGTGAAGAAATCGAACGTATTCTTCATCTGGCTTATAAGTACGCCATGCAACGCCGGAAAAAACTAACCATGGTGGATAAAGCGAATGTGATTGCCACCTCCAGACTTTGGCGGCAAATCGCGCAAGAAATCGCGCCACAATATCCGGAAGTGGAAACCGAATACATGTTTGTGGACAACGCTGCCATGCGTATTATTCAGTGGCCAAAAAGTTTTGATGTGATGGTAACCGAAAACCTCTTTGGTGATATTCTTACAGATGAAGCTTCCGTGATTACCGGTTCACTCGGAATGCTCCCATCCGCATCTATTGGACTGCACACGTCTGTTTTTGAGCCGATTCATGGTTCTTATCCGCAAGCAGCCGGAAAAAACATAGCCAATCCGCTCGCTACCATTCTTTCTGCGGCATTGATGTTTGAATACGCATTTGAAATGCCGGAAGAAAGCAAACTAATTCGCGATGCAGTAACGGCAAGCATGGAAGCCGGAATTGTAACGGAAGATATTGCTGATGGCGCAAAAGCCTATTCTACAAGTGAAGTTGGTGAGTGGATTGTGGATTGGATTAAGAAATAACTGACGGAATTATCTTTACAATTAATCGAAAAAGCTGTTAATTTGAAATTAACGGCTGTTTTTTTATTTCTTCAGAATCGGAGATCGTATATTTACGAATCAATTTTAGATTTTTCTCTAAAATACACGTATGAAAATTCTCAAATAATTTTTTTAATACAATGAGTAGTATAGAAAATGCTTTATTGCTGACTGTGTATGTCAAACCGTTATCTTAGTGTCTGTCAAAAACTCTCATTAAGCTGATTTTGAGTTAGATAGGAACATTTTACTCAGTATAAGTGCAATGAATTCAGATAGGGTTGAAAACATTCGTATAGATTTTTAGATAAAGAAATAGGTGAGAGGGGTTTTCGGATTTTTAGGATATTATTTTACAAATCCTTACCTGAACTTCCTTTCAATTTCTTCATTCCGGATAACTGTCATGATAATTTTCCCATCGGGTGAGTAAAGATGGTTTTCACATTGAAATAAATCTTCGAAAAGCTGATTCATTTCATTCTGTGACATAAACTGTCCGGATTGTATCGCTGTTTGTCTAGCTAAGTGCAAAGCGATTTGAGTCTGAACTTTCTTTTTTACATCAATTTCAGATTGAATCACACTTGCCAGAAGGTCTTTAATCAAAGGGATAGAAGAACCCACTCCTACTTCCGAGGGCACACCATTGATAGAAAAAGTATTTTTCCCAAAGGGTTCGATATCAAATCCGACCAAATTCAAATCATCAATTATTGTATTCATTGCTTCAGATTCATTGGGATCTAACTCCAGAATTTCGGGGAAAAGGACTTGCTGCGAGAAACTTTTTTTATTCTCAATTTTCTTAATAAATCGATCAAAAAGAATCCTGAAATGTGCCCGATGCTGATCTATTAGCATCATTCCCGATTTTACACTTGTGCAAATATAAGATGATTTAAATTGAAAAAGTTCAGTTTTAGTTGGCTCTAAGCTTATTTCAGTCTGGGTAGAATCGGTTTCGATTATGACATTTTCATCATTTGTGAATGCGGGCTTTAAGCGGTTTTTGTCTTTGTCAAAATCGGTATATAGTTTTTCCCAATCCAGATCAGGACGTTTATGTTGTGAAGAAGACGAGCCAAAAGGATTGTACTGGGGATTAAATGATGTTTTAGGAGGTAGAATTACAGATTTTGAGTCCAATACCGGGATATCTACATTCCCCTCCTGATCAAAATCAAGCGATGGCGCAATTTGAAATTTCCCTAAAGTTTCTCTTACGGCAGCATGTATAATGCTCCAGATCGCTTGTTCATTCTCAAACTTGATTTCAGTTTTTGAAGGGTGCACATTCACATCTATGGAGTGAGGGTCAACATCAAAATAGATAAAATAGTTTGGATTTTCACCGGGTTTAATCAACTTTTCATAGGCTACCATCACGGCTTTATGAAAATAAGGATGACGCATATACCGGTTGTTTACAAAAAAATATTGATTGGCTGATTTTTGCGCAAATTCCGGTCTTCCGACAAACCCCTTAATATCAATCAATTGAGAATTAGCTGAAACAGGTAAAAGTTGCTGTTCCATTTTTTTTCTTGCCAAATCAAAAACATGCTCAATTCTCCCTTTTAAAGTTGTTTCCGGCAATTGGAGCAACTCATTTTTCCCGTCAAAAAGTGAAAATTCAATTTCCGGATGCACCAATACAATCCGATAAAATTCATTCCGGATATGCATCATTTCTGTTGACTGAGATTTAAGGAAACGCCTACGGGCAGGTACATTAAAGAAGAGACTTTTCACGGCTATATTAGTCCCTTTTTCGCACATCACTGTTTCTTGTTTGAAAACACGGGTTCCGGCAATTTCTATAAAAACACCCAGACTGTCTTCCTCTCTTCGGGTTTTTATTTCCACTTGCGCCACAGCGGCAATTGAAGGGAGCGCTTCCCCTCGGAATCCCATTGTCCGCAGTGAAAACAGGTCGTCGGCATCTTTGATTTTCGAAGTTGCATGTCGTTCGAAAGACATTCTCGCATCTGTTTCACTCATCCCTTTCCCATTGTCAATCACCTGAATCAGCGTATTCCCACCATCCTTTAAAATGACTTGAATCTTCGTAGCAAGCGCATCAATTGAGTTTTCCATTAACTCTTTCACCACAGATGCAGGACGCTGAATAACCTCACCTGCAGCAATTTGATTAGCCACAGAATCGGGTAGTAAATTGATAATATCTGTCATTTTAAATATTGGGAGTTGGAAGGAGGATATTGTTTTGAAAGTTATACTATAGAGTATGGAAATTGAATAGCTATATTGCCTTTACGCTTACAAACTATTCAAAACCGATAATGCTAAATGTCGGATTCAATCAACTGACGCCTTACGAAAATCTTCCATCAAAATTAAAGTTTGCATCATTTACAAATTGTCTGATTCGCTCTTCATCAGAGCGCTTGCAGATTAGAAGCACATTGTCTGATTCAGCTACTATATAGCCATTTAAATCTTGAATTACAGCTAATTTTTCTTTAGGAAGAGCAATAATATTATCTTCACTTTCGTAAAACAATGTTTCAGCTTTCAGGCTTACATTTCTATTGTTATCTTTTTCAGAAAGTTCATAAAGTGATCCCCAAGTACCTAAGTCAGACCATCCAAATTCAGCACACAACACATACACACTTTCTGCTTTTTCCATAATTCCATAATCGATGGAAATGTTGGGACAAGACGGATAAATCTCATTAATAAAATCTTGTTCCTTATCAGTATTGTACAAACCTACACCGGCATTGAATTTTGTTGAAACTTCGGGAAGATAAACATTGAATGCATTCTCGATGGCTTGTAAATTCCAAAGGAAAATACCTGAATTCCAGAAAAATTCGCCGGTTTCAAAGAAAACTTTCGCTAATTCTTCATTCGGTTTTTCAGTAAATGTTTTCACTTTTCGTGGATTTTCCTTACCCTCACCTATCTGAATATATCCGTATCCGGTTTCCGGTCTGCTCGGTTTAATACCTAAGGTCAATAAACTTTCATTATTTTCTACAAACTTCAATCCCAACTCGATTGTCTCAATAAATCGATCTTCTTTCAAGATTAAATGGTCTGAAGGAGCTACAATAATATTTGCTTTATCATTTGTCGCTTTTATCCGATTTAGCGCATAAGCAATACAAGGAGCGGTGTTTCTACGTGCCGGCTCCAACAGAATTTGTTCGGATTTCAGGTCAGGCAGTTGCTCTAAAATTAAGTCCCTGTAAATAATATTAGAAACAATTAAAATATTTTCAGTCGGCACAACCGATTTAAATCGGTCATAGGTCATTTGAAGCAACGATCTTCCAGTTCCAAAAAAATCAAGAAATTGCTTGGGCCTGTCATTTCTGCTAAATGGCCAAAAACGGGCACCAAGTCCGCCGGCCATTATTACGCAATAATTATCTTTTCGCATATATTGATTATCAGTGAGTTACGCTTTTGCATTTACTTTTACTAAAGTAAAACTTTTTTTTAAAGTAGAC
>LSQX01294688.1_pt1 | contig 22083 bp, 20 predicted proteins | sample 654561 | NCBI WGS metagenome assembly LSQX01 (sample SAMN04489861, study PRJNA283612) | anaerobic digester metagenome | isolation source: 4 biogas reactors fed with cattle manure at either 37C or 55C with and... | place: Denmark: Kongens Lyngby | collected 2014
TGGACCAGGGCGAAGCGGGCGACAATGTCGGCCTTCTTCTGCGCGGTATTGATCGCACGGACGTTGAGCGCGGCATGGTCATCGCCCAGCCCAAGAGCATTACTCCCCATACGAAATTTGAAGGGGAAGTCTATGTGCTCTCCAAGGAAGAGGGCGGCCGTCATACGCCTTTCTTCACGGGCTACCGTCCCCAGTTCTATTTCCGTACAACGGACGTGACCGGCAACCTGCTTCTGCCAGAAGGCGTTGAAATGGTCATGCCCGGAGACAACGTGACCATTACCGGTGAGCTGATCATGCCCATCGCCATGGGTCCCGAACTGCGCTTCGCCATCCGCGAAGGCGGCCGTACCGTTGGTGCCGGTGTCGTCTCCAAAATTATTGAATAATTCCGTTTTCAGCACCCGGCCTGCTTGTGCGGGCCGGGTATTTTCCAGTTTAATCCGGGGTGACTCTGTCAGTAATCTGCTGATCAAGTCCCCCATAATGCTTGCAGGGGTGTAGCACAATGGCTAGTGCAGCGGCCTCCAAAGCCGAAGGTTGGGGGTTCGAATCCCTCCACCCCTGCCATAGTTACTGTCTGGCAGTTTCTTGACAGACCAATCCGGCCAAGCCGGTGCAGGAAGTTTTCATGGCAAAACAGATAAGCGCTCCCGTCAAAGAGCCGGGATTTTTCCAAAGAATCCAGGGCTTCTTTGAAGACGTCATAGGCGAGTTGAAAAAAGTCACCTGGCCCACACGCGATGATCTGATGGCCTCAACAAAGGTTACTTTGTTTATTATCGCCGTCATGGCCGGTGTAGTCTATGTATATGACCGGGTTTTCAGTATTTTCGTCATGCTCATCCTGAAGCTGGCGGCATAACGGGGGTTCTCGTGGCTGACACAACACGAAATACAAATCCTGACGAAGAACTGGAACACAGCCCGGAGGAGCAGGAAGTTGAAGAGGAATTCACTCTCAACGAACCGCCCGAAGATGGTCTGAAGCGGAACTGGTATGTCCTGCATGCCTATTCCGGTCGGGAAACTGCTGTGAGAGACATGCTCCTTGCCCAGGTGCAGCAGCAAAATCTGGAGCATCTGATCTGTAACGCCTTTGTTCCCATCGAACAGGTGGAAGTGATCCGGGGCGGACAGAAGCGTATTTCCAAGCAGAAGTGTTTCCCGGGTTATGTGCTGCTGCAACTTCCCGAGCATCCGGAGACTTATCCGGAGCTGTGGACAATTATTCGTGAAACGCCGAGTATCCTCGGTTTTATCGGCTCAAAAAACGTGCCTGTACCCCTGGAAGACCATGAAGTCCAGCAAATACTGGAAGTGGTTCGCGGTGAACGGGAACGACCCAAAGTGAAGATAGACTTCGAGAAGGGTGAACGTATCCGGATCAATGAAGGTCCCTTTGCCAACTTTTTCGGCAATATTGAGGAAATTGATCTGGAACGGAACGTTCTCAAAGTCAGCGTGGAAATCTTTGATCGCCAGACAACCGTAGAGGTTGAGCACTGGCAAATTGAACAAATTTGAATGGAGTTCCCTTAACGATGGCACCCAAGAAAAAGAAAATCAAAGCCCAGATCAAGTTGCAGGTAAAAGCCGGACAGGCCAACCCTGCTCCGCCCGTTGGCCCCGCTCTGGGTCAACACGGCTTGAATATAATGGACTTCTGCAACCAGTTCAACGAGCGCACCAAAGAGCAGATGGGGCTGGTGATCCCTGTCATCATCACTGTATACGAAGACCGCAGCTATTCCTTTGTGACAAAGACCCCGCCGGCTTCCATATTGCTCAAACGGTCCGCAAAACTGGCCAAGGCCTCCCCTGAACCCAATAAGACTAAAGTGGGTTCCGTGACGGATGCGCAGGTTCAGGAAATTGCCGAACTGAAAATGGTCGACCTCAATGCGGCCAATATTGATACAGCTAAAAAGATGATTGCAGGAACAGCCCGCAGTATGGGTCTGCGCGTCGAAGGCTGAATATAGTACCCTTTTTTTTAACCTTGCATAAAGTGGGAGGAACCGCTGGTTCCGTTTGCACCACAGGAGAAATTTCTCATGGCACATCATTCCAAACGTGTTGCGGGCAACCGTGGTAAAGTAGACAGAAATCAATTTTATACCCTCACTGAATCCATCGCTCTGACAAAAGAAAACGCTACAGCCAAGTTTGATGAAACTGTGGAACTTGCGTTTCTGCTCGGTGTTGACCCCCGCCACGCCGATCAGATGGTGCGCGGCTCTGTAGCGCTTCCCCACGGTACCGGGAAAACGGTTCGTGTTGTCGTCTTCTGTGACCAGGAAGATCAGATAGCAGCCGCTACCGAAGCGGGTGCGGAAGAAGCCGGTGGCGAAGAACTGGTCAGCAAAATCCAGGGTGGCTGGACTGACTTCGATGCAGCTGTCGCCACACCGGCCATGATGCGTTTTGTCGGTCGCCTGGGTAAGATTCTCGGACCCCGTGGCCTCATGCCCAGCCCCAAGGCCGGTTCTGTTACAGCTGATGTAGGCAAAGCCGTGGAAGAAATCAAGGCCGGTAAAATAGAATACCGTGTCGACAAATTTTCCAATATTCATGTGCCCGTGGGAAAAGCCTCCTTTGATGCCTCCATGCTCGAAGAAAATGCCCGCAGTGTCATAGAAGCCATATTGAAGGCCCGCCCCAGTGCCTGTAAAGGGACCTATCTGAAAGGGCTCGCCATGAGCAGCACCATGGGACCGGGCATGCGCATGGATCCAGCCGCCATTACTGCACAGTATAAATAAAGCAGCGTATGGAAGGCCTTCCCGGCGTTCATCATGATTCGTTCTTTTCGGGTTGCACCCACTTTGACGGGATGCAACCCGTTTTGTATGATAGAGACAGCCATATAAGCTCTCTACCGTAACAATGAGGAGAAAAGACGATGAAAGTACAGGATTTCGCTTATCAGGTAAGCCTTCGGACCATGGATCTTCTTGAAAACGCCCAGCATTATAAAATTTCAGAGGCCCATAAAAAAGAGATTCTCGCAACGATTCTCAAAGAGTTGGACAGCCTGATCCAAAAAAGTTCAGCTCCGGCCAAAAAGAAAAAATAACCTTCTTCAATCCAGAAGAACCTTCCCGATAACAGGCCAGTCTGTTGAACAGTTGATTCTTCCAGTAAATCGCACACACAGAAAGAGGTCATACGATGAGCAAATTATGGGGCGGTCGCTTCGACGGTGCCACACATTCCCTTATGGAGGCTCTGGGTGAGTCCGTATCCTTTGATGCCCGTCTGGCTCCCTGGGATATACGGGCGAGTCGCGCCCATGCAAAGATGCTCGCCGCCACGGGAATCATTTCTGAGGAAGACGGGCTGGCCATTGACCGGGGGCTTGCGGAGATCGCCGAAGAAGTGGCAGCCGGCACCATCTCCTGGGATTCCACCCTGGAGGATGTGCACGGTAACATAGAGGCTCTGCTCATCGGCAAGATTGGCGATGCAGGTAAAAAACTGCATACAGCGCGCAGCCGCAACGATCAGATCGCCACCGACATGCGCCTCTGGGCCCGTGATCAGGTGGATGCCATTGACCAGGCTCTGCATCGTCTGCAACAGGCAATTCTTGACTTTGCAGAAAAGAACGCCGAGGTCGTCATTCCCGGATATACCCATCTGCAGCCGGCGCAACCCGTTCTCTTCGCCCATCATATGATGGCCTATTTCGAAATGTTTTCCCGAGACAGGGAACGTTTCCGGCAGTTGCGAAAACGGATCAACGTCATGCCTCTGGGCTCCGCCGCTCTGGCCGGTACGCCCCATCCCATTGATCGTGAACAGGTGGCCCATGCCCTGGACTTTGATACCCTCTCAGCCAACAGCATGGACGCTGTATCGGACCGGGACTATCTCATCGAGTTTTGTTCCTGTGCCTCTCTGGTGATGATGCACCTTTCCCGGTGGAGCGAAGAAATCATCCTGTGGAACAGTCCGCCTTTCAGTTTCATCCTGCTGGGTGATGAGTTCACCACAGGTTCCAGCATCATGCCCCAGAAGAAAAACCCTGATGCAGCCGAGCTGACCCGGGGCAAGGCGGCCCGGGTCTTTGCAGATCATCAGGCGCTGCTGGTCCTTCTCAAAGGCCTGCCGCTCACCTACAACCGTGATCTGCAGGAAGATAAAGAGCCTGTTTTTCACGCATCTGACACGGTACAGCTCTGTCTGGCTGTTTTCGCCGCCATGATCCCCACCATAAGGCTGCGCCGGGAAGTGATGGAAAAAGCTGTTGGCGATGGTTTCATGGAAGCCACTGATCTGGCTGATCATCTGGTTGAAAAAGGAGTTCCCTTCCGCGAGGCGCATCACATTGTCGGTGAGGCCGTCCGTTATTGCATTGAGCAGGGCAAAAGTCTGACAGCTCTCAGTCTCGAAGAATTTCAGCGCTTTTATCCGGACATGGATGAGAGTGTTTTCAATGCACTGGATATTGTCACCATTCTGGCGCGCCGTTCGCAGCCGGGGGCAACATCACCCGTACAGGTACGTGCAGCCCTGAAAGCAGCCCGGGCAAGACTCTCGGAATGACGGAAGGTGCCGTGCCCTTTTTCCCCTGAAGCTGGCGTGTAAAAACCGAAGCTGTTATTCTTCCTCTTCCTCAATGATGGCCCTGTCCGCCTCTCCGCCTGTTTTGAGGGCAATCCGCCAGGATTCATAGCGTGCCGCACTGGGTATGGGATAGCGGTCTGTATTCAGAGCACTGTGGGGGAGAGGGGGAAAGAATCCGTTACGGATACCCTGTACAGCCAGAGCGATGGCTTGTGTCGCCTGTATCTTCCGTAAATTGAAATCCGCAGCTTTCTTGACCATCAGCGCTTCCCGACCCACGCCTTTCAGAATGGGAATATACCAGGCGTCTGCACAGGAAATGTCGGGAAAGTATTGTGCCACGGCTTCGGCGTAAATACTCAGTTGCAGGCTGAGGCCGGCCATGATCTCTTTTTTGCTCGGAACACTGCTGCTTTTATAATCAATGAGTCGCAGCCCATCGCCTTTTCTGTCCACCCGGTCCACGGTCCCTGAAAAGAGGATCGTCTCATCGCCCAGCTCAAAAGGAAAGGGCGGATTGTGCGGCAAGCCATCTTCTGAGGCGCCGGGGGTATGGCCGAAGCTGTACTCCAGCTCCCAGGGGATAAATCCACTCCAAGACTCGACTTCCTGTTGCAGAAAACGCTGCAGAATGGTTTCCAGTCGCAGTGCTTCCATTTCCACCAGAACAGGCGCCAGATTTTGCAGAGCGGTTCGCTGTCGTTCAAAGGCCTGTCCCAGACTGGCCCGGAGTTGCGCTGTCCTTTCTTCGATGGAGGTGAAAGCCAGCAGGTTTTTCTCTTCTTGTCGGTAATGACTGAAAAAGTCTCTCAGGGCATCATGAACAATGATTCCGCGCAGCAGCGGCGTGATTTCCCCGTCAGCGATCCGGGTTTCCCGGATTCGCAGCACATATTTTCTGAAGAAGTCGAAAGGAAATTTCAGCCAAGTCTCCAGTTGACTGACAGAGAACTGATGTTTGTCTCCAAAATTCTCCCGCAGGATGGAGAGAAGATCTTCCTGCCGGATCAGGCCATCATAGGCCGAGAAGTGCCTGCCCGAGTACCGCTGTTTTTCCATGGCCAGAACCGCATCCAGTGGCTTGAACAATGCTCGCAATTCCGGAGTTGTGAAGCTGATGCCTCTGTACAGGGCGGTTTTGATCAGGTCATCGGCGGAGGCCACTGACAAAAAATCGGCAATGAAACAATCCGGCCCCGGATCTTTCTCCTGAAAAGCGGCTGAATCAGGAAATAAGGCCTTCAGTTCAATGACAAAAGGACTGGGCAGAACTTCCCGATCATCACTGTCCTGTTTGCGCCAGGACAGCGCCAGGCTTTTCTCCGCAGATGCAAGGCTGTGATGAAACAGAAGCCGTTGACGCTGTAAATGTTCCGCTGTACCGGGAAGGGCAAGATTCTGTTGACGAAAGCGTTTCAGATCGCGGTCAGCATACAGGGCATTGACCGAAGCCGCCCGGGGAAGCGCACCCTCGTTGAGTCCACCGAGAAAAACATAAGGAAAACGGTTCAGCCGCAAATCATCAGGACTGCAACAGAAGACGCCGGCTCCTCCGCTCCCGCCACCGGGCTGAGACGCATTTTCCAGAGCCATCTGAAAGATTGCGAAATAATCGGCGAAAGATACTTCCGTCTTTCCATGATAAGGCATGGCCATTTCAGCCAGAAGTCTGCGAAGGGCTGCAATGGCTTCTTTGTTGTCCAGGCCCGGCGTATTTTCCTGAGTGAGTCCGGGCAGATCCAGAAAGGCACTGAAAGCCTCGGAATACAAAAGAAAAGTGCCTTTGGACGGGAGAGCTGCAGCGAAGCGGCTCAACCAGGTCAAACGCTTCTTGAGCAGCTTCCAGGCCGCCCCGGTACATCCCGGAGAGAGTCTGGTCCGGCTTGCTCCGGACTCCTTCTGTTGAATGAGCCATTCAAGATAATGAAAGGCCGCCTGTCTTTCCCGGACAGGGCCGACAATACCGCTTTCTCTGACCAGCAGTTGTAAGGCCTGTATGGCCCGGGGATCATCATCCGGTCGGTCCAGCGCTGAAGAAGAGAGGAGCGGTGCCAGTTCCTGAAAATCCCGTACCTGAATCGTATTCACGAGGCGCGACAAAAAGATGGCTGGAAAAGAGCGTGCCAGTGGCTGTGCTGTTCGCATCATGAAGGGGATGGAAAAGGCTGTGAAGATCTCCTCGACGGTAAACGCCTGCTGCTGCATATCCGTGAGAGCGACGGCAATTTCAGAAGGTCGCGCTTTTCCCTCCACAAGCAGTGTCCTGATACTGCGGCCGATGCTTTCCACCTCGTGACGGGCATCGGCGCAGGCTCGCAGAGTCATATTGGCCTGGAGAGTTTCAGGTGCCCGCACCGAGGGATTTCTCCCGAAAATATGGAGTGCGCCATACTCGCTGCAGGTCTTCGCTTCTTTTGAAGGCCTGGTAAGAAGTTGCACGGAAATTTTACGTTGAAATTTTTCGAGCCACTGATGTTGCAGTGCATACAGATCTTTAAGATCGGGAGAGCTGGCATCATAATTGAGGCCGATGGTCATCCCCGAGGCCAGCCCGGCCAGAGCCAGCAGAAAGCGTTGCTGTGAGGCGGTGAAGTCATCAAAGCCGTCGAGGAACAAATACTGTTCGTCTGAAGGCAAATGGATCAGCCCGTCCCGGCACCGTTGTTCCACCTCCCAGAAAAGGCCGGGTATATCATAAAGTCCCCGCTCTTGAAGGGCCGACTGATAGGCGCTGTACACCCGGGAAACTATAAAATCAAAAGGATGTTCCTCGTCACTGCGTCTGATGGCCTCCTCAAGATGGGGTGCCTCCACAGCCCCTTGCTTCATGGAAGTGATGACCTGCAGGAGATGCCTTACAAATCCCGCACTGATTTCAGGGATTTCTTCTGTCTTCACTATTTCCTGAAGGGTCAGCCAGACAATGCGGTTCCGTTCCAGCTGAGACACCATCTGTACCGGCCGCCCGCTTCTTTCCAGCAGAACAGCGGCGTAATTACTCAGTTCAAAAGCGCGCTCTCCCCAAAGGCCGGGGAGTTCTTCTTGTCGGACCAGGGCTTCCTGTCGCAGCTGTGCCAGGCGCCGTGTGGGTGTCAGCAGGAGAGCCTCCCGGTGTTTTTTAGCCCAGAGTGCCTGAATGCGTGCGCTGCGGTCGGACAGGACAGAACCACATATGACGGTAATGACATTCATAGCCAACAGTACTTCTCCATTCCCGATAAAAACAAAAGCCCCTTTTTAATCAAGAGCCCTTTCCTGAGGAGGCACCACCTCCTGATAATTGGCCTCCGCATGAGATTCGCCCCGTCCCTGTGCCCAGAAAATATGTTCACGAAGCAGTTTTTTGAAAGTCGGATGTTCCCATACATCTTCGCGGTGGCCCAGACCGTTATACAATACTCTTCCCTCGCCATAAGCGCGACACCAGATGATGGGATAATCCGGAATATTGTAGATGTCCTGACGTTCCCGCTCCTCGCCAATCTCCAGCAGGGCCAGCACATGCATATGCGCCTCGTTCAGATGGGTGAAAAGATACCATTCATCCTGCAGCGTCCATCGATCGGGAAGGGAAGCGATGGCCGGATGTTCAGGACTGACTTTACGGACAGTGCCTTTGAATTGCGCCCCATGGGTCTTGAATTCGCCGCCCAGCATCTCAATGTAGGGGGTAACAGGGCCTCCGCCACTTTTGAAAGAATCCGTGGCGGAATGAAAGCCGATAAAGCCGCCTCCGCCGCGGATCCAGGTTAAAAGCGCATCCAGCCCCTCCTGTGACATGGGAGGGTGGCCGTCATTTCCTGCAGTGGTCAGATCGCCGGAAGTATAAAAAATGACCACATCCGTCTCGGCCAGTTTGTTTTCATTGATACATTGTCCGTCCTTGGTGCTTTCAAGCTGAGCACCCATTTCTTCAATAAGAGGTGTGAGGATACGTTCCACATGACTCGATTTTCGTAACCACCCTGTTTTGATCACACTGTGCTCAAATTCCGCTGATTTGGTAAAGAGCAGTATCCGCGGTGCGTCAAATTCATCCGCCTGGATGGAGGCGCAGATCTGTATCAGCACAACAACCAGAATCAGACCAATGCGTTTTGTCATGTTTATTCTTCCTCCGGCTGCTCCTCTGTTTCTTCTTCCACTTCTTCAGTTGCTTCTTCAGCTGTCTCCGCATCAGAAGCCACTTCTTCCAATGCTGCTTTGCGTGTCAGACAGATGCTGCTTGTGGACCATTCACCATCTTTGAAGATATTGATGCGGAGGCTTTCCAGATGCTCGGAAACCGTACTGGCAATATCCACCACTGTTTCCGGCAGAGTCATGCCGAAAAGCGAGGCTATGGGATCAATGGCTTCCGTATAGAGACGGGGATCAAAGTAGAAGCTCTGATAAGTGAGCTGTTCTCCGTTGAGGGGCGGATCAAGAGATTCAAAGAAACCGCTTGACGCATTTTCCGTGGCCAGGTCAATGAGTCCCTGCAATCCCTCATCGCTGTTGGTCAGAATCAGAGCACTGTCAACCAGAGCGAAATAGAGGGGGAAGGGCGTCGGTACTGTAAGCTGTTTGATCTGTATATCCTTGTAGGGCTCGCCACTGTCCTGTTGCGGTGCCAGGGGCAAAAACATCTGGGCTGCGTTGGGATTTTCCAGTGCAAGAATCAGGAAGAGAGAGGGAACATCCAGCGGATCCAGTCCGGTCAACCCCAGAGTGATTTCACCACCCAGCAATTGCATGATATTGGGCAGATAATTCATGGCCTTGGAAGCCTTCGATTTTTTGAGAGTCTCCTCCGGTATGGCCGGCACATAGTCCTGGGTGATCTGTCGCTTGAGGGCATCATTCAGATTCAGGCTGAGGAAGGCCTGCGTGTTTTCAGGGAGCCTTTGCGCCCATTTCATCACCACCCCATCGCCCTGGACCAGTTCCATAACGGGATAGGCCAGTGCGCTGATTTTCGTTTTAAGTTCGAAGGCCGCATCAGTCAGGTTCCAGCTGAGGATGGCCGGTTCTTCGTCAATGCTGTCTTCGAACATGGCCTGACTGTGATCAGCCTGTATGGAAAGGAGAGAACGGGACAGCGGATCCAGTTCCTCGATTTCCTTGTCCAGCAGGTTCATGAGAGATTCCATGCGGTTCATGAAGACAAGAGCCACCCCTTCGTCCTGATAGTCGGGTGGACAATCGACTGTGCCATATTGGAAAACGGCCGGATCGGCTGCACGCTCCGCAGCCGTTTTAAGAATTTCCAGGTCCGTGGAAATAACGAACATTTTCGGGGTCACGAAATAGGCGGCGTGATCTTCGTATTGTCTGAGAGTCAGGCCGGCCACTTCTTCTTCCGTGACTTCAATATTGGCGAGCAGATTTCCCAGAAATTTCAGAATGTTTTCTTCCGCCTGCGTACCATCCAGCACTGGCAGTGCAATGGTGAGACTTGAGCCCGGTGTTTCAAAAAATCTCGGTTTCTTATTGGCTTCCAGATCCGCGAGAGCCCCTTCCAGACTCTTTGCCGCTGTAAGGAAAACAGCCGCACCGGAATGAACGTCAATACCCAGAGTCGTCAGGATTTCAGCCAGGTCATTTTCTTCTTCAGGCATCCCCATTTCCAGAGCGATTCCCTGGGCAATGGAATTGATTTCCGCCTGAATATTCAGTCTCGGGCCTGCAAGATCCTGGGCGAGAGGCACTCCTTTATCCAGAAGCGTTGCCAGAGGAGGGATACCCAGAGCCACATCGGCCTGTGCGGGCAGAAACTGAAGTGCCGCCAGTGTCAGAGGAGGCTCGGCCAGGGCTTCATAACTGCGTATAGCGCTGGGCTTTGAACGCTCTACAGGAGGCGGATCCGCTATTGTGGACACGGGCTTTTTGCTTGCCTCAAACATGGCATCCATCTTCGCTTTTTCAACACGCTCATAGGCATAAAAAGCGCCGCCAGCCACAGCCAGGACAAGAAGAACAATCAGCATAGGAACGAGACGTTTATTTGATTTAGCCATGAACTTATTCCTTCCCGATAGCGTTAAGAAGAGTAAGAGAATTTCCTGAACAAGACCCGTACAGGGTCTGAAATAACAAGCAACCGTGCATGACCAGTATGAAGCATGAGCGGCTTGAGAATCAACTTTACTGCTTTTCGAAACTGAAAAGAAAAAGAAAGGATTTACTCGTCGGCATACTCGCGCAGCAGCTCACCAATGGTACCCTGATGATACAGTGCGGCAAAGGCATCAACGACTTCGGGGTCAAAAGCGCTGCCCCGATCCTGACAGATCTTTTCAAAAGCCTCTTCCGGGCTCCAGGCTCTTTTATAGGGTCGTGAGGTGGTGAGCGCATCAAAAACATCGGCCACTGTAACAATACGCGATGCCAGCGGGATTTCCTCGCCTTTTTTACCCTTCGGGTAGCCTGTTCCGTCCCAGCGTTCATGGTGGTTTACGGCAATATCACGGGCCGTCTGATAAAAATCTTTGTCCCTCAAAATGACCGCACCTCCCTGAGGGTGCTTTTTCATCTCTTCCCACTCTTCTTCAGTGAGTTTCCCTTCCTTTTTCAATATGGCATCGGGAACCTGCAACTTGCCCACATCATGGAGAATGCTTGAATAGCCGATTTTATTCACTTCGGCATCAGACATGCCCAGATGCCGGGCCATGGCCTCTGAATAAGCACGTACACGCTGCAGATGATTACCCGTCACCTCGTCTTTGGCCTCAGCAGCCTGAGCCAGCATGTAAATGGCCTCCAGGCTCATATCATGGAGCTGGGCCTCCAGCCGCTTCATCTCCGTAATATCCCGGGCAATACCCACATAACCCATGGGCTCGCCCGAAGCATCCCGTACCTGCGAAATGGACAGGAAAGAGTGCCATTCCTCGCCATTGGCTTTCACATTGATGATATGACCGCGCCACCAGCCTCCGGAAAGGATGATGGCCCACATTTTCTGATAGGTTTCCAGAGTCGTATGGCGGGAACGCAGAATGCTCGGTGTTTTACCCAGAGCCTCTTTACGGTCGAATCCCGTGATCTTGGTGAAGGCCGGATTGGCATATTGAATCACGTTATTCATATCCGTGATCACCACGGAATCCACCGTATTATCGAGAGCCAAACCGAAAATTTCCGGAGAAAACATATTCATGACACTGCATACTCCCTTAGAACGTCATCAAAGCTCACAGCTCTTGCGCAACAACTCCAGATCCAATGTGGGATACAGGGGAAAACGGGACAGAAGAGCATGAACCCGTTCCTGTGCCTGGTCGTGGCTGCTCTGGTCCAGAATATACTTGCGCTTGCTCGGCTTGCCCGCATTGGCTCCCGAGCTCAGCACAGCCGCCTGCGTATTGGACAATACCAGATGAATGATCTCAGCGATTTCCGCCATATCCTCTTCAACCATGCCCAAAGTGGTTGTAGCCGGAGTGCCGATGCGCAAGCCGCTGGTGATGAGCGGGCCGTTGGCATCAAAGGGCAGGGAATTGAAATTCAGGGTAATCCCGCAATCCCGCAAGGCCGAAGCGGCCTGTGTGCCCGTCAGCGCATAACTTTTCGCCACATCCACCAGCATGAGATGATTATCCGTACCGCCCGTGGCGAGAATGCATCCTTTGTTCTTCAGTGCCTCCGCCAGAGCACGGCTGTTATCCACCACTCTGTGGGCGTAGTCTCTGAATTCGGTGCTGTTGGCCTCTCGGAAGGCAAGCGCTTTCGCAGCCATCACATGAGGCAGAGGACCGCCCAGAACGAGGGGGCAGCCTTTATCCACCGCGTCCGCAAACTCCTTGGTACACAACACGAAACCGCCCCGGGGACCGCGCAAGGTCTTATGGGTTGTCGAGGTGACCACATGCGCATAGGGAATGGGATTTTCGTCTTCGCCAAAGACACCGCCAGCCACAAGCCCCGCAAAGTGAGCCATATCCACCATGAACACCGCGCCCACCTGGTCGGCAATGGCGCGCATCCGCCGGAAATTGATCCGCCGCGGATAGGCGCTGAACCCGGCCAGAAGGATCAGCGGTTTCACTTCCAGCGCCTGCGCCTCGATGGCGTCATAATCCAAGAGGCCTGTCTCGCGATCCACGGCATAGCTGCAGGCATCAAACATCTTCGCTGAGAGATTGCGCCGGTACCCATGGGTCAGATGTCCTCCGGAAAAATAATCCATTCCCAGTAAGCGTTGATTATTCAGCTTTTGACGCACCAGATCCCAGTCACCCTGACTCAACAGAGAAGGATTCATGGTCTCCAGTTCTTCCAGAGCGGGCTTCTCCACCCGGGCCGTCAGAATGGCCCAGAACGCCACCAGATTCGCATCAGCGCCACTGTGGGGCTGCACATAGGCATGTTCCGCACCGAAGAGCTTGCAGGCCTCCTCCTGAGCCAGTGCTTCCACTGTATCCACATTGTCGCAGCCTTCATAAAAACGTGCGAAAGGCACTCCCTCAGCATATTTATCCGTGAGCAGATTGCCCATGGCCAACTGTGTCGCTGGTGAACAATAGTTCTCACTGGCAATCAGTTTCAGATAACGCCGCTGATCGGCCAGTTCCTGAACAATGGCTTTGGCCGCTTCCGGTGCTTTCTGAGCGACAACAGTCAGATTGGCAAGATAAGCCAGAAAAACAGGGTCCAGTGTTTCCGGCGTGACATTTTCAAGATAGGCATTCAAAGCGGAATGAGACACAATAGTATTTCCTATGGTTTGAAGTGGATGAAACAAGAGTATGGTACCGTGATCAGCCGCAGAGGTTCAACTGAAAGCCCTGAGGAAGATGCCGAAGAATGGAGGATATGAGAGGCCTCAGGTCTTTGTTTCAACTCCGGAAGAGTCGCTCGGATCAGTCGGATGTGCGAGGGGCGCAGATTGGCCGCAGAGTATGTACCGGGCTTCAGAAAATTAATGACCTCCGTAAATCAGACAGACTCGGAGTCAGGGACGGATTGTCGGGAACACCCCGTCCGCTGATTGTCCGTGAATGTCCCCGCCCCGACCCCGGCTCCCGGCGATTGCTTTATCCCGCCCTCTGATCAGCGGAGTTTTTCCCAGGGCATGAAGTGCTGGCATCGGAATGACGGCGCTCTGCTGTAGCCGGCGCGGCTGACCAGACAGAGAAAAGGCTTGGTCCCTTCCACAGCTTCAACGTACTTAGGAATGCCCCGTTGAACAACGACGATGGTCCGCGGTCCATCCCAATACTTGCAGGTGGCACACTTTTTATCTTCAACTTTGTACCGGTAAGCCATAATCTGTCTCTCCTCTTGTGTTTTTCAGCCTTTTATAAAATGCACCCACCCATAAGTGCATGGTTTTAACATCCTGTCACCTGACTCAGTGCATTTTGGAACACACGGTGAATGGTCTCATTGAAAAGGACAAAGCGCACGAGCCGGATGGCTGTGGATGCCTTTAAAAAAGCGACGCATTCTTCCAGGGCGATCTGAGCCGCTTCTTCCAGAGGATAACCGTAAACACCGCAGCTGATGGCCGGGAAGGCCAGAGTCTGTATGTGGTTTTCCACAGCCACTTCCAGGCTGCGTCTGTAACAGGAGGCGAGGAGTTCAGGCTCTCCCTGCTTGCCATCCTCATAGACAGGCCCCACGGTATGGATGACGTAAGATGCAAACAAATTTCCCCCGGTGGTGATTTTCGCATCCCCTGTTTCACAGCCATTGAGAGCACGACATTCCTCGAGAATGGCCGGACCGCCCGCTCTATGAATGGCTCCGTCCACACCGCCGCCACCGAGAAGGGAGGTGTTGGCTGCATTGACCAGCGCATCCACCTTTTGCAGAGTAATATCTCCCTGCACTGTTTCCATGCACCTGTTGCCGCCTATGCATACCATGACAAGACTCCTTTTGCAGATGAATCAGTCTTCTATTGTAATACACGAATCCCGGGTGTGAATGCAATTTTCGAAGGAAAAGGGGATGAGGGGCGAGGGACGAGGGGCCCAGGCATGTCTTGGGATACAAAAGAGACCCCGGATAGACACTTAAGCCCCTTCCTCTCATTTCCTTGGTGTTCCTTGGTGTCTCTTCGTGGAAAAAATCTTCTTCTCCGTGGTTAAAAACAGAGACAAAAAAAGGGCGGGACCGCGGCAGGGGAAGGGGAGGGGAGGAAGTGGGGGGAAACCTGCCACGATCCCGCGTTTTTCCGAACAAGTAGTACAACCTTGTCCAGCTTGCTACACCTGTAATTAACAGGGCGAGTCAAAAACTTGGAAATCGTTTTAACGATTTAACTGTCTGTTATGGGAAACATCTTGTTTGTGTTTTTCATTCCCATTCAATTGTTTTTTTCGTCTTCTCGCTGATCTACCTTTATAACGCTTTGACCGGGGGAGAAAGTTAACAGGCTGCTCTCTTTTTTTTCGCGGAGACTTCTCTTTTTAAAATGGTATTGACGTTTCCATATTTGGTATGCTAAGAGGGCATCGGTCAGGGTGGCCGGTTGTCAATACACGCTATGGGCGTGAACACAGTTTTTTTTATCTCAACAGCCTTTTCAGCAAAGAGAGGATTATAACTATGGAAAAGAAACAGAGCAGCCTTTCCCGCCGGGATTTTGCCAAGACCTCGGCCGCGGCGGGCTTCGCCATTCTGGCAAGTCGTTCCGGCCGGGCCCAGGAGAGTGCGGAAACACTGAAGATCGGTCTTATCGGTGCCGGTGGTCGCGGTTGCGGTGCAGCCGTGAACTGTCTGACAGGCAACGAAAATGTGAAACTGGTCGCCTTGGCGGACGTTTTTGAAGAGTCGGTGATCAAAGCCAAAGTCAATCTTGAGCGCAACAATGATCCCCGTGTCAAGGACAAACTGGCCATTGAAGATGAACTCTGCTTCAGCGGTCTGGATGCCTATCAGAAGCTCCTGGAAACGGATGTGGACATTGTGATCCATGCCACACCGCCTTATTGCCGTCCCATGCATCTGGAAGCCATTGTGGAAGCGGGCAAACATCTTTTCAGCGAAAAACCCTTTGCAGTCGACAGTCCCGGCATCCGTCGCTGTCTGGCCGCAGCCAAAGTAGCCGATGAAAAGGGCCTCACCTTTGTGACAGGCTTGCAGCGTCGTTATCAGGACAAATATATTGAAACCGTCAAGAAACTGCAAGACGGCGCTATCGGCAAAATCCTCTATGGCCGTGCTTACTGGAATGGAAGCCTTCCTTTCTCTCACGATCGTGAAGCGGGTGAAAGTGATCTGGCCTATCGTCTGCGCAACTGGTACAACCAGATCTGGACCTGCGGAGACAGCATCGTGGAACAGCATGTGCACAATATTGACGTGATCAACTGGGTGCTGGATGAATATCCCACCAAGGTCGTTGCCAATGGCGGCCGTGCCTGGAAGCCTGCTGAAGAGAAATACGGAGATATCTGGGACAACTTCGCATGTGATTATGAATATGCCAGCGGCGCCCGTATGTTGAGCATGTCCCGCCACTGGAACAACAGCAAGAGCGACGTATGGGAACGTGTGGTCGGTACAGAGAAAGAGAGTACCTGCGGCGAAATGGGCCGTGACCGAAGCGACCCCTATGTGAACGAACATATCGCCATGCTTGAGAGTATCCGCGGCGACCGTGAACGGATCAATGACGGTGAACGCACCGCCTATGCCACGCTCACGGCTATCATGGGCCGTGAAGCCGCCTACACCGGTCAGGAAGTCACCTGGGAACAGGCTCTGAACTGTGAAAAGAGTCTGGTGCCGGCCGATCTGGACTTTGAAAAAGAATATCCCGTCGGATCCATCCCCGTGCCCGGTTCCGAATAATAGCTGATTACCCTTGAATTTTCCGCCTCTCCTGTCCCTTCGGGGATGGGAGAGGCTTTTTTTACAGGCCTTTCAAAAATGATGCGCTCTGAGCTGTTCGTCAGCCTCCGAAGAGTTTTATGAGTGTGAGGGCTTCATAAAAAGCGGCCGCCATCAGGATCACGGCTGTAAGAAGCGCCGCATTGAAGAGGATGGCGACACCTTTTTTCACAGCGGAGCCAAAGGCTTTGTTCCTGATTCCTCTGATGAGAATATAGGGCCAGAGAAGAACGGCAAAAGAGGCGATGATATAGGCTTCCAGTTCCACGATCATGGTCAGACTGTGGAAAATGAGCACGAGGGGCGTGCCAACCCACATGGGAGCCATGACGCCGCCCACGAGAATAAAACTCCCCAGCGTTTTCATAACGCCCACAGGTATGAGCAGCGACCAGCCAAAAGTCATGAACAGTGTCTGGTCAATATAATTGTTGTAAAAGGTGGCCCAGGCCGCCTGAAACACATTGCCCGCATCATAAGCACTGCCGATGAATTCAAGTCCGCCCTGGCTGAAGGTGTCCATGATATAACGTTTCAGATGAAAGGCGATGGCCGGATAATGCAGCGTTGTATGCATGGCGAAGAAAAAAGCGGCATACATGAAAAAGTGCGTGAAGACAAAGAACTTCTGATAGTCATTCATGGCCCGATGGATGGGCGCGAAAAGGCGATATTGGCGCAGGTGCATCTGTCTGAAGAGGAAGATGAAAAAGAGGCTGCCCGAGAAAGCGCAGAGAATCATACTCAGGAAACTCCACCAGGCCACCTCCTCCAGAGTGCGCATGATGCCTCCGAGCATGGCGGGCAGTTCAATTTGCGGCCCCTCTTCATCATCGATGAACTCTCCGGACACATGCAATTTTCTCAGGGGTCGCCGCAGCTTTCCCTTAGGCGCATCGGGAGAATCAAGCCCTTTTTCCGGCAGGAGCAACCCATGAAAAACAGCATTATTGTCTTCAGGGAAGATATCTGCAAAGTTGCTCAGATCCGGGAGCAGGTAACTGCATATGAATCCTGACAGTGCCGGACGAAGGTGACCGACTACAGTGAAAATCTTTCCTTCCAGTGCAAAGTCTTTTTCCGATGCCAGATCTCCAGCCAGCACTTCGTTTGTGCCGGGCTCAGGAAGGCGCCCGGAAAGAAGAAGGGGTTGCAATTCTTCCGGCTTCAGATCAGCGGCAATAAGCAATTCCCAACGGGTGGAGAGGTCATCCGGATCTTTCTCTCCCAATCTGAAGAGGGTATGGATAATGTCCTCTCCGGTCCACAGCATCGGGGTGAGGGGTCGGACCGCAACGGGATAGCTTTTCACATCCGCCGGAATCTTCGTGGGACTCAGATAGATGGCGGAGAGATGCCAGGGGTTGCACTCGTAATAAGTCAGATCAACCGCAGCCGCCAGCAGGAGCGAAAAGGCCGCGACCAGAAAGAGACCCGCAGAAAAAACCACAGCCTTCCAGGAATAGGGCGACTTCTCATGGAGCCAGCGGATTTGGGCCGGGGCATAATCCCGGATATCTATGAATGTTTTTCTGATTTTCATAAGGCTGAAGCCAGGGTGGGGGAGGATTTGCCCAGCTGCTGCACCACACGATCCACCAGTTCTTTGAAATAAGCAGCGCTGTTCGGGCCAAGCCAGTTCATGAATCCGATTTCATAATCCAACTGGCCCCGTGCGTTTGTTTCGCCGTAGTATTTGTCCGGGGACAGATAGCCCAGATAGGCCCGTGAGAAACTCGTGACCCAGAGGTCCCAGCCTTCCCCGGCTTTTTCTTCACGCCACAGACGGGTCAGTTCTCCGCTCGTGTCAAAGGGAAGGCCCACAAAAAGCAGATCGCCGATACGTGCTCCCTGTACAAAGCCTTCCCGGGGCAGAGCGACGACCTTGGCTGAGAGCGGAGAAAGGCGCCATTTGGGTGAGAGAGGTCGGCATTGGAAAGGCGGAACCCCCACAGGCACAGCCAGCGAAGCGATGTCCACCCGGTCTGTGAATTCAGCTTCCGCACTGTCCGCAAGCACCAGATCGGCCAGGGTCTTGCCGAAAACTTCGATTCTTTCATCCGTATTGGCCGCCTCTATGCCCCGGCCGGACATGGAGCCCAGCCCGCCGCCCATATACATGGCCGTGGCGTTGCTCTGCTCTTCAATGGAGCGCATGAAGGCGCCGGGATATTCCGCAGAGAACTTCATCATGGCAGATCCGAAATTGGTGGGATGAGCCGAAAACCGGGTCACATAACATTTGCGCCCGTTTTCCTGTTCAAGCACCATATAGTTCAGATTGGGATCCACATCACCATGATCACGGGCACGGTTGCGGATATAATCCCGGGCATTCACGACGCCATGGGCGAGCTTCGCCGGCTTCATATTCTGCCAGGCCTCAACAATGGCATCCGCAAAACTGCTCGACAGAAATTCCGGTACGGAGGGGTTGTACTTTCCGCCGGTGATTTTCGCCGCGATTCCAGGCCCGAAACCGCCGGGCCCGCAATGGGTGTGACTGGCCGAAAAATACAGGTTCCGCGACAGCAGCGGCGAACGGGCCGCAACCTTTTCCACAGTCAGCTCCGCAATATTCGGAGGAATGATCAGCATGTCCACACCGATGAGAACCACCGTGTCCCGGCCATCGTGGAAAGATACGGCCTTCACCTTCAGGTCATCGCGGACTCCCTGGGAGCGCATCCCGTCCTTTCGTGCGCCATAACCCGCAATGGGCAAGCCCACGGAAGGGGTGATGATCCGTTGGGCCCAGCCCGCCTGAAGGGGCTCCGGCGTATCCGTAAAATGGGACAGTGCCGCATCGCTGTCAATGGCCGCCAAAGCCTCACGGTAATAGGAAGCCTCTGCATAGCGTGAATCTTTGTAGACCGGCCAGGGCCCGATGAATATGAGGAACAGGCTCACAAAAAGAAGCAGAACAACGACGGTCCCGATCAGGATCCGTTTTAGGATACGCATGGCGGATTCTCCTGAAACAGTTTCGATTTTCCAGAGTCGAAGAATAAAACGTTGACTCAATAATACAGTATTACAGTTGAAAACTTCTGCTTGCCGGTGAAATTACCATTCTATGGAGGCCTTGAGCACTTCATCACCATAAGCGGAGGTGAGCGCAAAGGCTTGCTGCGCCTCTTCAAAAGAAAATACATGGGTGATGAGGCTGTCCACATCCAGCGCACCGGAAAGAATATACTCAATGGTTACAGGATAATTGTGCACAAAGCGGCGGCACCACTGCAAACACAGCTCCCGTCGGCGGGCGATACTCACCGGCAGCGGATCCATTTCATTGCCCGATATGCCCGTGAGCACGGCCCGGCCGCCACGACGTGCAGCGCCACAGGCCAGCCCCATGCCCTCAGCGCTGTTCGTGCAATCGAAAGTCACATCACAGCACCGACCTTCCGTTTTTTCACGGATCCAGTCCAGAGCACTGGCACCGCCTTCCTTCAGGGAGCCGGGCTGGCTGCAGAATACCTCATTCAATCCATAGCGTTCAGCCGCCGCAACACGGTAAGGCAATACATCCACACAGAAAACCCGGGCGACACCGCAGATTTGCAGCATGCGCGCCGTAAGCAGGCCGATCACGCCCAGACCGAAAACAGCCGCTGTATCGCCGGGCCGTATTTTCGCCAGCGCCGCCGTATGCACGGCAACGGCCGCCGGTTCCACCATGGCCGCCGTACCGGCCGATATGCTGTCGGGCACTGGAAAACAAAATTCATGATCCACGGCTATATATTCGCAGACAGCGCCATCGGAGCCCGGTCCGCCCGGAAAAAAGAGGGAAGTACAGAGGTTGTAACGCCCTTTCACACACCACTCACAACGGCGACAGGGGATACCCGGTTCCACAGCCACGCGCCGGCCCACCAGCGCCTGATCTCCATCTGCGCCCACTTCTTCCACGATACCGGCATATTCATGACCGAGCACCACGGGGCTTGTGAGCCGGTTTTCACCGATGGCACCATCCAGAAAATAATGGATATCGGAGCCGCAGACACCCACGGCTTCCACACGGATGAGCGCCTCATGCTTCTGAGGGACAGGCCGGGGAAGATCCACCAGCCCCAGTGTTTTCGGTGCAAGCCATTGCCAGGCTTTCATAAGAGCATTCCTTTCAGTCAGTGTATATGATGAAATAACTGTCAGTCTTTTTTCTTTTTCCGGCCTTTCTTTTTTTCCGGCTCATCACTGTCCAGAAGAAAAAAAATATCGGAGATCAGTTCTTTTTTCGCCATCAGATTGATACGCCGCAAAAGATCCCATTTCACATAGCTGATCTTGTGCATCCATACGGTGCTGTCCGTCATGATGCGCAGCTGACCGTCCTGCACACTGTGGGGACGGCAGTGTTTCGCCAGGTGCTCGCCCACGAGCTGCGTCCAGTTTTCCCAGATACGGGCATGTTCCAGAGTCAGCCCCAGGGGTGTGGTGGCCTGCATGTGCTTTAATATATCACCGATATGTTCAGGCCCGGGCTTTTTCAAGGCGTCCCTCCTCCAGATGGAAAATCCGGCTCCCATCACGTACCGACTCAGGAAGCAGCGCAGGCTGTGCCGTCGTGATGAGTACCTGCGCCTCTTCAGGCAATGCTTCAAAAAGACGGCCCGTCCGCTCTGTATCCAGTTCAGCCGTGGCCTCATCCAGCAGGATCAACGGATAATCCTGAATGCGTGCGCGGACCAGTGCCACCTCAGCCAGTTTGACAATCAGAGCCGCGCTCTTTTGCTGTCCCTGCGATCCGAAAACACGGGCCGAACGGCCAGAGATGAGAATGTCCATATCGTCGCGATGAGGACCCCGACCCGTGGTACGCCGTTGCTGATCCGTTTTACGGGAACGTGCCAGTACGGAGGCGAATTCCTGTGCATCCGTAATGTCCGGACAATAGCTGATTTCCAGTTCTTCCGCCTCCACAATGCGGCTGTAGAGGGGCGAGGCAATGGCCGACAGCTCCGCAACATAAGCCGCCCGCTCCGCCATGAGAATGCTTCCCTGGGTCACCAACTGAGCCTCCCAGAGTTCCAGAAGTTCCTCGTCACAGTGGATTTGTTTCAGCATCTCGTTGCGCTGACGCAAAGCCTGCCGGTATTGCTGCAGGGCGCGCAGATAAGGCATATTCAGCTGGGAAAGTTCCATATCCATGAAGAGACGCCGTACTGCTGCACCGCCCTTCACCAGCGAAATATCATCGGGAGAAAAGAAGACAATACACAGATGACCCAGGAGATCACTGAGCCGGCTCTGGGCAATGCCATTGACCTTGAAACGCTTCGCCTTTTTCCACCAGTGCGCTTCTATGAACAAAGGCCGCCGTGCTGTTTCAGCCTCCAGATAAATATGAAATTCCTCCGTGCCATGACATACCAGCTCCGAATCATTGGAACTGCGGTGACTCCGTGCCGTAGCCGCATAGAGAATCGCCTCCAGAACAGAGGTTTTACCCTGCGCATTGGCACCATAGAGCAGATTGATGCCCGGCCCGGGGAAAAATTCCAGATCGGAAAGACCCCGAAAACCCTGACATGTCATTTTTGTCAACTTCATCAATGCTGCTCCGAAAGAATATGACCCCCGAGACGATGCCAATATTATACACGAAAGGGGCGAGGAGTGAGGGGCGAGGGACGAGGGCAGGTAGGGGCACGGCATGCCGTGCCCAGTTGGATA
>LSQX01275972.1_pt1 | contig 22079 bp, 12 predicted proteins | sample 654561 | NCBI WGS metagenome assembly LSQX01 (sample SAMN04489861, study PRJNA283612) | anaerobic digester metagenome | isolation source: 4 biogas reactors fed with cattle manure at either 37C or 55C with and... | place: Denmark: Kongens Lyngby | collected 2014
ATAAAGTTATTAACATTTTTAATCTTATTTTAAAACTTATTAGTATAAAAGGTTTCAATAAAAATGACATTGCTATCGAGGGTATTTATTTTTTGACTCTTTATAAAGTACAAGTGCATGCAAATAGGCTTTTACTTGATTCTGGAATGTGATATAATTTACCGCGGAGGCGATAACTATTGGAAAACTATGACCCTGAGCAGGAATATTTGTTGCGTGAGAAGAAATACAAGGAACAGTTTGAAAAGAATAAACAACAATTCAATGCATTAAGCAACTTGCGTCTGGTTGCGTTTTTAGGAATTATAACAGGAGCTGTTTTTTTATATTTGAGTTATTACATACTGGGAAGCGTATTATTTGTTATTTCGCTTGTTTCATTTATTATTCTAATTGTAATGCATGAAAAAGTAAAAGTTAGTAAGGAAAAAGCACTATCCTTAGTGGAAATAAATCAGAAAGCCCTTGGAAGAATTAAAGGCGAATGGGTTGGATTTGAAGATAAGGGTGAAGAATTTATTGACCAGAAGCACCCTTATAGTATTGATCTGGACATATTTGGTCAGGCATCGGTGTTTCAATGGATAAATACTACTGTAACGCCTATGGGAAGAAAGTTGCTGAAGGGTATTCTGACAAATCCGTTAAAAGACAGGGTTAAAATTAAAGAGAGACAGGATGCAATTACTGAGTTGTCGGATAAGTTGGATTTAAGGCAGCAATTTCTTTCAGAGGGAAGTTTTGCTGTTAAAGAAATGAAAGACCCAGATGACTTGCTGGAATGGGCCAATAATAAGAATCCCATGTTCAGATATGCGTGGGTAAGATGGGGCGTAAAAATACTTACTGCATTGACAGTGGTTTCAATATTTTTACCATTTCTAAGCTTCGGATTTTTTCTTTATATGACAATACCGCTTTTACTTATTCAGGCAATTTTGTTTATTGTTAAACTTAAGTACTACTTCAATGTTTTTGAGGTTGCCGGACGGTATAAGGATCAGATTTCCGTATTACAAAAGCTGTTGACGGTTATTGAAAATGAGAGTTTTGAATCAAGGCATTTGAAAGGGATTAAAGAAGGCTTGACTCATAAAAAAGGAAGTACTACTTCTGGTGAGATCAGAGAATTATCTGTTATAGTAGACATGATGAGCTTTAAGTATAGCCCAGCATTCTATCTTTTACTTAATCTTATTTTTTTGTGGGATTATCATTGTATGGTTTTGCTGGAAAGATGGAAAGAACAATCAGGTCATAATATAGGTAAATGGCTTGATGCAGTCGGAAGATTTGATGAGCTTATAAGCCTTGCAAATGTACGGTATGATAATCCCGAGTGGTGTATTCCTCAGATTACAAACAAGAAGCATTTCTTTTCGGCAAAAGGTATGGGACATCCGCTTTTACCCAAGGGAAGTCGCATTTGCAATGATCTTGATATAAATGGGTTTGGCAATGTTTTATTGATAACAGGATCGAATATGTCCGGGAAAAGTACACTTTTAAGAACTGTGGGACTGAATTTGATTCTTGCCTGTACAGGAGTTCCGGTTTGTGCAATTGACTTTAAGTGCTCGGTTATGGATGTTTATACGTCAATGAGGGTAAACGATAACCTGGAAAAAAAGATTTCTTCGTTTTATGCTGAATTGTTAAGAATAAAGACAATAATTGAAGCTGCAAGCACGGATAACTCTCTTTTATTTTTATTGGATGAGGTTTTTAGAGGAACCAACACAAGAGACCGTCATGCAGGAGCGAGTGCAGTATTGAGAAAACTTAGTAAAATGGGTGCAGTAGGACTTGTTTCTACGCATGACCTTGAGCTAGGCGAACTGGAAAATGATAAGGATATGTATTTGAGAAACTACCATTTTGTTGAGAGTTATGATAACAATCGAATAGTTTTTGACTATAAATTATATCCGGGTGTATCAAAGACTACAAATGCAATTTACTTAATGAAAATGGTTGGAATTAATGAGTTTTAGCATTGTCTGTTGATTAATAAAATTGAGTGCCTAAAAAAGATAATAAATCAAAAAAAGGTGACGAATCCAAAGAAGGTAATAGAGCGAATTATGCAAAAGAATATCGTATTTCCGGAGTGGAAGGGAATGAGATGGCGAGAGAGTCTGTTCTTTTTTTGTTTTAAACCCCCTTAAAGCTATGTACATTTTCGAATTTATATTATAAAATGTAGTTATATCAATTTGTTTGTTAGTATTGACCCTTGAAGGGTAAGGGGAGGTACGAATTAAATTAAATATTTTGTCTTGATTGTCTTAATAAAGTACGAAGCAGTAGTCATTTCACAAACACAGTATCAGAAGTATTATTTCGAGTTTGTTTTCTTTCATTATAATAAATTTAGTACAAGAAGTAGCGTGTTATCAGTATTTCATTTACGATTTGTTATTTCAAGACACCCTTAGAGGTTATAAAATTATTTATATTTATATTTTAATGCTTATGCCGGGAGGTGAAATATTTACGATAATGATATAAAATATTTCAGTTCATATGAAGAATTTTTGGGGGAGAGTGAGTGTTTCAATGATAAGAAAATCTTATGCAAAAAGAATTCAGGCTTTTGTTTTAGTAGCATGCATGTTAAGTTCAATACTAAGCACTATGATTGTCTTAACACCGATTAGTAGTGCTGCTGAAGTTGAATACAACTTTGCAAAAGCTTTGCAATTATCGCTTTATTTCTATGACGCAAACAAATGCGGTGAGGGAATAACGGGGGGATGTCTTGAATGGAGAGGAGACTGTCACGTAGAGGATAATGCTATTCCGCTTATTCCTAAGAATGAAGAGAGCTTCGGTACTAACTTGTCAAAGGCATTTATAGATGCAAACAAGAAGTATTTGGATCCGGACGGAGACGGTACTGTGGATTTGAGCGGCGGAATGCATGACGCCGGAGACCACGTGAAATTCGGACTTCCTGGTACATATGCAGGTTCCACAGTCGGATGGGGCTTTTATGAATTTAGAGAGGCTTATGAAAAGACAGGTCAGGATGAGCATGCAAAGGAAATTCTCAGATGGTTTAATGATTTTTTTCTCAAATGTTCATTTTTTGATGAAAATGGAGAAATTATTGCTTTCTGTTATCAAGTGGGAGAAGGGAATATTGACCATAATTTCTGGAATCCGCCTGAACTTCAGGATTCAAAGGTTTTAAAACTTTTTGCAAGACCTGCATATTTTGCAACGCCTGAAACACCTGCAAGTGATATGTGTGCAGGTGCAGCAGCATCTCTTGCAATAAATTACCTGAATTTTAAAGATGAAGATCCTGAGTATGCTAAGGAAAGTTTGGATACAGCCATAGCCCTTTATGAATTTGCTAAAAAATATAGAGGTTTGGGTTATGACGGAGGTTTCTATACTTCATCCTACGATTACGATGAATTGTCTTGGGCTGCTGTATGGCTCAATATTATTACAGGAGATATGCAGTATATTGATGATATTATATCAGTTGACGAGGATGGATACTATACAGGTTATATGCAAAGAATTATAAAGGATACAGGAAATACTTGGCAGAATATATGGGTGCACTGTTGGGATACAATTTGGGGTGGAGTATTTGCAAAGCTTGCTCCTATAACAGATACCGACAGAGATTGGTATATTTTCCGTTGGAACCTTGAATACTGGTCAGGAATTCCGCATGAAAACACAGGGGATACAACTTTTCTTTCCCAAAGTCCAGCGGGTTTCAGCGTTGTAAATCCATACGGTTCTACAAGGTATAACACTGCGGCACAGCTATGTGCGCTGGTTTACAGGAAGGAAACAGGAAGAACAGATTTTGCTGATTGGTCAAAAAATCAAATGGAATACATCATGGGTAATAATCCTATGGAACGAAGTTATATTGTAGGTTATTCTGAGAACTGTGCAAAGCACCCTCATCACCGTGCTGCTCACGGTTCAAAGACGTTGAGCATGCTGGATCCGCCGGAACACCGTCATACACTTTGGGGGGCTCTGGTTGGAGGTCCTGATTTGGAAGACTATCATAAAGATGAGACTACTGATTATGTTTATAACGAGGTTGCAATAGACTATAATGCTGCGTTTGTGGGTGCATGTGCAGGATTATGGTATTACTATGGAGAAGATTTGGGACATAAGGCTATTGAAGGGGAATTCCCTCCAAAAGAACCTCCTGTTGACGAATTTTACCTCGAAGCGAAGGTAGAGCAGGAAAATAAAGAAAGAACGCAGGTAACAATGAAAATATATAATTTTTCCTGTCACCCTCCGCGTTTTGAAGACGGAATGATGACCAGATACTTCTTTAATATTAATGAATTGCTTAATGCAGGGCAGACAATTGACGATGTCCGTTTGGAAGTATACTATGACGAGAATAAGGCCGGTTATGATGGTGAGGTAGCTCCTTCAGGTCCGGTAAAATATGATGATAACGGAATATATTATGTTGAGTTTGACTGGAGTGGACGCATTATATACGGCACACGCGAACTGCAGTTTGCATTGATAGTTGGACAGGATTCTAATTACAATAGCAACTGGGATCATACAAATGACTTCAGCCGTGATGGACTTACGGGTGAATATGCTTTGACTGAAAAGATTCCTTTGTATTTGGACGGAGTTAAGGTATTCGGCAATGAGCCACCTAAAGGTAATTCTACTGCTGAGCCGAGCAATGACCCTAATGTCACACCTTCACCAACGCCACTGAGCACACCGTCCCTACAGGTTATGTACCAATGTGGCGAGCCAGATACAGCAAGTGATATCAGGGCTTCGATTAGAATTAAGAATACAGGAAGAACGGCTGTAGATCTCTCCGATGTGAAGGTGCGTTATTGGTATACAAAAGAGGGAGCTGCATCACAGACCTTCTCATGTGATTATGCTCATATGGATGCAGAAAAAGTTACAGGAAAATTTGTCGACGTTGGGGAACCGGCAGAAGATGCTGACAATTACCTTGAAATAGGATTTGCAGATAATGCTGGAAGCCTTGGTCCGGGAGCCGATACAGGCGTAATACAGTTTCGGATTGTAAACGGAAGTTTTGGAAGCTATGATCTGAGTAACGATTACTCCTATGATGCTAAAGCAAAGGATTTTGTTTTGAATTCAAAGCTTACCGCATATGTTAAGTCGGAATTGGCTTATGGTGTTCCGCCGATAAAAGAGCCTATTATTGATATTGTTTACGGTGATTTGAATGATGACGGTGTTGTTAATTCTACAGACTATTCCATTTTGAAAAGGTATATATTAGGCACTATAGAGAACGTGCCGAAAATACAGAATGGAGACCTGAATGGGGATGGCTCTATAAACTCCACCGATTACGGCTTGCTCAAGAGGTATATATTAGGTCTTATACCCACTATACCCATTATACAATAGAGTGATAGAAGAGATAAATGATTTTACAAATTGTAATGACATGAATAAGCCCTGTGGTTTAACCGCAGGGCTTATCTATAATATTTCACTCACCGATTAAATTGTTGTTGTCACAAAAAGCAGAAGAACACTTTATTTTTCTATAAATACTTCAAAAATTGTTTTTAACAAATCCTTATCCATTGAAGAACTTCCAACCATAATCTCGAACTCACCAGGTTCAACTACTGACATTAGGTTTCTGTCAATTAGTGCCAAGGATGAAACCGGTATTTCGAGATTTACGGTCTTTGTTTCTCGGGGATCTAAAGTAATACGTCCAAATGCTTTCAGTTCCTTTATAGGAGTGGTAACCGAGCTACACATGTCATTTACATAAGCCTGTACTATTTCTGTACCCTTAAGGTTTCCTGTGTTTTTTACATCAACAGATACTGTAAGTGTATCTGTTTGAGTTAGTTTTGTTTTAGAAAGAGACAGATTGGAGTACTCGAAGGTTGTGTACGAAAGTCCAAAACCGAAGGAAAACAAAGGTTCGACAGGCATATCAATATATTTGTCAGTATGCCATCCAGGATATTGATTATAGAAAACTGGTTGTTGGCCTACTGCTACAGGGAAAGATATGGACAGTTTAGCGCAGGGGTTAAAATCACCGAAAAGTATTGATGCAACAGCATTGCCACCTTCCATTCCAGGATTCCAGGCTTCCAGGATTGCGTCTACATTTTCCTTTATCCAAGGCACGGTGAGAGGTTTGCCGTTTAGCAGAACTGCGGTAAGGGGTTTTCCGGTTGACTTAAGAGCTTCAAGAAGTTTTTGTTGAGAGCCGGTAAGGTCAAGGTTTGCTCTATCACGGAATTCACCGTTGAGTACAATGGTATCACCGACTACAGCTATTACTGCATCTGCTTTATTTGCCGTTTCAACTGCTTTGTTTATGTTTTGTATGTCAGGGTCTATAGTATCACAGCCCTTTTCGTATAACACTTCAATATCACATCCAGCACGTTTCTTTATTCCTTCAAGAATTGTTGTAATAGATGTTATGTCGTAATTGCTGTTATATTCTAAAGTTGGTCTTTCCGGATGACGTCTTGGACCGAATGACCAATCGCCAAGAAGTGCCTGAACATCATCAGCATTTGGACCTATAACAGCAATTTTCTTTATATTGTCTGTCAGCGGAAGAGTATTGTTTTGATTTTTTAGAAGCACTATTGATTCTAAGGCACTCTCATAAGATACTCTCTTATGATCTTCACATCCTATAGACATTCTGGCATTGCCTGTTTGGGGATATCTTTTGTGATCAAACAGTCCAAGCCTGAACTTCATAAGGAGAATTCTACCACAAGCTTCATCAATGAGCTCTTCCTTTATTACACCTTCTCTTACCAGTTCGCAGGCGTTTTCATAAAATTCTGGAGTTGACATTATCATATCGTTTCCTGCTAATACAGATGTTTTACATCCGTCCTTTAAGGTGGGAGAAACTTTTTGCCTTCTGTACAGGTTCCCTGCATTGTCCCAGTCTGTAATTACAATTCCGTCAAATCCCCACTCTTTTTTTAAAATGTCCTTTATAAGCCATTCGTTAGCTGAGCAAGGAGTTCCGTCAATTGAATGATAAGCCATCATAAAGCTTAAGCATCCTGCATCCGATACCGCTTTGAAAGGGGGAAGGAAAATAGTTTTAAGCTTTCTTGCAGAAACATCACATTCCGATGAATCACGCCCCCCCTGTGTTTCTCCGTATGCTACGAAATGTTTGGCGCACGCTAAAATACTGTAAGGATCAGAAATATCCGTACCTTGGTATCCCTTTACAATTGCACTGCCAAGTACTCCTGATAGATAAGGGTCTTCTCCGAATGTTTCATCCACCCGACCCCATCTTGCATCCCTAGCGAGGCAAAGCACAGGTGAGAATGTCCAGTGAAGTCCTGTAAGGGATACTTCTTTTGCAGTTATACGTCCAATTTCCTCTATAAGCTCGGGATTCCAGCTCGAGGACATGCCAAGCTGGCTTGGAAAGACCGTAGCTCCGCTGTAAAAGGCATGTCCGTGTATTGCATCAATTCCAAAGATAAGAGGTATACCCAGCCTTGTTTCTTCAGAAGCAATTTTCTGAAGACGGACTGCTTCATCATCAATTACATGCAGAAATGAGCCTATGTTTTTTTCCCTGATCCACGTTTCCGGGTCAAGATGTCCGTCAATCTGGCACATTTGACCTATCTTCTCTTCTATTGTCATTCGTGACAAAAGATCCTTTGTCCTTTGTTGAGGAGAACAGCTTGGGTCTTTATAAATCTCAGACATTTTAAAACCTCCAGTTTGTATTTGTAGTGCATATTTAAATTGCAAAAATGATTGAATATTAATACTGTTATTTTCTCATTATTTCTATTTAAAGACAAGAGTATTTCCATGCATACGATACATATGGCTATAGAAACGAAGAAGAAATAAAAGAAAATGAGACTTGTCAAACACAACCAATTGGGATAAAATATTATTATAGCTTTTTTAATAATTTATGTACTATTTTGTCACTTCGTATTAATTTTCTTAAGCTTTTAATGATATTTATCATTTTATAGCCCAGGTCAATTGATTTGGGAGTGGATTTGTCGAGAGGTTTTGTACTGTTTTGATAGTGTTATAAAGTTTCAGGAGGTTTGCGTATGATAATATTCGGATGGGGACACAAAACAGCAAGGAATTTTGGACCAGTTAGAAAAATACGCTGTGGTAATTGTAGCAACGAAACCAACTGGCATTTGCAAAAGTTGACCACATGGTTTACTTTGTTCTTTATCCCCGTTATACCTTATCAGATGAATTATTTGCTTGTATGCCCGGTGTGCAGGTGTTGTGTTGATGTTAAGAAGGAAGAGTTTGATAAATTAAGAGAGCTTATAAATGATGCTAAAAATCAGAACGATGTTGATGCTACCCAGTTTGACAGTGTTCTATCTGATGCAGGAGCAATCAGAAGGACGGAAACTCAGTTGAACTTTATCAGGCAGATGAAGGAACTTGAAATGAAAAGAGAAGATTAAATCGGTGCTTGTCACCTAAGTTATTAACTTATTGATCAATGTAAAACCTCCTGTTATAATCTGGAACAGGGGGTGTTTTTATTAGTGCTATTTCCTGAAAGGAAATCCGGCAAAAACGTAAGAGATTGAATGAAATATTAATGGATGTGTGCTCAAGCTTTGGAGAATATGAGCTGATTAAGCAAGGTTCAAGAAAAAGAAACTTGACTCAGTTTTAAAAATGCTATATAGAAGATGCACTCAAACTGAATTATACCCTAAAAGAAATTGGAGATAATATCAAACTGCCTGCCACCTAAACTATTTAATTGTTTTGTAAATACTTTTTTCAAAAAAAGGTTTAAAATTAGTATGTAATAATATACCTATAAATTTTAGAAGGGGGACTATACATAATGTCATCCGGAAATATATTTAAAAACAAGGCCTTTCTAGTCAGCATTTCATTAATTCTTATTGTGTCGGTTACTTTACTGAGTTTGTATATTTCGGGCAATCTCCCATGGAAAGGTGACAAACCTGTGTCATTGCCGCAACTCCAGACGATAGAAAACCCATTTAAAAACATTAAGATTGTACCGATGGCTCAGGACAGTACTGGAGTATCATTAACTTCAGGCTTTAAAATCTCTTTCGACAACGATTCGGACATTTCAACAGTTGAAAAATCTATCAAAATTATGCCTCAAATAGCCTATGCAGTCAGTAAAACAGCAAAGGGCGAATTCCTATTAAGTCCGAAGGAAGAACTGAAGCCGAATAGCATATACAGGTTTGCCCTTTCTGAAGAATACAAACAGGATAAATCCTGGGCGTTTCAGACAAAGAAAACTTTCAGGATTGTAAAAACACTGCCAAGGGATAAATCAACATCGGTACCGAGCAACACCGGTATTGAAATTACCTTCAGCCACGAAAATCCCGTTGATGTTGAATCGCATTTCGAAATTTTTCCCCAGGTCAGCGGAAGGTTTGAATACCATAAGAAGACAGTTGTGTTTGTACCGAAGGAAACATTAAAGGAAGATATAATCTATACCGTTAAGATAACAAAGGGTGTAGGGCTTGAAGGAAGTGATGAAAAAACACAGGATGACTGTGTATTCAATTTTCAGGTAGAAAAACAGCAAACAGAATTTTATAAATTTTTTTACTTCAGTGATGTGCTTTTTAATTTTACATCAAACGTAACACCAGCGCTTAATGTAAATGTAGGCGACAATTATAAAAACGCCCCGGTCAAGGTTGATGTTTATAAATACAATAGCGATGAAGACTTTTATAAAAACATAAGTAAAGCCTATGAACTCCCCTATTGGTGCAATATAAACAAGAGTGAGCTTGATTTTGATATGTCAGGGCTCAGCAAAATTTCTTCCTTTGATAAAAAGATTGAAGAGCATAAAGGCAATTACTGGTATATGGATTTCGTAATTTTCCCAGAAGAACTATCCCAGGGTTACTATCTGATAAATGTAACCTGCAATGACGGTAAGCAGTATCGTACGCATGTACAGATTAATGATATGGCAACATCGGTAACGGTTTGCACAAACAAAACCCTGGTATGGGTTAATAGTACGAATACCGAAAAGCCTGTAAATGGAGCAAAGGTTGAGTTTATTGGTTCAGAAACAGCTGTGACCGGTGATGACGGTGTTGCAGTGATTGATAAACCGCTTAATATGACCGGAAATTACTACTGCTTCAAGGTCAGCAGCGATAGCAGTCCTGCTTTATATACCTTTAATTATAACAATAATTACTACTATGATTCTTCTTACGATCCGTCAAAGGGCAGTCCCCACGATAAATACTGGTCCTATGTATATCTTGACAGGGGAATTTACCTTCCTGACGATACGGTTAACATATGGGGGCTTGTAAAACCCCGAGATCAGGAGGAAGCGCCTTCAAAGCTTGAACTTCAGTTGTTCCGTTATGACTATTCTTATTACAGCGGGTTTTACTATGATGGGGAATTTGGGGTCATTGAGAATAAAGAGGTTGTTTTAAACAAATTCGGTACTTTTAAGTCGGAAATTAGCTACAGCAACCTGAATTCGGGAACATATGCCATAAAGGTAATTTATAACGGTCAGGTTATAAAAGAGAATATGTTTGAAATAAAACAGTATACAAAACCTGCATACCGAATCAGTGTGGATATGGGCAAGAATTATTCATTTGCATGGGACAAGATAGTAGCAGATATAAATGCGTCCTTCTTTGAAGGTTCGCCTGTAGCGGGGCTTGAACTCAATTACAGCTATTATAATGGTGCATCATACATGAGCTCAAATGTTGTATGTGATGAAAACGGGAATGCTAATGTCCGCATGGATTTTCAGAATCCGCATAAATACTGGCGCCCTCAGAATATATCCCTGAATGTAAGAAATGCGAAGGCTGAAGAGGAAGAAGTGAGGGCAGAAAGTGGTATTATGGTGTTCCCCAGTGATACTATGATAATAGCAAAAGAGAAACTTGAGGGTGACAAGGGTAAGGTAAGTGTTGAAACAAATCTTATTGATAAGAACAAACTTGATGATCTTGAGTACTTTTATGACCATGAAACATATAAAGGTAGCAGCGTCGATATGGATTTGAAAGCTTATGTATATGAGAACTATTATGAAGCAGTAGAAAGAGGAGAATACTACGATTTTATAAATAAAAGAACTCATAAGCTTTATTACTATAACTCGGTTAGGAAGCTTACAGAGGAAATTGATTTTAAAACGGTAGGCGGAAAGGGTAGCTTTGATTTTGAATTTAAGAAGGATTCGAAAATACAAAGGTATTATGATGTTGAAATACGAGGCAAAGATTCTCGGGGTGAAGAAATTGTTGAGACGGTATATGTGTATGACTGGTCAAGTTACCATAGATATGGTTTTGATAGTGAAGGATATGCATTAAAGAACCAGAGCGGAAAAGAAGAATTTAAAACCGATGACAAAATAGTTATGGCAATAAAGAATAACAATCAGGATATTCTGGAAGATGCAAAAGGCAAGTCGTTGTTTGTTCTTCTCAGAAATGGTGTGGTTGACTATACTGTAACCGACAGCACAGTATATGAAGCCAGTTTCAATGAGAAATATATTCCTAATGTGTATGTTAAGGCTTTATATTTTAACGGATCGTTGATTTATAATACAGGAATGATAGAAGCTCATTTTGACAGCAGTGAAAGAAAGCTTCAGGTAGATGTAACCTCTGATAAGGTGCAGTATAAGCCGGGGGAGACTGCAAGTCTTAATGTCAGCGTGAAAGATGCCGATGGAAGACCTTGCTCAGCAGAAGTTAATCTGAGTATAGTGGATGAGGCAGTATTTGCACTAAGGGATCAGAGCGTAGACACCCTGTCGTCCTTGTACTTTATTTCTGTATCATCAGGTGTTTTAGAGGAATTTGTATCTCATAAGACTCCTGACCAATATTACAATCCTATGGCTGAGTGCGGTGAGGGAGGAGACAGCGGTATAAGATCGTTTTTTAAAGATACCGCATTTTTTGACAGCATTGTTACCGGAAATGACGGTAAGGGAAAGGCAAGTTTTAAACTTCCAGACAATCTTACCTCATGGAGAATCACTTATCAGGCTGTAACAGAGGATTTGAAAGCCGGTAGTGGTAATGTTAATATTACATCAAGGCTTCCGTTTTTTGTCGATGTTATATATAACGACACTTTTATGGAGGGCGATACTCCGGTTATTACAATGAGAAGCTTTGGAACGGGATTGAAACAGGGAAGCGAGGTTTCCTATTCCGTTGTTCTCGAAAGTCCGGACGGACAAAAGAAAACCTTGACTACAAAGGGAAAGGCAAACGCAACGGCATGGGTTGAGCTTGGAAGATTAAAGGAAGGTAAATACAATGTAACTGTGAGTGCGCAAGCGGATTCTTTGAAGGATGGTATAAAAAGAGAGTTCCAGGTTGTAAAAAATATGCTTAGTGCTTCAAAGACAGACTTTTATAAGCTTGAAGAAGGGTTAAAGCCACAAGGAGGGGAATCACTTACCACACTGGTTTTCTGCAACAGCGGATCTTCAGAAGTTTATAATTCGCTGTTCTCATTGTTATATACATGGGGAGAAAGGGTTGACCAGAAGCTAGCCAGGAAGATAGCTGCAGAAACTTTGAAAAAGTACTACCAGCAGGAACTTCCGTTCTACACAGAAGAGGAATTTGATTTTACGAAATACCAGCTCTATGACGGTGGAATTGCCCTTTTAAGCTATGACAGCAGTGATGTAACTCTTACGGCTAAAATATGCTCAATATGCCCTGAAATGTTCGATACTAATGCTCTTAAAGCATATTTTTATAGCGTACTGGGTAACAGCGCATCAACTCCTGAGCAGGTTTTTACTGCGTATTACGGTCTTGCGGCACTTAAAGAGCCTGTCTTGATTGATGCTTATAACCTGCTTTCAACACCTGACCTTGATGTTAAGGATAAAATATACTTAGGTCTTGCATTAGCTGAGTTGGGCGATTATGATAAAGCAAGCGAAATATATAGAGAAATAGTAAGCTCCTATGGGGAAAAAGCAGACCCGAATTATCTTGTCAATATAGGAAAAGACAGGGATGATGTTCTTGAGAATACAGCCCTATGTTCAATACTTGCCTTTAAGCTACAAAAGGAAGAAGCATCCGGGATGTTTGGATATGTCAAAAGCAGCAATCCGTCAGAACTTCTATTAAACTTGGAGAAATTGATTTATATTACAAATAGCATACCTGATGTACAGAATAAAGGGAAATTTACGTACACACTTGACGGAGAGAAGAAGGCTGTTACAATTGACAAGGCGGAGCAGTTCAAACTTCTTCTTACAAAGGAAAAACTTGATACCCTTGCATTTTCAGATATAGAAGGGGATATTTCAGTAACTTCAATTTATACAGGTTCGCCCAAAGAACTTATAGGAAACGATGGTAACACCTTGGAGCTTTTGCGCATGTATACCGTCGACGGCACCGAAAAAAGCTCAGTAAAGCAATCAGACCTAATAAAGATTGTGATTGAGCCAAAGCTTAATAAGCTTGCCCCTGACGGTTATTATGAGATTACAGACATTCTGCCAGCGGCATTCAGGCATATTCCTCCGCGTTACTATGAATATAACGAAAATATCAGATACCCGTTTGAAGTAGATGGACAGAAGATTGTATACGGTTTTTACTATTCGGCAGAATCGGGTGTTATTCCGAAATTGGTATGCTATGCAAGGGCGGTGTGCCCCGGTGAATACACATGTGATAATGCATTTGTAAAGCACTATAACAGCAATGTATCAGGCTTTTCAGAGCAGCAGAAAATAACAGTGGAGAAATAAAGGGAGGAAGTATTTCATGAAAAGGCAAATAGCAATTTTATTGATAGTGTTAATGTTGCCGGGGTTATTCTTTACAGGCTGTGGCAGAATCCCGAATTCTTCGGAAACAGCTTATGCAAATTCGGACGATGAAGCTCCGGCTAATGCAAAGTCTACGGATGCTCTGATTTATGTAAAGCCGGGTGATGATATAAATGATGCTGTAAGCAAGGTGGAAAACGGCGGAGTCATTGTTCTAGAAGCTGGAACATACAAAATAAAAGACACTGTTGTCATATCCGGAAAAGAGAATATTACTATGAAAGGTGAGGGAGAGGTATGGCTTGATATTGAAGGTATTGACCACCATGTCATTACTGTCAGCAACTGCAGGAATATAGAATTCCATAACATAAAAGCCCAGCATGTTTTAAATGACGGAGATGAAAAGAGAAGTCCTGAAGATGCACGCAATGGAAGTGTTATCGGGGTAATTGACAGCACCAAGGTATTGTTTTTAAACTGTGAGCTTGTAGGGTGCGGTATATATGGGCTATATGCCCGGAATACCAGCGAAATAGATATAAATGGATGCTATATTCATCATAATTCACTAAAGGCTCTGAGATTTGAAAGCTTCAAAGGAGTAGTGAATGTCTATATAAAGGGTAGCAGGATTATAAACAACATGGACTATCTAGAGAAAGAAGGCAATGTAAATATAATTGACGGCGGCAATAATACAATAACCGATAATAATGAAAAAGCATATAAGGAGCTGTAAATGAGAAAATCAGGAGTTTTAGTATTGTTTTTATCTTTACTGCTTGCTCTTGCAGGTTGCATTGCGTCCGGTACTAAAGAACCTGAAATGGAGAAGCAAAGCTATACACTGTCACAAAGGATTCCATGCAAGTATTTTAATCGGGATGATTTTATGGCTTCTGTAAACAATACAACGGAAACAGAAGATATCGACGGTACAATTACAGGTGGTGTGGTACCGCACCACCTGCTTGCACGTAATATGATAGCTGATTTCTTTAAAGCTCTGTCTGTGCGCAAACCTGAAATTGTTATTATTTTAGCCCCAAATCACCAGCGCATAGGAGAGAGGAAAATCAATACTTCATCAAGGGATTGGGAGACCTACTTCGGAACACTTGAAACTGATAAAGAAATTTCAATAAGGCTTATTGATGATGGAATAGCAGCTTCAAATCCTGTTGTGCTCGAAGAAGACCATTCAATATCATCCCTTATACCCTATGTCAAATACTATATGCCAGAGGTAAAGGTTGTGCCTATTATAATACACGGTAATCTTGGACTTGCTGACTCTGTGAGGCTTGGAGATTATATCAGTGAATTTGTAAAAAAGGAAAACTGTCTTGTTATAGCATCAGTGGATTTTTCACATTATCTTTCTGTAGATAAGGCGGATGAGATGGATGATATTACTTTTGATGCAATAGAAAGAAGAGATATGGAAGCAGTTAGCAGAATGACCAATGACAATCTTGATTCACCTCCGTCCATAATTGCACTTCTTACGGCGATGGATGCAGTTGGGGCTCAAAGTATGAGTCTTATTGAAAACAACAATTCAGCAAAAATATCAAGGAAAAGTCACGATTATACAACAAGTTATTTTACCATGATTTTTTATAGAGACAGTGGGAAGTAAAAATATGCTCAAGTAGTCAAAACTAAGAACCCTCGATGGTACTCAGTTATTTTATTAGGGCCATTTCCTGAAAGGAAATCCGGCAAAAATCTTTGGGACTCGATGTACCGAAGGTTTTTATTAGGGCCATTTCCTGAAAGGAAATCCGGCAAAAATCTTTGGGACTCGATGTCCCAAAGATTTTTATTGAATACATTATGTGTTTATCAATAAAAATTTATCGGTAAACAATAAAAATGTATTGATAAATGATTAATTATATAATATAATACTATTATGATCTCAAAAGCAGGAGGATATTTTATGGCGCTATTAAATGAGAAAGGTCTGTCGGGGATAGTTAAAAAACTCATTGACCTTGTTTTTCTTGGAGGAATAGGTATTGTGGTTTTTCTGCCATACCTTATAAAACTGGCTTTCAGACTTGGCTTCGGAAGAGACGAAAATTATTGGTTCCTTTTAGTGTTTCTTTATATTACTGGTTTTTTTGCCTTGGTGATTGTATATGAGTTAAAGAGAATATTTAAGTCAATAAATAATAGAAATCCATTTGCAATGGATAATGTGAAAAGTCTTAAGCGTATAGCTTATGCCTCATTTATAATCGCAGTAGCATACTTTGTAAAAGTAATCTTTTTTATATCTGTGCTTACGACGGTAATGTCCATGCTGTTTATAATAATCGGTTTGTTTTCATTAGTATTGTCTGAAGTTTTCCATCAGGCTGTTATAGTTAAGGAAGAAAACGACCTAACAATATAGAAGGAGGTTTTTAAGTGGCTATAATAGTTAATCTGGATGTTATGATGGCAAAAAGAAAGATGAGTTTGTCAGAACTTGCATCTAGAATTGATATAACTCTTGCAAATTTGTCTATTCTTAAGAACAATAAGGCAAAAGCCATACGATTTTCTACACTCGAAGCAATATGTGAAGCTTTGGACTGCCAGCCAGGGGATATTCTTGAATATATGCCTGACGGAGTTAATAACCTATAACAGAAGTGTATTTTTTAAATTATAAACTCAACCTTTCCACAGTATTTATGGGCTCTTTGCCCTTAACTTGTGAGCAACCATAACCTCAAAATACTATAAGTGGCAAAGTTGAGTTATAAATCATAAATTCTTTAATGAATAATAAAAGGGGGTTGTACTATGGAAGAACTGAATGGTGTAAATAATGCAAAAACCAATGATATTGGTGAGGTTCCGATAAACCGAAAAGACATATTTATACTTGTAGCTTCTTTAATTTTAGGACTGGTGTTTAACATTCTATTCTATAAAAAAACATTTGGTTTGTCTTATCCGGTTTTTGTGCTCATGTTTTACGGTGTTTTTATATGGACGCTAAAGGACAGGATCAGGCTGAAATCTGGTTTCGGATGGTTATTGGGTATTGCTGTTCTTATGCTGTCTTTTACCTATGTTGTTTTTTCAAACCCCATATTTTTGGCACTCAATTTTCTTGCAGTTCCCATTCTTATTGTGAGCCACACAATACTTATTACCGGAAGGAATAAATTTGCATGGTATTCTATAAGATTTATTTATGATATCTTCTACGGTTTTATTATAAGATGCCTTTCATTTGCACTAAAGCCTTTTGAAATAGTTGCGAGGCTGATACAAAAAAGAACCAGCCCGGGCAAGTATGCTGTAATAAGCAAGGTTTTTATCGGACTTTTAATATCTCTTCCCCTTGCTTTGACAATAATATCCCTTCTTTCGTCGGCTGATGATGTATTTAAAAACTGGGTTGAAATGATACCTAACTTTTTAACAAATATGAATATAGGTGATTTGATTTTGCAGTTATTTATATTGTTATTTATAGCACCCATCATATTCAGCTACTTATGGAGCCTGGTATACGACAAAGGAGCAGATTTTAACAGTATAAATGATGATTCCGGTCTTATAAAAAAGGTGTTTGATCCCGTGATAATTATAACTGTTTTAGTTATGCTGAATGTTATTTATGTATTTTTTACGTATATTCAGTTTGCTTATCTTTTTGGTAGTGTAAGTTCTATACTTCCGGCTGATGTGACTTATTCGGAATATGCACGCAGGGGATTTTTTGAGTTAATACTTGTTACACTGATAAACCTGAGCATTGTTGTAGGAGGGATAAACCTGACAAGAAGAGGGGGGAAAGCGGCAAACGGAGCTTTTAAAGCATTAAACCTGCTTGTTATAGCTTGTACGATGGTTATGCTTTTCTCTGCACATTTCAGGATGGCACTTTATGAGACTGCATACGGATACACTTACCTTAGGGTATTAACCCATGCGTTTATGGCTTTTATATTTTTGCTGCTGATTGCCACGACAGTAAAGATTTTTAAGGATTCGGCATCACTGCTGAAATCATATATAATAATAGCTGTGTTGGCCTATGTAATGGTAAATTATATAAATATAGACGTAATAATTGCACAAAACAACATTAAGAGGGAAAAAATAGATGCGGACTATCTTACCAGCCTTTCATATGATGCAGTACCGCACATGGTTGAACTGCTGGACAATAATGATGAGGATACCGCACAAAGGATTGAGAATCATCTCTATAATATTAAAGAGGAACTTAAATATAAAAACGACTGGCAATCCTTCAACATATCAAAAAATATAGCAAAGGCTGTACTTTCTAAGTATGAGCTTGAATATAAGGCTGTTAAAACCTATGACAACTATAGAAGTACAAGGGATAATTGATTGGGGGCAGATACAAGTGAAATATGTTGTTAACTGGCTTACAGCTACAAAAATGAAGTTTTCTACGTTTGATACCCTGTTTTATGGGATTAGCCTATCCCTTACTTTTGCTTTGAAATTGTTTTACAGCACATGTGAAACGCAACAGCTTCTATTTATACTCTCACCTGTAACATGGCTCGTTGAACTTTTCACCGGCAGGGACTTTTCCTATCGAAGCGGCTTGGGGTACTTAAACATTGACAACGCAATTGTAATAGGAAAAGGCTGTGCAGGTATGAACTATCTTATAATTGTTTTGTGCATGCTTTCCTTTACTGTTATTAAAGCTTACAGCGGAATAAAAAATAAAGCAGCGGCATTTATAATACTGTCAGTAGCCTCATATTTGTTAACCATATTTGTTAATGCTTTCAGGATAATAAGCTCTATGTTGGTTTTAGACCTGAAAATTTTTGATAATCTCATTAGCAGGGATATTCTTCACAAATCCGTGGGGATATTTTCTTACTTTTTCTTTCTGCTTGTGATTTACTCTGTTACTTTAAAAATTATAGGAAAGGCAAGTGTTGAAAATGCAAAAACTTCTTAAGCCTTATTGGTTTTTAATTTCTGTAACATTGCCTCAGAGCATTATGATTATGATTTATTATAAGATATATAATATAGTAAGTTCTGAGATACAAGGAAAAGGCTTGAATACATGGTTTATATGCGGTGTTCTACTTGGGATTCTGCTACTTGGTTTTACTATATATAGTGTTGTCAGGCGGGTCAAGTCTGAAACGGTACATCCAATTTCAGGTTTGTTGATTTTTTTGACATATGTTCCTTTGCTGTATTTTTATTTATCAAATTTAAATACAATAATACCATCATCAATTCAAAGATGGATGATATATGATATTGATCCGGCTATGCTGGCAATGACGCTTATAATGCCTGCTTTTATTCATGGCATGCTTCTTATGGTGGTATGGTTGACTCCTGACCCCGAGAAGTATAAATTTAACAAAGATATTATTATTTTGGTTTCAGTACCTGGGTTCTGGTATTTATTTGCCAATATTGTGATGCCTGTTATGATGCGACACGTGAGCGTATCTACTATCACTTCACATATTTTGCTTATACTCATTATTGTTTGTATGGTTTGTTTTTTGTTTGCACTTACAAGGACAGTGTTTATGCTATTACAAAAGAAAGCGGGTATCTGGAAAAAAATCATGATACCTGTTGTTATGGTTTTTCCTTCTATAGGTCTTGCTTTAAACAGCCCATTTGGCACTTTAGGGGATTTTTCACATTGGGGATTTTATGCTGGTGCGTTAATTACAGGGCTTTTGTTTATTGTTCCGGAGCCTCGCGAGAAGAGACTCAGAATACTTTTGTTTTTGGGAAGATGCATTACATTGCCATATACGGTGTACTTTTTTATTGTATTCCTGCCATTTCTCCCATTGTCGTTTGCAGGAATAATGGTTTTTGGATTGGGAATGCTGATGCTTACACCTATGGTGTTTATGTTTATCCATACAAAGGTGCTGTGGAGTGATTATACATATCTTAAAACATGGATGGGCACGAAGGCCTTAGCAGGCATTTTTACAGCAGCTGTACTTCTTTTGCCCTTATTGATAATTTTTTCTTGCATAAATGATAGAACTGCAATTGATAATGCTTTAAACTATGTTTACAGAAATGATATAGGAAGCAGTACAAAGGTTAATGTTGATCCTTCAGCTCTCAAACGCGTACTTACGAATGTCAGGAATAATAAGCAGACAAGAGATGGGTTTTTAATTTTTAGTCCGAATAGAACACCGTATTTGTCTTCATTATATAATTGGATAGTTCTTGACAATCTGACACTTGGGGATGAGAAAATTGAAAAGCTTGAAAGAATTTTTACAGGAGAGTCGGATATCAAGCCCGCAAATGACACAATCAGGATGGAAGATGGCAATAACTTTGTCAAGGTAAGTGCTTATGAGGTTGAAACACAATATGAACCTGAAAATAATGCTTATAGAAGCTGGATACATTTTGAACTGACAAATGAATTATTATCCCAGGCAGAATTTGTTACGGAATTTGACATGCCTGAAGACTGCTATATAAGCAATTATTATCTTTATGTAAATGAGATCAAAAAGTTTGGTCTTGTTTCTGATAAAAGGGCGGCTAACTGGATATACAGGCAGATTGTAAATGTAAGGAGAGATCCTGGGATTCTATACTATCTATCGGGAGATAAAGTTGTTTTCAAAGTGTTTCCTTTCTGGTCTGGAGAGACTCGGAAGACAGGTATAGAATTCATACACAGATATCCTGTAAGTATAAATATTGAATCAAACAGTATTGTTCTTGGAGATGGATACCAAAACAGGCAGGGAGAAGCTGTTGAAAATGAAATAAATATTAATGAAGAGGTTGTGCTTGTATCGACAAAAGCTAAGGAAGCATTACCAGAGGTGCCAAGAGAACCCGTATACTATTTTCTTGTGGATTATTCATCCGCCAGCAAAGGGAAAACTTTCGAGTATTTGAATCGAGTAAAAGAATACATAGAGAAAAACAGTGTTTCTAATGCTGAAGTTATTGCCGTAAATTACGAAGAAAAACGTTCTTCGCTAGACGGCAACTGGAAGAAAGACTTTGAGTATTTTAGGCTGAAAGGTGGTTTTTTCCCAGAGTTGGCAATGAAACGCATACTGTTTCAAAACTTCAGGCAAAAAGAGCTAACATTCCCGTTGTTTATTTTGGTAACGGATGATATTAACAATACAATACTCGTAAGTGATTTTTCCGGTTTAAGCTTTGTTTGCCCTGAAACCAAGTATTTTTATCATCTTGATAAAAATATAAACCTCTATGGGTATTCCATGTTGGAAAATAGAATAAATGGTAGCGGATTATATACAGAAAAGATACAGCCCAAAAGCGTTCTTGCATGGCCGGACAAAGATAATCCGCTCGCATTTTTGCGTGATGACGGAAGTGACTCTGTTGTGATTAAAAAAGACAATCTGAATATTGATGTAGATATGTCGATTGGTTCTGATTATAATAGCGCGGTTTTACTTGAAGCAATGAATATGAGCCTTGCGCTCCATCCGGAAAAGTATAACGCCAAAGTTTTTGATATAGTAAAAGGTAGTATAAAAAGTAGGATTATGACACCTTTTACATCCTTTATAGTACTTGAAACACAAGCTCAGGAAAAAGTACTGATGGAAAAGCAGAAGGAGATTCTTTCAAGCGGAGGTGCTTTTGACGCAGGGGAGAATGAACAGGTTGAAATGTCTGAGCCGTCAATACTGATTATTGCTGTGTTATTTGTTTTACTGATAGTAGTTAAACGAAGCAGAAGGAGAGTATTATCCTGATTCAAAACCCGGGGGATATAATACCCCCGGGCATTAAACTGTATTCAAACTCTAAGGCATCGGTCTTGTGCTTTAGTAACCGGATTATGCCTTTTAAAAGGGTGCAAAAAAAAACATCTATATAGATGTTTTTAATAAAAAATTTTTATCTAATACATTTTGATATACACTGAGGATGTTTGGTGATAGCTGCAGCACCCACCATAAAATGAAACCAATAACAAATCTTTAAAAATTTACACTTTTTCCCCTGATAACCTTTTTCTCTTTTCTAAATTTCTCTAATTTTTGTCGACCGCTATCTTTATACTCTCCCTTAAATGATTTAAAGTCCGTTTATACTCCCCATAGAAAAAAATATAATATAAAAGTAAGCTTACTTATAAAACAATATATAATTACTACAAACCAACGATGTTGCTATTTAAAAGTATGTTTTATTTCTAATACAATTATAC
>LSQX01290611.1_pt3 | contig 22078 bp, 19 predicted proteins | sample 654561 | NCBI WGS metagenome assembly LSQX01 (sample SAMN04489861, study PRJNA283612) | anaerobic digester metagenome | isolation source: 4 biogas reactors fed with cattle manure at either 37C or 55C with and... | place: Denmark: Kongens Lyngby | collected 2014
TCCATGGTGTTTGTGGGTAATATAAATCAAAGTGTGGACGTGCTGCTAAAGACTTCGCACTTATTTGACCCATTCCCTGAAGCAATGGCCTATGATTCCGCCTTCTTTGACAGGATGCATTGTTATGTTCCCGGTTGGGAGATACCTAAATACAAGCCGGAGTTTTTCACCAATGAATACGGCTTTATTACCGACTATATAGCAGAATTTTTCAGGGAGATGCGGAAAAGGTCCTATACCGATGCGATAGATAAATATTTCAGGCTGGGCAACAATTTAAACCAGAGGGATGTTATAGCGGTTAGAAAAACGGTGTCGGGACTTGTTAAACTTATATATCCGAATGGAGAATTCACTAAGGAAGATATAGAGCAAATACTAAAGTATGCCTTGATTGCCAGGAGGCGTGTAAAAGAACAACTGAAAAAGATTGGCGGGATGGAGTTTTATGATGTGCATTTTTCCTATATAGACAACGAAACCTTTGAAGAAGAGTTTGTATCGGTACCAGAACAGGGGGGTGACAAGCTAATTCCTGAGGGTATAGGTAAACCCGGTCACGTATATACAGTATCCTATGGGGCCTCGGGAATGATTGGAGTGTATAAGATTGAAACGGAGGTTGTTTCCGGTACTGGGAAATTTGAAAGGACCGGCTTGGGTACGAGCAGAAACGCCAAGGAAAACGTTGATACGGCATTTAACTACTTCAAAGCCAATAAGAAGAACATAAGCGGCACCATCTCCCTTAGCAATAATGACTTCTTGATGCATGTACAGGACCTCCAGGGCATCGGTATGGCTTTGGAACTGACGTTGGCTGCTTTCATTGCACTATGCTCCGGGGCCTTGAAGAAACCTGTAAAAAGCCAGTTGGCGATACTGGGTTCCATGAGCATAGGCGGAACAATAAATAAGGTGGAAGAGCTGGCAAGCGTGCTGCAAGTTTGCTTTGATGCGGGGGCAAAGAAGGTATTGATTCCCATGGCCTCGGCCGGTGATATTAGCACAGTCCCACCGGAACTCTTTGCCAAATTTCAGATTTCGTTCTACCAGAACCCGGAGGACGCAGTATTCAAGGCACTGGGGATAGAATGATAAACAGAAATCGGTTCCCCTTATAAACAATATTATAAACGCCGGACCTTTTAGAATAAATCGCCGGTTGAAAAGAGACCCAATTGCCTGGGGCGTTAGATGCATTTTGAATAACAGGGTTATATCTATGACACCCAATTCGGCATAAGAAATCACTAATATTCCACTGCATTATTAAAGAAGGCGTTCGAAAAGTAGTTGGTAATATTACTAAATTATTTTTTGCTGCAAGTGATGGAAAATCATAACATACGAGGGTTGCCTTGCACCGGAAACAATGGTAATATATTAGTATACATAATTCATCTATATATAACGCACTAATAACATTACATTCCTTTATCTGTCACTTAAGAGGGCGGAGGCCGAAGAATCCGACTTTGTAGTTCTGAACGTAGTGAAGAATCTTTCTTAGCAAAGATCCTTCGCTACGCTCAGGATGATAAAGAGGCCGCCAGGATGACAACCGTGTAAAGTCTTTATCACGTTATATTTATGAATCTATGTAATGGTTAAAGCCGGAAATGTTTTTTTCACTTCTCTGATTTAGAATGTGGAATATTTTTTCTGTGGAGTTTTTCTTTTAACAATCGGAATTTTAACTGCAACAGTAATTAGGCCTTATCGCTAACTGCAAAGCGCCCATTGATGGCGCTTTGCGTGTGGCATCATTATCCATATAAGCAAAAAGGAGGAAAAATTATTGAATAGGACTAAAAAAGATATTAAAGTTATTACTTATGGAACTTTTGATTTATTGCATATCGGTCATATTAACTTATTAAGAAGAGCAAAAGCTTTAGGGGATTATCTTATAGTAGGATTATCTACCGAAGGATTTAACAGCTTAAAGAATAAAAAGGCTTACTGCTCCTATAAAGAGAGAAAGCAAATATTAGAATCCATTAGGTATGTTGATAAGGTTATACCCGAAACAAGCTGGGAGCAAAAAGTTAAAGATATTATAAAATTTGATATAGACATATTTGTAATGGGCGATGACTGGAAGGGAGAATTTGATTTTTTGAAAAAATACTGCCAGGTCGTTTATTTATCACGAACTTGGGGTATTTCAACAACAAAAATCAAAACTGATTTAAAAATGGCCTAGGGAGGAAAGTTATATTGACAAGAATAAAGCAAATGATAAAAAAGTTTACTCATTTAATTTTAATAAAAATATATTATATATTTATTAAGTTATTGCCCATAAACGGCAGGGTGATTGTGTTAGAAAGCAACCATGGCAGGAACTATTCTGATAACCCTAAATATATTTATGAAGAGTTTGTGAGAAGAGGGCTGGATAAAAAATATAAATTTGTTTGGATTTTAGAGGATCCAAACATAGAAATTGTAGGTAGGCACAGGAAGGTAAAGCGGTTTGGCTTAAAGTGTTTTTACTATTTAGCTGTAGCACAATCATGGATATTTAACTGCAGAGAGCCGGAGTTTCTTGTGAAGAGAGAAGGCTGCACTTATTTCCAGACCTGGCACGGGACCCCGTTAAAAAAATTAGCTTTGGATATGACGGTGCTGAATATGGGGGGAGAATCAGATTTAGAAGCCTATAAAGAACAATTTTATAAAAGCACCCGGAGTTGGGATTTTCTTATTTCCCAAAATCAATATTCTACAGAAAAATTCAAGAAAGCCTTTGCTTTTGAAAAGGAAATATGGGAGATAGGGTACCCAAGAAACGACATTTTAATAAAAGGAAACAATAAAGAATATATACATCAGCTTAAACTAAAACTAGGCATTCCAAATGATAAAAAGGTAATATTATATGCTCCTACTTGGAGGGATGATGAATACCATGATTATGAATGGTATAAATTTAATACCCATATGGATTTAGATTATTTGAAGCAGCATCTACAAGATGAGTATGTGCTCATAATAAAAATGCATTATTTGATTATGGATAAACTTGATGTGGAAGCTTATAAAGGTTTTGTCTACGTATATACACCAGAGCAGGATATTAATGAGCTGTACTTGGTATCAGACATGCTTATAACAGATTATTCATCTGTAATGTTTGACTATAGTTTACTAAAAAGGCCAATGATTTTTTTCACATATGATTTAGAACAGTACAAAAATAATATCAGAGGCTTTTATTTCGATTTGTTTGAGGATGCTCCCGGTCCAGCTGTGACTGATAATGCTGAACTGTTGGAATCCATCAGGCGCATTGATTACGAATTCTCACATAAATATAAAGCTAGTTTTGAAAGATTCTATAAAAAGTTTAACCACAAAGATGATGGTAACTCATCAAAGAGGGCCGTAGATAAACTTTTGCATAACCTGCCTCAGCATCCAGGGGATTCTTCCAGTAGCTGTAGATGATATGCATGGCCATTACCTGCCAGGAGTGCGAATGTCAATTGGATGTAAAGGGACTTATAGCTTTTTTGCAGGAAGATTGCAAAATATATAGAATTATAAGCACAATAAGGTGCTATTAGGAGAGTGAACCTAATGAAACTTGTAAGGTTTAGAAAGGATAATTCCTGCAGTTACGGCCTGCTTGAGGATGAGAAAGTCAAAGTAATTTATGGTGATATATTCAAAGACTACCAGGTCACCAACTGCTATTATGGTATTACAGAGATAGAGGTTTTAACCCCTTGCCTGCCTTCGAAGATAGTATGTATAGGTTTGAACTATAAGGCCCATGCGAAGGAGACTAACATGGCTTTGCCTAAAGAGCCGCTAATATTCCTAAAGCCTACCACGGCGGCTTTGGCACACAAGGGCAGCATTATTAAACCTGTAATGTCTGACAGGGTGGATTATGAAGCCGAACTGGGACTAGTTATTGGAAAACCGGCAAAGGAAATTGAGCCTGAGGCAGCATATTCTTATATACTGGGTGCGACCTGCTTCAATGATGTTACTGCCCGTGACCTTCAAAACAAGGACGGACAGTGGACCAGGGCTAAGTCCTTCGATACATTTGCACCCTTTGGGCCATGTATAGCAACGGGTTTGAACTATGACAATCTGTCAATAGAGCTGTTATTAAACGGGAAAATAAAGCAGAAGTCCAACACCTCTGATTTTATATTTAATGCAGGGCAAATAGTCAGCTTTATTAGTCATGTAATGCAGTTAAACCCTGGAGATGTTATTGCTACCGGAACACCTTCCGGTATCGGGGCTTTGAACTCAGGGGATATAGTGCAGGTGAAAATAGAAGGCGTGGGCGTATTGGAGAATTATATGCTGTAATTGGACGGAGGAGAGACAGCAATGGCTGAGGATAAATTTAAGGGAGTTCTTAACGCCCTTACAAAAATAGGATTTAATTCGTACGAAGCCAAAGCGTATATTACCCTTATACGGAATCCGGATATCAGCGCCTATGAAATAAGCAAGATATCCGGAGTACCCCAGTCGAAGATTTACGAGACCATAAAGAGAATAGTTGAGCAGGGCCTGGCGGTGGCTAGCGGTTCCAATCCTGTTAAATATGTAGGCCTTCCTATAGACGAATTCCTGGATAGGTATAGGGCGGATATGGATGAATCGATAGAATACCTGAAGGAAAACTTCAAAACGATAAGCGAGCAGCCGACCGTCGAATACATGTGGCACTTAATAGGCGAAAACCAATTGTACAACAAGGTTAAATCCATGATTGTACAGGCAGAAAAGAACATATTCCTGGAGATGTGGGCCCAGGACTACCATATGTTTTATGACGATATTCTGCAAGCCAGGGAAAGGGGCGCCGATGTAGTTGCAGTTTTGTACGGCAGAATCGAAAAGGAAATAGGAAGGGTATACTATCACCAGATGGAGAACATGGAACTTGAAGCGGGTAAATATGGAAGATGGATTAACATAGTTGCAGACAAAAAGGAATGCCTCTTTGGCACCGTCAAGCCGGGGAAAAGCGGGGGAATTTGGACGCAGAACAAGTCCTTTATGCTACTTTCCGAAAGCTTTATACTCCATGATATCCTTATTGCAGAAATCTATTCAAAGCATAAGGATTTGCTTGACCGTACCTATGGGCCCAACATGGATAGGATAAGACGGGAGATAAATATCGGGTAAGAAATGGGACCGTATGAATTACGGTTCTTTTTTCCTGTTTATATGGGTTATGCCGTGATTTATCCGACAAAGCAATTGATATATAACAGAATGGAACGTTCTTCTTGACAAGGTAAATTTTATAATCTAGAATCGAATTAGGGATTAATAACTACCGGAGTGGTGACTAATCAAACCGACTTTATTTTCTATAAATATTTGAAATGCACTAATAGTACTATTTCCCTTTATATGTCACTTAAGAGGGCGTTTGGAGATAGGCATAAGGTCCTTCGTTTCGAAAGATCCTTCGCTACGCTCAGGATGACAACCGCTAGCGCACAGGATGATAGCCGCTGTGCTCAGGATGACAGACTGAAGATGTAAAGTTTTAAATACGTTGTAGATATAAATAATAAAAATACATATAAGGAGGGGTCGGTCATGTATATAACCGAAATAGAACTTTCAGGACGGGTTGTCGATGCGGCACTGCTGTCGCGCATTATTAACGCTGTAACAGAGATGGATGCTAAGTTTAGCTTGTGCGAAACGAGGATAGGGCGCACTGCGGATGATGCGGGTTATGCCAGGCTTGAAATTGGTGCACCAACGTGTGAGCGGCTTGATGAGGTTATCGACAAGCTCAAAGAACTCGGTGCAGTGCCCATTAATGGTCAGACCGTCACGCTGGCCACTGTCGCCAAGGACGGGGTAGGCCCCGACGGGTTCTATTCCAGTACAAACATTGATACATACGTGAATATAAGCGGCAAGTGGGTTCCGGTTGACGACATTGAAATGGACTGTGTCGTGGTAGTTGACCCGGAAAGGTCTACGGCCAGGTGTTGTCCCATAGCTGCACTTTCCAAAGGGGATCAGGTGGTCATTGGTCACGGGGGCGTACGGGTTGCCTCGATGGATAGGACCGTCGAGGAGCGGGGTTTCTCCTTCATGGGAAGCGATGTATCGAGCGAGCGCCAGAAATCGCTGATGGTTGAGGAGATCGCGCGGGAGATTCGGGCGGTGCGCGAACGTAACGGCAAAGTTCTGGTCGTGGCCGGGCCTGCGGTGATTCATACGGGGGCGGGCAAACACCTTGCGGCACTTATTGACGCGGGCTACGTAAATGTTTTCTTTGCCGGTAATGCCGTGGCAGTACACGATGTGGAAGCGGCATTGCTTGGAACATCGCTGGGGGTAAACCTAAAAGACGGAATATCTGCGCCGGAGGGCCATATGCACCATATGCTTGCCATCAACAGGATACGAAGCCTTGGCGGCCTGAGACAGGCGGTGGATGCGGGCATTCTAAAGGAAGGGGTAATGCACGCGCTTGTCAAAAATAACGTCCCCTTTGTGCTGGCCGGTTCTATAAGGGATGACGGTCCGCTACCCGATGTTATTACCGATTCTGTTGAGGCACAGAAGGCGATGAGGCAGGGTATAAAAGGGGTGGAAATTGCGCTCATGATGTCGACTATGCTGCACTCAATTGCCACCGGCAATCTGCTCCCGGCGCGAGTCAAAACCATTTGTATCGATATTAACCCGGCTACCGTGACAAAGCTTGCCGATCGCGGGTCGCATCAGTCAATAGGGATCGTAAGTGATGTTGAATGGTTCCTTAAAGAACTCAGGTCTTATCTCATAAAGCCTGATGAATGTGCCAACGATGAAGACTAAATATATAGCCGTTGCTCGGGCATGGGAACAAATCTAAGAGAAGGCAGGTGGTTTGAACACCTGCCTCCTTTTAGATTCTAAAATTGTTGACAAGGGGCCGGAATTGTTGTCTCGTTTGTTGACATAAAATCCGGAACGTGGATGTGTAAAAGCCTTCTGCAGCACTTGGGTGCGGTGGAGAGTCTTCGGTCCCAAACAGGGTACCTGTCCCTGTGTTTGAAGCTGAGTTAGTCCTTTACCGCGGCCAGAGCGTTTATTAGGCCTGCGCCCTGGGAATTGGCGTCCAAGTCGGGGTAAGCCTTTGCGGTTTTCATAAGCCTTTCCTTGACCTGGCCGGGGGTGAGGGAGGGGTTTACTTGAAGCATCTGGGCTACTATTCCGGCACATATGGGTGTTGCCATGGAGGTGCCGGACAGGGTTGTGTACCATTCCTCGGTCCGGGTGTCCTTTCTTTGTTTGTCAAGGTTTGATTTGGGCGAGCGAAGTGAAATTATTCCCACTCCCGGTGACAGCACGTCGGGTTTTACAAGGTCGTCTTTGGTGGGGCCGCGGCTGGAAAAGTCAGCAACTATGCTGCCGCCGGGCTGTTCCGGGTTGATATCGTTTAACGCCCCCACCGTAATTACATCGGGGTGAGTTCCCGGGGAGTTAATGGTACCACTTTCCGGGCCGCTGTTGCCCGCGGCAATGCACACCACAAGCCCGGCTTTCCACGCTTTTTCCACCGCCTGGCACACAGGGTCGTTTTTGTAGGAGAGGGTGGCGCTGCTTCCCAGCGAAAGGTTCAGAATCCTGATTCCATAGGCATCCTTGTTCTGGATGCACCATTCCACGCCCTTTATTACCGTGGAAAGGCTGCCGCTTCCCTGCTTGTTTAATACCTTTACCGCAACCAGCTTTGCTTCCGGGGCAGGGCCTTTGTATAGGTGCCCCGACCTGTTGCCGTCGGAGGCAATATCCCCTGCCACGTGGGTGCCGTGCCCGTTGTCATCGTAGGACTTGGTTTTCTGACCCACCAGGTCCTTGAATGCGGCAATCCTGCCGACAAGGTCAGGGTGCTCGTATATCCCGGTATCCAGCACCGCCACCGTAACACCCCTGCCGGTAACCTCGTCATCCCACAATTCGGCGGAGTGGATGGTCTTTGTGGCAGTGTCAAGGACAGCCTTAATTTCCCCGTCATACCATACTCTTTTTACGTTTGTATCCCTTACCAGGTTTTCGAGGTTCCTTGCGTTAACCCTGGCAGAAAATGCGTTTATTACCGTCAGCTCGTCCCTAAGGTTGCAGCCGGCACTTTTGGCAACCGACCTTGTGATAGTGCCCCCGCTTCGGGTATCCGATAGCTGTACAATTACCGGAATCCTTTTAAGGCGCTGCTTTGCCCCCTTGTAGGTGCCTTGAAAAAAACAGGGTAGCCGCTTTGCCGGTCGGTACCATTCTAAGGCGGAATTTCTTAAGGATGGGCAGAACTTATGGCTGTACTTGCGAATCCAGTCCACTTCATGGATTGTCATGAATCTTTCCTCCTTGCATACTTGGTACAATATTATATGAAAACCGGCTATTAGGGGTGTGTGAATTGATATGGAAAAGGGCTTTGGCCTTTGGTAGAATAGATTAAACAGGCATACTGGATATTTTAGCTAATATTATCTGGAAAAGGAGGGTAATAAATTGCCACAATTTGCACAGCGTATGAAAACCATGGAAAAATCCGCTAACATAATAAAAGGTTTGTTTGGTGCGATGAACGACCCGGGACTTATATCCTTCGGCGGCGGTGCACCGGCCCGGGAGGCCCTGCCGGTTGATAGGGTCCGTGAGATCGCATCAGACATTATAACAACCGACAAAAAGGGTATAGAGGCCCTTCAGTACGGAAGCGTAATGGGCCTGCCGGAGTTACGGGAAGTGGTGGTGGACCACCTGCTTGTGCCTAAAGGGGTTAAGGCAAAGGCGGAAAACATACTAATTACCAGCGGCGGGCTGGAGGGAATAAACCTTTTGTGCCAGCTATACATTGACCGGGGGGATATAATACTGGTTGAATCTCCCACCTTTGTCCATTGCGTGGAAATATTCGAGATGTTTGAGGCAAAGTGCATTGCCGTTGAAATGGACGGTGACGGCATGAATACCGAGGACCTGGAGGCAAAAATCAAAAAGTATAGGCCCAAAATGGTGTACGTTATACCTACATTTCACAATCCCACCGGTAGGACGCTGTCGCTAGAACGAAGGCAAAAAATTGCCGAGTTGGGCAGCAAGTACGATGTAATAATACTGGAGGACGACCCCTACAGGGATATACGTTACAGCGGCAGTGACCTTTTGCCTATAAAAGCCTTTGACGAGACTGGCCATACGGTGTTAGCAAACAGCTTTTCGAAGATATTCTCACCGGGCAGCCGGCTGGGCTATGTGCTGGCCGATGATGAGACTTCGGCAAAACTCTTTGACGCCAAGACCGCAACCAATTCCCATACCTCAATGCTGCCGCAGGTGATTTGCGCCGAGTTCTTCAAACGCGGTTATTATCCGGACCATCACCGGATGATTTGTGACCTCTACCGCGGGAGAAGAGATACCATGATTGAATGCATAGACAAATTCTTCCCGGAGGGGACAAAGCGGACCTTTCCCGACGGCGGGCTGTTTACCTGGGCGGAGCTGCCGGGGGACATAAACACCACCGAGCTTTTGGCCGAAGCGGTGAGCAGCCCCGACGTGAAGGTGGCCTACGTTGCCGGTGAGGGGTTCTTTACCGAGGGCGGTGGGAAGGGCAAAAACTGCATGAGGCTTAGCTTTGGCAGCGTTCCTCCGGAAAAAATAAGGACGGGCATGGAAAGGCTGGGTGGACTAATCCACTCCAAATTGAAATAACTGGGTGGGAAACCACGGGGACGGGGGTTGTGATTTAGTGATTTCGAGACACAAGAACCGTCCCCGTGTCCAATGCCGGTTAAATAAACGAGGAGGCGTGAAGAATGGAGTTTGACCCGATGCAGTATAACTATCCGTCCAGAAGAAACATTGTATACGCTAAAAAGGGAATGGTGGCTACCTCACAGCACCTTGCCGCCCAGGCGGGGCTGGACATGCTCAAAAAAGGCGGCAACGCCGTTGACGCGGCCATAGCAACCGCCGCCTGCCTTACGGTGGTGGAGCCCACCTCCAACGGTATAGGCGGGGATGCCTTTGCTATCATGTGGATGGATGGCGGGCTACACGGGCTAAACGCCAGCGGCCCAGCTCCAAAGGCCCTTTCGGTGGAGGCACTGATAAGGGCGGGATACAAAGAGATGCCCCGACTAGGCTGGATACCGGTAACGGTACCCGGTGCACCCTCGGCGTGGGCGGCTCTGTCAGAAAGATTTGGCAGGCTACCTCTTACTGAAGTATTAACCCCGGCAATAGAATACGCCCTGAAGGGTTACCCGGTTTCGCCGGTGGTAGCCGCTGCCTGGGACAGGGCCTATATAATGTACAACAGCCAGTCAAAGGTGGAGGAGTATAAATACTGGTTTGACACCTTCGCCCCCGGGGGCAGGGCACCAAGGCCCGGGGAGATATGGCGGTCGCCGGACCATGCTGCATCGCTGGAGCGAATTGCAGCAACCGGTGCCAAGGACTTCTATAGGGGCGACCTGGCAGAGAAGATTACGGATTTTTCGAGAAAGTACGGCGGTTACCTGAGAGGGGAGGACCTGGAGGAATACAGCCCCGAATGGGTGGACCCGATAAAAGTGGACTACAGGGGTTATGACGTTTGGGAGCTTCCGCCCAACGGCCATGGCCTGGTTGCGCTGATGGCCCTTAATATACTAAAGGGACTTGACCTCCCCGAGTGGGGCGAGACCGGTTCATTCCACCGGCAGATAGAGGCAATAAAGCTTGCCTTTGGCGACTGCCTTGAATACCTCACCGACCCAGAATGCATGAAGGTTTCAGTGGAGGCACTACTGTCCGAGACTTACGCGGCGGAAAGAAGAAAGCTAATAGGCAGTACGGCCCTTATCCCTAGGCCGGGCACCCCGCCCAAAGGGGGTACCGTTTACCTGGCGACGGCGGACGGTGAGGGCAACATGGTCTCATTTATACAGAGCAATTTTAGGGGATTTGGCTCGGGGCTGGTGGTACCGGGTACCGGAATTAGCCTGCACAACCGGGGTAGCAGTTTCTCGCTGGACAGGTCCCATGTAAACTGTGTCGCGCCTATGAAGAGACCCTATCACACCATAATACCGGGTTTCCTGACAAAGGATGGCCGTCCGGTGGGTCCCTTCGGGGTAATGGGTGCCTTTATGCAGCCCCAGGGGCATGTGCAGGTTATTGTCAATACCGTCAATTACAATATGAATCCCCAGGAAGCCCTGGACGCACCCCGCTGGCAATGGGCGGAGGGTAAAAAAGTGTATATAGAGCGACAGTTTCCGCCGGACGTTGCCAGTGCCCTTGCGGGGCTGGGCCACGACGTGCAGTGGCATGATGATACCGCCTCCTTTGGCAGGGGCCAGATTATCTGGAGGATGGAGGACGGCACGTTGGTCGGGGCTACCGAGCCCAGGGCGGACGGGATGGTAGCGGCCTGGTAATGCAAAAAAAGGAGCTTATCGCAAGCTCCTTTTTGAGTCCGGCCACTAATCACTAGCCACTAATAATCACATGTTCGGCAGGTACAGCTTGGGGTCCTGGTGTTCCCCGTCCTTAAGCACTTCAAAATGCAGGTGGGGCACATCCCCTATCTCAAACTCGGCGGTATTCCCCACACCGCTTATGACCTTACCTTGCCCAACCTTTTGTCCTTCCTTGACCATGTTTCCGTTTTGCAGATTGGCGTAACGGGTCACTAGGCCGTCGCCGTGGTCAATAGTTATCATTATTCCCAGTGTTGGATGATTGGTAATCTCGGTTACCGTGCCCGACCTTACCGCCTTGACCTGTGTACCTATTGGGGCTGCTATATCGATGCCGTGGTGGGTGGTCCACTGCTCAAGGGTTTTTGAATAAACAAGATTATCCTTTCCGTAATCCATGCATATCTTTCCCAGAAGCGGCACCAGCATTCTTTCCTTACTGGAAGTAGTATTCTGTACCTGGGACGATGCCGGGGCGGTTGGTTGTTCATGGACAGTGGTCTGTTGAGCGCTTTTATCTCGTTCATCGCTAACCGCTTGCTGCTGTTCAGTTTGGGAAGCGGACATGTCCTTAGCATCGTCAATTAAGACCGCCGGACTGTTTTCCTGGGGCTGCGCCGCTTCGAAGGGATACTCTTCCTGTATCTGGTTTTCCGCACCCGGCAGACCGTTCTGGCTGAAGTACTCCAGATTGTTCCTGGTTACCCAGACAGCGGTGGCTGCTAGTAGAACCAAACACAAAAATAATACGATATAAAAACTATCCCTGTTTATTGCAGCAAAAAATTGGCTCCTGCTAAATCTTTTCCTGAAGCTCATGGCTTACTTATCACCTCCATCCGGTAGTATGTCCATAAAATAGTAAAAAATACGTTGTAATATTTAGTTCCAACTATAAATATTATTTAAAGAGTTAATGGGGGAGGGATGGCTGTGAGGACAATAATACTGGTTATATTATTCATATTTCTTGTAACCATTGTACTTCCCGTATTCATTACCCAGGGCTGTAACATGTTTCAAAGGCCAGAGAAGGGATACCTGGACGAAAAGCCCTATGAGGCAACCGTGTATTTGCACGGGGAAGGAATCATCAGGAATATGGACCTTGAGGAATACATAAAGGGAGTGGTGGCGGCGGAGATGCCGGCCAGCTTTCACCATGAGGCCCTTAAGGCCCAGGCGGTGACAGCACGGACCTATGCCGTAAAAAGGATGACCTCCCTGGGAGGTAGCCCCAATCCCGACCATCCAGAGGTGGATGTATGTACTGACTCCACCCACTGCCAGGCCTGGATTTCCGATGAACAGTTCCGGAAAAACCTAAGGGGACAGTTCGGCTTATTCGGATACAAAAAATACCTGGAAAACGTATACCAGGCGGTGGACGAAACCCGGGGCCTTATACTGGTATACCAGGATGAGATAATAGACCCTCTTTTTCATTCCACCAGCGGTGGTTTTACCGAAAACTCCGAGCAGGTATTTTCGGCGGTGGTGCCATATCTAAGAAGCGTTTCCAGCCCCTACGAGGAGCACTCTCCAAAACTGACCGACAGAGTTGAAATGAAGACTGCGGATTTTGTAAAAACCATGCAGCAAAAGTTTGACGGCCTGAAAATAGACGCAAAGGACATTCCCTCCGCCATCCAGGTTCTGGAGACCAGTCAGGGCGGAAAGGTAATAAGCGTAAGGATTGGCAATAAAGTGGTGAGCGGTCGCGAGGTCCGGGCCGCCTTAGGATTAAACTCCACCGATTTTAAGATAGGCTGCCAAGGGGATACCGTTGTTATTACCACCACTGGATACGGCCATGGTGTCGGAATGAGCCAGTACGGTGCTGACGGTATGGCAAAGAGGGGAGATGCCTTCGACAGGATACTCGCGCACTACTATACGGGGGTGGATATAAAGAGGATACAGGAGGCCTTTGACCGCACTAAATGAATATATACGACTAAAATCCTTCTATAACATAATTAAACCGCATATAGATGAAATAGAAAGACACGAAAAAGGGGGTTCCGAGAATTGAAGGATTATATACACGAGCGCGTAGTGGCCGCTGCCAAGTATGTAATGGATACAAAGTCTACGGTAAGGGAAACCGCAAAGGTCTTTGGGGTTAGTAAGAGCACCATACACAAGGACATTACCGACAGGCTTCCCAGAATAAATCCTTCACTTGCCGAGGAAGTAAAAAGGGTACTGGCATACAACAAAGCCGAAAGGCACATAAGGGGAGGAAAAGCCACCAGGGAAAAGTACATAAAGGCTCAGGGCAAAAGTGCCATACCTTCTTAAACCTAACAAAAAAATATAAAAAAAGAGGTTTTTTTAGGATAATATAGAACTTAAATATATTAACTGGAATACTTATGATAAAACCGGGAGGCGGGGGAAGCGCATGTTTGATTTGAACGTTGAGATGGGAATTGACCTCGGTACCGCCAGTGTATTAGTATTTGTAAAGAAAAAGGGCATAGTACTGAACGAGCCGTCGGTGGTTGCCATTGATAAAAACACCGACAAAATCCTGGCTGTGGGCGAAGAGGCAAGGCAGATGCTGGGCAGGACACCGGGAAACATAGTGGCTATACGACCTTTGAGGGACGGCGTAATATCCGATTTCAGAGTGACCGAAAGGATGCTTAAGTATTTTATACAGAAGACGTGCGGTAACCGTAGAGTGTTCAAACCCAGAATCATAATATGCGTACCCAGCGGTGTGACCCAGGTGGAAAAAAGAGCGGTGATAGACGCCGCAAACCAGGCCGGGTCCAGAAAGACCTTTCTTATAGAAGAACCCATTGCAGCTGCCATAGGCGCCGGGCTGGATATTTCAAAACCCACCGGCAACATGGTTGTGGATGTAGGGGGAGGCACCACCGATGTCGCAGTAATATCCCTGGGCGGTATAGTGGTAAGTACCTTTATAAAGATAGCGGGCGATAAATTCGATGAAGCCATAATTAGGTATATGAGAAAGAAGTACAATCTGCTAATCGGCGAAAGGACCGCCGAGGAGATGAAGATTAGAATAGGCTCGGCCTACAAAAATGGGAACGGAGAGTCCATGGAGGTAAGAGGAAGAAACCTTGTGACCGGGTTGCCCAAAACCCATGAAGTCTTTTCCAGCGAAATGGTTGAGGCATTGGAGGAGCCTGTCTCGGCTATTGTGGACAGCATACACTCGGTTATAGAAAAAACTCCTCCCGAGCTGGCCGCAGATATAAGCGACAGCGGTATAGTACTGACCGGGGGCGGTGCGCTTCTTCACGGGCTGGATATTCTGCTTGCAATAAAATTAGGCACACCTGTAAGGGTGGCGGAGGACTCGGTATCCTGTGTGGCCGCAGGAATGGGTAAAGCTCTCGATGCCATGGAAACCTTGGAGGGGAGCCTGACAACCACCAAGAGGGGTTAATTGTAACAACGCGCCGGTATACCCGGCGTTTTTTGTATCCTCTAAAGTTGCCGGGGCACGGTGCCGATAATTACCTGTGAGGTGATTTATCGTGCTCAGGGGACTTTATATGGCGGCTGGCGCAATGGCCACCGAAGTCAAAAGGGTGGATGTGCTTGCCAACAATATCGCCAACGCAGATACAAACGGTTATAAGGGGGATAGGGTAATAACGGGCCCTTTTAAGGAAGTGCTTATTTCGATAATAAACGACAAGTGTCCGGACAGGGGTCTTGTGCCGCGGGGCGGCATCTCGGCGTCAGCCGAGGGGGGAAGGATAATGCTGGAGACCAGGGGTAGGTTTCTTGTCCTTGATACGCCGCGGGGTAAGAGCTACAGCACCGAGGCTGCCCTTACCGTTAACAATGAAGGATATCTTATTACCACCAGCGGGAATTACGTGCTGGGGGCAAATGGTAGGATACAGGTAGGTGATATACAAAGCGTGTACCTGGACCAAAACGGCGGGGTCTATTCCAACGGATACCCGGTGGACAGGTTGCAGCTTTTTTCCGCGCCCGGTGTAATAGGAACTCTAAACGGTGGCTCTGCGCTAAACAGCGTGAACACATCCTTTATACAGGGAAACCTCAAGGAGACCGGCAGGACGCTTGACCTGGCGATAAAGGGAGAAGGTTTTTTCTGCGTCAGGGCCCAAGGTGAGGAAAGATACACAAGGGACGGTTCCTTTGTAATTGATACGGAGGGTTACCTGTCAACGGTTGACGGGTTCAGGGTGGTCGGTGATATGGGTGATATATACATAGGCGATGAGGATATTGATATTCATACAAACGGTGAGATATACTCCGGTGACCTTTTTTGGGACAGGCTGAAGATGGTTACCTTCGACAGGCCGGAGGAGTTGCGCAAGGTGGGAGATAACCTGTACACAGCCGATGGGGACAACAATTACCGGTACGGCATAGAGGGCGAAGTACTCCAGGGGTTTTTGGAGGCTTCCAACATAAACGCGGTCAAGGAAATGGTTAATATGATCACAGCCTTCAGGACCTACGAAGCAAACCAGAGGGTAGTTACGGCCTATGACGAGGTACTGGGTAAGGCGGTTAACGAGATAGGAAGGGTATAAGCTTAAAAAAGGGGTGAGCGATATGATGAGAGCGCTTTGGACGGCAAGCTCAGGGATGACGTCACAGCAGCTAAACGTGGATACCATTGCCAACAACCTGGCAAATGTGAATACCACAGGCTACAAAAAGGAGAGGGCGGAGTTCAAGGATTTGCTTTATGTATCCTTATCAAAGGCTTCTGTAACCGACGGGCAGGGAAGACCTGTGGGTCTCCAGGTAGGTCACGGCGTTAGGCCTTCGGCTATAGTCAAGAATTTTACCCAGGGGAGCATGCAGTCCACCGGTAACCCGTTGGACTTTGCAATTGACGGAGAAGGCTTCTTCGTAGTCCGCGACCAAAATGATAATGAATACTATACCAGGGATGGGAGCTTCAAATTGAGCATCGATGGTGAAGAAGCCACCATGGTTACCTCCAGCGGATACGTTCTGCAGGTTGAAGGGGGAGACGCAGAGCTTGGCGGCGAGATTAGTGAAATAACCATTGATGAGAACGGGATGCTGATGGTGAGGAGAAACGACGGTACCCTGGATGAGATTGGCGTGGTGGACCTAGTGAGGTTTGTAAACCCTTCCGGGCTTGAAAGCGTAGGTGGAAACCTGTTCAGGATGACCACGGCGTCCGGGGAGCCCATCGAAGCTGAGGAACCGGGTATGAACGGCACCATAATGCAAAACTTCCTGGAAGCTTCCAACGTGCAGGTGGTGGAGGAAATGGTAAAGCTCATAACCGCCCAGAGGGCCTATGAGATCAATTCCAAATCGGTACAGACCGCAGATGAGATGCTTCAGATAGCAAATAATCTGAGAAGATAAAAAAGCGAAGGTGATACCTGTTGAAAACGGATGGAATAAACCCATACAACAGTGATATAATAAAGGACACATACCGAAGGGTAGAGCAGGATACCGGGCAGGACTTTGCGAATATTCTGGAAAGGGCCCAAGCGGAAAAAGACGATAAAAGGCTTAAGGAAGCGTGCCGGGAACTGGAGGCGGTGTTTGTTAATACCGTACTTGAGAGGATGCGCGCTACCATAATGCGGGACGGGCTGATAAAAAAAGGCCTTGGGGAGGATATTTTCACGTCCATGCTGGACGGCCAGCTGGCCTCCGAGATTTCCAAGGGCGAGGGAATAGGCATAGCGGACCTTTTGTACCGGCAGCTGTCAAACAACACAATAAGGTGATGGGGTGGAAATAAGTGCTAAACATTAAACAAATAATGGATATACTTCCCCACAGGTATCCTTTCCTGCTGGTGGATTCCATACTGGAGATGCAAGAGGGTGTAAAGGCGATAGGCATTAAGAACGTGACGGCAAACGAACCCTTTTTCCAGGGTCATTTTCCCGGCAACCCAATAATGCCCGGCGTGCTGATAGTAGAAGCGATGGCCCAGGTAGGGGCGGTGGCGATACTGTCAAAGGACGAGTACAAAGACAAGCTTGCGGTGTTCGCCGGGATTGATAAAATGAGAATGAGGCGGCAGGTGGTGCCGGGGGATTGTCTGCTTATGGAGGTAGAGCTAACCACCATGAAAAGGGGTATCGGAAAGGCCGTTGCAAAGGCCACAGTGGACGGTGTTCTGGCGGCCTCCGGCGAGTTGATGTTCGGACTTGTGGATAATGAATAAAACAATAACGGAGCATATTTGAAAAAATCATCATATGCTCCGTTGCTGGCTCTTTATCGGTAACCATTATCCCATAAGGTGGGTCTACCGTTTTTCATTGTTGTTTCTAATGGCGTGCTCATATCTCACAATAAGCTCATCCAGGTTTTGGCTTAGTTTAATTACCTTTTCGAGATGATCCGGACCCTTATCCGTTTTCAACTCATCTTCAAGTAGTTTTCTGTATTCTTCAATTTCCCTTTTAAGGTTTTCCAACTGTTCAACTTCCATCGGACTCACTCCTTACTTAATCCTTCGTTTTTCGTATAAAACGCCTCCTTAGTGTGTATCCTCTATACTGAAGAATTATTTAGGAGGACTAAAATGTCAGACAAGCGCTTCGGAAGCATTTTAGTTGTAGTAGTTACCTTGCTGTACTACGTCTTTTTTCATTTTAATTGTATAATTATACCATATACGGCGGGGTATGGCAAAGAGTTTATTAGGGGAGGTAATAACCCCACCGGTGGTCAAGTTGCCGAAGGACGTGACGGGGTCACCCCCGGTACAGGATCCCCCATCACGGAGGCAGAGCCGGAGGTTATCGGCCAGGCTTTTCAACCGTTGCAGGAGCTGCCGCAGCCTGTACCGGACCAAAAATACCGAACCGAACCCCTGTCGGAGCTGTTGACTTCTCTGGCGCAGCCGGCATTGCCCCAATCCGATGTAACAGGTCAAACAGTGCAAGCCCAACCGGGTAATAAGCCAAGAACCATACAGCCCCGGCAAGGTAGTAAGCCCCAAGCCGTACAGCCTCGGACGGAAGGAACAGACCCGAACGGCTCCCGGGTTTTGCTGTCTGGAAACCGCGCGGCTAAGGCCCTTTCTTCGCTGTCTCTTAAGGACAAACTGTGGCTTTTAAGGGTCCTAAGCCGATGCAGCATGGAAGAATTCCTTCGGATAAGGGCTATGTTGGAGGACGGTGTAACCTACCAGGAGAATCTTGAGATGTACAGGATTCTACGACATAAAGTCACCGATGAAGAGCAGCAAAAGCTGGATTCCCTGATAGAAGCATATACCCGATAGTTGGTAGCTGGTAATTCCCAACAAAATGGCCCACTATCCACTAACCACTAGTCACTAGCCACTGGCCATACCTACCTATTGTACATCAAACAGGGGTACTATCTGGTAGTTTATTGCGCCATCGCCTCCGGTATAAAATATTATGCAGTTATAGTTTTCCAGTACCGATGACCCTGCCGGGGAGGATGCGGTGCCGTTTATCCCTATATACCTGATACCGTCCCGGATATCGTAATTAATGGCATCCCAGCCGCCGGTCAGCACCGTTATTTCTACCCCCTTATTCTCGTGAAGGTCCGAAAGGTAACTGTGGAACAGGTCCGCTTCCAGGACGTCTGTAAATCCGTCTCCGCTCCATACAGGGAGGGGCAGCACCACAAACAGGTTTCCTTCGCTGACAACGCTAAGCTGCTGCTTCAGCCAGTGCCACTGCTCCGGTGAATAGGCTCTCAGTCCTCCGGAATTGTTGTCAAGCTGCAGGAAGGTATCATTCCCCTGCCTTGTCACCGAATAGCCGCCGCCTGTGGACATTACAGGAAGACCTAAATCGGACAGCGTGTCTTTATCTATTTCTCCGGCAAATATTGCCATACCACCGTGCTCTTCCGCTTTTTCTTTCATTCTGTTTACAACGTGAATGTCAATTAGTCTACTTATTTTTGTGCTACCAAACAGCGTAAAGCTAAATTCATAGTTCTCCGGTGGTGCGTTTATTTCCATGGGATCCCGGATGGCCGTTTGCTGCTGTGTGTCCTCCGTTTTAAGGTCATGGGGGTACAAGGCCGTCAGGTCGTCCAGGTATAGCTCACTGGCATCGTTCATAATAGCATTGGTCTCAACTACATATACCCTCTTTACGTAAATAGGGGCCTTAAGGTCCCGGGGTACCTGGGAATGGACAAATTTATAGCCGGTCCAGTCCATTCCTCTGGCAAGGTCGAGGACTACACTCTTTCCGGCGGAATCCTCCACCATCATTCTCAGCCAGTGGCTGTTCGGCTCCGGGCTATAAGCGAAGATTCCCAGCCTTTCGGGCAGCGCGTTAAGTATTATGCCGTCTCCGTCAAACACAAGGTAAGAGGCGGCGGTAACATCGGTAGCAGTGAAGTCATAGGTCAGCCTGCCTGATGATTTTCCGCTATTTGAATACCTGTTATCAAGCGTATAACTCCCTGTCACCGTATCGGGATAGGAGTTAAAGCTGCCGTTTGGTGTCTCAAAGTTGTCAACGACAAGCCTTTGGTACCCCACCGAAACCGGTACTCTATAGTCAATACCGCCAAAGGTTATCCGTATTTCGCCGGTGCCTTCCCTGCTGCCGCTCAGAAAGTCCTGGCCCCGTATGCTGCCTATAGTTGTTCCAATCATAAGGTCTCGATTTTCTATAAGGGCTGAATAACCTAAAGCATTCTTTCCGTACACGTTAAAGTTAATGCTTCCGTCAACGTCTATTTTAAACGCCTGTGGTACCGATAGTGAAATGGGTGTGTCCAGTACCCTTAGTTTCATTTCGGCGGTCCTGCCCATATAGCTTGCGGTGATGGTTGCACTGCCCGTCGTGGAGGGGTAGAATACGTTTCCGGCAAAGCTGCCCTCCACACCCGAAACGCTCCAGTTAATCCTGCCCGGGTCAACGGCCATCGGATTGAAGTTGCTGTCGCACCCCTTAACCGTTATAGTTCTTCCTGTTCCTATAAAAATGTTTGTATCCTGGGCCTCTGGAAGAATATACCTAAGGCTGCCCCGGGGGGCTGTACTTTTTATGGAGATTCCGTTTGAAATACGCCTTAGACCGCCATCGGAGGGCGTGTTTGCCAGCGTCAGAACCTCATCCCCGGGTCTCCTGGTCAACATGGTGGTGGAGCCGCCGCCATCCAAGTTTATTGCGTGATAGGCTCCAAGGTCTACCATTAGCTGCGCCAGCTGGGTCTGGGTTATACCCTTGGAACCCTGGGTTCTGCCATCCACCGCAACGGCAATAATCTTTTCACCATTCCTTGAAAATCCTATGGCAGTTCTTGGGTGGTTGCCATCGATGCTGTGGGTGAAGGGGGATATCATCCCGTTCCTAACCAGGACACTGCCTCCCCCTATTGCTATATTCATGTCGGCATAGTTGGGATTGCTTACCGTTTCCAGACTAACCGAGGCTTGGGGCTCCAGTACCTGCAGCAAATTCAGGGCTGCATCACCCCGGGCCATTATCACCATGCCTCCTTCAGGTATGTATACTTCCTGTGCCGGCCCTTTAATAATATCCTTTACCCTGTTTCTCTCTACCGTAACATATAATATGTCTTCAAAGGTCACTTTAGGTGCCATAGAACCCCATTCCTGTGTATACACTACAGGATAGGCATATTCATTACTGATTTTATTAATAGCCGATACCGAAAGTTCCAGGTTCTCAACCGTAAGCTTGGTTTCCCAGTTCCAGTAATCTATAATGGGTACGTCTCTGGTGTTCAACGAAAAAACAGCCAGTTCGTCTGTCCTGTAGGAAGGACTGCTTTGCAGTTCTCCATCTATTACCAGTGGGCCTATCGGAGAAAAGCTTTCCCCAGAAATGAAGAAATCCCCGTTTATTGCAGCTACGGTATCGGAATTATCGATCATTTCCGGCAAAGTGCTGCCTGTTCCTATTCCACCAGGGGGTGTCAAAATGTCCAGTTGGGTGCGGGAGTCGGATATATCTGCCTCCAGAACGTGAATCCTGTCCCAACCCGAATCTGTGAATTGGGTAATGCTTTTGTATACCACATTTCTTGCTATTTGGTTTACCGTCTCTTCCCTGTGAATGATGTTTTGCCTAGCGGACAGCGATTGTACAGGGACAAGTAATGAGCATAACATGACTACTGCCGTGACTAGTGCTGTTTTTTTCATATTGTTCCCTCCTGGAATATTGGTCAGTTGGTATAAGTTTTGACGCATGTTACAACTGTTTGTTCATTAACATAGTATATAACGCATTTAAAACTTTACATCTCCCAGAATATTATCCTGAGCATACCGGTTGCCATCCTGAGCGCAGCGAAGGACCTTATGTCTATCTTCAAATACCCTCTTAAGCAACAGGTAAAGGAATGTAATACTATTAGTGCGTTGTATATTGTAACAAAACAAGCCTGCATAGTTTATTATATAGCAGTTAATTGGACAAAATAATTACAAGCATATTACAATATCATTAAATATATAATTCACAGGTTTACCGCCGTGGTATGCCTTGTAAATTGTGGCGCTAAAACAAAAATTACTATTGAACACAAGGCGTTCATTATGTATAATGTTATAGTGACGCAAGATGTTCCGGGGCGTGGCGCAGTTTGGTAGC
>LSQX01351272.1_pt1 | contig 22073 bp, 17 predicted proteins | sample 654561 | NCBI WGS metagenome assembly LSQX01 (sample SAMN04489861, study PRJNA283612) | anaerobic digester metagenome | isolation source: 4 biogas reactors fed with cattle manure at either 37C or 55C with and... | place: Denmark: Kongens Lyngby | collected 2014
AGATGTGTATAAGAGACAGTGGCAGTATCATTCAAAAAAAGAGAGAACCAAAATTGGGACTAAACAAAAGATTGCACTTACTCCTAAGCCTCTCGCTGGGAAAATTCAGTTGCACTTAACATTAGACTTAACATTATACAAAAATATGGCACTTACATATAAAAACTTTTTTTAGCCTTTGAGCGTGCAGTTACTTCTGAAATTAACATACAAAAACATGGGCACTTACATATGAAAACTTTTTTTAGGCTCTGAGCATGCAGCTACTTTTGAAACTAACATTTAAAAATATGGGCACTTACATGCATTAACTTTTTTAGGCTCTGAGCATGCAGTTACTTTTGAAATTAACATTTAAAAATAAGGAAAATTTAAGTTTTGAAAATGAGCATCAAATTACTATAAACTGAATTTTTTCTTCTTGCTATTTTCTTATACTATCCTAAACGGTATTATTATATAAATTGACAAAAAAATGAGCTAAATAAGAAAAATTATCACAAAAAGGAGGATTTTCCTTGTGAAACTCAAAAAAATATTAATATTGTTAGTGTTATTTTCCCTTTTATTACTAGCCCTTTTCGGCTGCAAAGATGATGCTACAATAAAATCAGGTACTCAAATTTTCTTAAAAAATATAGAAACAGGTGAAGATATCGGAGATCCAATTATAAGAGAAGGAGAAGCTGGCACATCTGAAAATATACGAATTCCTTATGTCGATGGCTATGCCTTTGTTGGAAATGAGATAGCGAATGGTGACTTTATTCTTGTTGAACATGCAGATCCCCTTAGCACCTATATTCTTCCATATATGAAAGTTGATGCACTAGCCCCTAATCAAGGTAGAGTTATATTTACATTTGTTGATCAAGCTAATGGCACCATACTTCATACCGACCAAGTTATAGGTGAAATTGGCAGTAGCAAAAAATATACAAATACATTTACAAAAGAAGGATATGTTTTATCGAATTATTTGCAAGATAAAATTGATATTTGGTTTCATAATTATAATCAAGTAATTACAATATTTTATATTGCAGGAGAAGAAGACAATACCGAGTACACATATACAATTAACTACTTAAACACAAACGATTAAAAATTATGTGAACCTAAAACAGGCACACACAGTAAAGGTAGATTAGAAATAGAACCATTAAAAATTAAGGGTTATAATATAGTTAGCTCCCCAGACATGGTCATTACAGATTATGAAGAAGGGAATGTGTTTAATATTTATTATCATAAAGACCGTTCTCAATGGGTGACTGTCACATTTGCAAACGGAGAAAACTCAGCACCATTTCATAGAAGTTTTGAAGTCATAAAAGACTATCCGTTAAATGGTGTAGGTCAACCTAATATACCGCTAATGGAGTTTGTTTATCCACATCGAGGATATAAGATTAATCCAAGTGGAGCTTGGTCACCAAATCTTGAGCCCACCACACAAGTTTCAACAGAAACAATGTTTACTTTACAAGTAGTTGTAGATGAAGATGTTAAATTTGATTATACAGTTAACTATGTACACGACAACTACCCTTTGTATCAATCCTTACATACAGCAAAAACAGGAACACATCATATTGGCTCATTAAATTTAGGCTCCCATCCTGAAATTAAGGGCTATAAAATAAAAGAAGGACAACAAACTTCTATTAACATCAAAGCGACTGATCCTTATTATGAAAATACTATAAATATTTTATACGAACAAGATCCTACACAATGGACAACCATTAATTTTATAGGCTCTCCACATGCAGGATTTAGCGGATATTCTTCCCCGCGGTCAGTAATCAAAGATTACCCATTAGGTGGCATAAACCAACCTAATCTATATGTACCAGAAATTACTCCACATCGCGGATACAAAATTAATCCAGCTGGAGCTTGGTTGCCAAATTACACCGCTGACACAGAAGTTTCAGAAGAAACGGTATTTGCAGCAAATGTAATAATAGACACAAGCTATAGAGAATTTAAAGGAACAATTAAATGCCAAATAGACGGCCATGAAACTCCAATATACGAAGATATAGTTAAAGGATATATTGGCGAAGAACTATCAGTATCGCCATATCCACTTCCAGGATATAAAGTAAAAGGTACACCACCAAGCAAAATAACAATCTTAGAAGATGAAAGTTCAGCAGAAACAGTATTGTATGAAAAAGATACAAACGAGTGGGTTAATATTACATTTACTGCTGGCGCAAATGCCACAGTTGCAGAAAAACAAATTGAAGTAGTTAAAGATTGTCTATTTAATGAAATAACTCAACCAGAAATAATACCACCTACAATTAATCCACATGATGGATACAAGATTAATCCAGATGGAGCTTGGTCCCCAAATTTTGCACTTAATATTCAAGTTGCAAAAGCACAAATATTTACATCACAAGTTATAGTAGATACAAATCAAACATTTAATTACACTATCAATTATTATCTAGAGGGAACATCAACATCTATACATGCACCTAAGACAGGAAAGACATATATTCAAGCTGCGTTTGATGTAACTTCATATCTAACATTAGTAGGTTATCAAAGAGAATCTAGCACTACAACAATGACAATTACAGCTGATACAACAACAAATGTGTTAGATGTATATTACACAAAATTTGATGCCGATTGGCGTGATGTAACAATTACTCGTAAAGGACAAAGTTTAACTGGCGAATACACTGAGGTATTAGAAACTGAGGTCATTAATGAAGCAATTACAAATATCATAGAACTTCCCAAAACCCTTACAGGTTTCACTTACGATACTTCTAATCCACTAACCTATGAAGTTACAAGCGATGCTACTCAAGAAATCACGGTTACATACTCAAGAAACAAATATACTATTTCTTTCAATTCTAATGGAGGCAACGTAACTCCAAGTCCTATAACTGATGTATATTACGATGCAGAAATAAATCTATTTTTAGATAATACTCCTACAAGAACTGGTTATACCCTAGCTAATTGGACATATGATGATACAGCTACAATTTACCAAGCCGGCGATAAAATGCCAGGTAGAAATATAACATTAAAGGCTAACTGGGATGCTAACGTTTATCGAGTAGTATTTTATAAAAATGATGGTTCAAGCGATGAAACTTATCAAAATATAACATACGATGTAGAGACTCAATTAGATGGAAACCCATTTGCTATAAGTGATTTTTACTTTATGGGCTGGGCAACATCACCAACAGGAAGCGTCACTTATCAAAATCAAGCACCAGTTATAAACCTAGCAGTATCAGGAGACTTTTATTTATATGCTGTTTGGGTAGGAGCACCAGTAACACTTAATTTGAATGGAGGAACACTACCTACTGGTTATGGTTATAGCGAAACAATGCGTATTAATCTTGCAGATCTACCATATGTTCTTCCATGGCCAACTAAAACTTTAGAAAATTCAGACTTAGACTTTGAATTCCTAGGTTGGTATACAACAAACAACACATCTGGAACAAAATACGATGTCATAGATAATCCTTCTGCCTATACCTTATATGCTATATGGGGTCCCTATAGCTATAATACATATTATATGGGTATATATCCACAAACAAAAGTAACAAATACAGCATTAATAAACGCTTTAAATGAATTAACGCCTGAGGAATCGGAGCAATACTTAGAAACATGCAGGGGTGTTAGATCACATACTGAGACATGGAAAACAGTTTTTTATAGTAATCATAAATTTGAAAAAGTAGGAGATGATTACTTTAAATACGAACCTATTTTATTCCAAATATTTGCAGATGGCACCCTATACTCTAAACAAATAATCGATTACTCACCGTTTGATTATCCCGGCGCTAGCTATACAAATGATTTCTCAGCAAGTTATATGGAAAAATACTTAAATCAAGTACTTAAGGTTAAAGCAGAAATGAGCTCAACCTTAGGATTATTCTCAGTGGCAGAATTAGAAAATATTTTTCCTGATATCCCATCAAGAGATACCACAATGACAGACTATGCGGTGGCAATACGTCGAGGTGCAAGAAGTTATATCAGTTGGGCTTACTATCCTCCAGACTATGCTGACCCCGATAATCCAAATTGTAGCAGATATTGGACAAGGACCGCAGAATCATCGGGAGATTACAATCAGGTTAAGTGTTCAGCACATGACGGCATTTACAGTGTTTGGAATCAATATGTTTATGGTGTACGCTGTATCCTGCCCCCATAAAGATGGAACAATACCAGAAAGGGTTGATGTGCATTTCTAGTATTTTGTTTAGCTATTAATTCCCCTAGGAAAATTCGCGGCTGCGATTGATTTCAAGTTTCTATATTCAAAACAAGTAACCACACTCAAAATGTCTTGAGTGTGGTTTTGCATATGGCTATTTTATTGAATCGACCTAAATAGAAATATTTTATTAACAATATACTTAATACATTTACTTGAATCAACATATCTTAAAAGATATAATCATTTTATAAAAACACTTTAATTCAAGGAGCCAGAAATGACTAAATTTAACGATAGACCCTTAACACAATTTGCCGCAACAATGGCAAAACTTATGGATGTTGAAATTCCAAAAGAAGGTGATACAAATTATGTAGCTGAAGTTATTGAGGCAGTAAAAGAAAAAACTGGAAAAGAAACTGTCGACAAAATGCTCATATACAATCCAGATGCAATAGGACAATGGTTTTTTGAAAAATACAATCACTACTTTGAGCCCCTCAAGCCCTATCTTGATATTAGAGTTGACTATCTAACAGCATTTCCACCAAAGACTCCTGTTTGTTTTGGCACTATGTTTACTGGTGCAACTCCCGAAGTTCATGGCATTCAAGCATATGTTAAACCAGTAATTACAATAGATACCCTTTTTGATAGTCTAAGAAGAGCTGGCAAAAAAGTAGCAATGGTTGCAGTTCAAGGTCAAAGCATACCAAAGATTTTTGCAAATAGAGATATCGATTATTACCTGCTAAAATATGATAAACCTGTTATTGAAAAAGCTCTAGAGTTAATTGAAAATAGCGATTATGATGTCATTGAAATATATAACCAGCAATATGATGATATTATGCATGCAACACATCCAAAATCAATCTTTGCAAAAAAAGCTGCAAAAAACTATGTTAAATATTTTGTCATGCTTGCAAAAGCAGTTAAAAAACATTGGTCAGAATATAACACCTTTATGACCTTTGCCCCAGATCATGGAACTCATCGCGAATGGTATGGTCTTGGACAACATGGCAAAAACATTCCTGAAGATATGAATTTAACTCACCTTTATGGAGTCAATATTAAAAAATAATTATAAAATTTTATTGTAAAATAACAATTAAAAAAGCAGCTTACGCTGCTCTTTTTTATGCCTTTTCAAACTCGTCTTTACCAACGCCACATAGTGGGCAAAGCCAATCATCTGGCAAATCTTCAAAAGCTACACCTGCATCAATTCCACTATCTGCATCACCTTCTGCAGGATCATAAATATAACCACATACTAAGCATACATACTTGTCCATAAGAAACCTCCATTTATTTATATTTTTATTCTATCATAATAACCTATTTTTCTTTACCAAATTTAGAGAATTTTTAAATTTAATTTATTTAGTTAATTTTAGAATATGTTATTTAGTTTTATTCTTCAATGCTCCATGCATTGATTTGCATAAACTCCATAAAGTTATCATCAACTAAATAATCAACAAATCTTTCAGCAAAAACATCAAAAACCCTATCAAATGTCTTCATATCTTTTGAAGATATCTTTGATAAAACATAGTCTGTCAATATGCCTTCCCCTTGCCCTACACCAAAGCGCACTCTTTTTATTTTTTGTGTTTGCATCTTGTCAATGATATCCTTCATTCCTTTATGAGTACCTGCTGAGCCAAATTCTCTCACCCTTATAGTATATCTATCAATGTACACATCATCATATAGTACAATAATGTCTTCAATTTCAACATTGTATTTACTAACTAAACTCTTTACAGCTTCCCCAGATAGATTCATATATGTTAAAGGTTTTGCTAAAACTATCCTATTTCCCTTAAATTGAAATGTTGAAGTTAAAGCTCTACACTCCGCCTTTTTAATGCTTTTTGAAAACTTGCTAGCCAATTTATCAATTGCTAAAAACCCCATATTATGGAGTGTGTTTTCATATTCTTTTCCAAAATTTCCAAGTCCTACAACTAAAATAGTCCTATCCATTTTTATCTCCAACCAAGTTACCTATATACAAAATTTTATATGTAAAATACAAATAATGCAATTTTAAAAATCGAAAACATAAAAACTCTAAAAATTAGTCTAAATTTTTCAGCTTGTTAATCCAGTATATAAGAAAAATTAAAGGTTCATTTAAAGGTTCATTTAAAGGTTCATTTAAAGGTTCAAATAAAGGTTCAAATAAAGGTTCATTTAAAGGTTCATTTAAAGGTTCATTTAAAGGTTCATTTAAAGGTTCAAATAAAGGTTCATTTAAAGGTTCAAATGTCTTTAAACATGAGTCTTTAGCTAGATCTTCTTTTGCTAAAAAAATCACTAAGTAATTTAGCACATTCTTTTTCTAAAATTCCGCCATTAATTGAAATCTCGTGATTATATTGACACTCTTCATCTAGTTTATTCGCAGAAAATGCGCCAAATCTTTTATCATATGCACCATAATATATGCCATCTATTCTTGCATTTAGCATTGCACCAAAACACATCAAACAAGGTTCAAGTGTTACAAATATATCACATCCTTCAAGCCACCACCCACCTAAAGCTCTACTAGCTTTTTTTATTGCTTGCATTTCTGCATGTGCTGTTGCATCGCCTAAAACTTCCTTTTCATTAAAACCTTTTGCAATGACTGCACCATTTTTTACAACAATGGCTCCAATTGGAACATCTCCATTAATGATTGCCTTTTCAGCTTCACCTAAAGCTAGTGACATAAAGTTTTTTAATTGTTTTTCTGTATATTTCATAGACATTCGATAATAAAACCTTGGTTATTTATGATAATCAGAGCCCGCATTAATGGACAAAGCCCTATATATTTGTTCAGCTAATATTACTCTCATCAATTGGTGTGGATATGTAACTTTTCCAAATCTAATTTTATTTGGTATTGCATTTTTAACATTATTACTAACCCCTCTTGAACCACCAATAACAAAAGTTATTTCAGAATCACCATATACTGCACTGTCCTTAAAAATCTCTGCAAGTTCTTCACTTGAAATATCATCGCCTTCTAAATCTAGCAGTATTACTTTACCTTTCAATGCTTTTAAAATGCCCACCTCTTCTTGCAAAAGAGTTTTTTCATTATCACCAAACTCTTTCACTTCAGTAATATCAAGTTTTGCATATCTAGATATACGCTTAGCATATTCCTTAATTGCTTCTAAATAATACTTTTGTTTAATATTGCCAACTGCTACTATGTTTATTCTCATAATTTAATTATACATCCTAAAGTTATATTGTTGGTATTTAGCTAATATGATAATCAAGCATAAAGCACACAACAATATTATTATCTATTTTTCTTGAACATGCAACATAGTGTAATAAATAAGCAATTAATCACCTAATTTGAAAAATTTAGTTATATACACTGTTTAAAAATTAATTAAAAACCTAATTTCTTTATACATGAATATAAAAACTTCAACATTGCAATAACATTGCCCAACATTGCAATAACATTGCCCAACATTGCAATAACATTGTCCAACATTGCAATAACATTGCTCAACATTGCAATAACATTGTCCAACATTGCAATAACATTGCTCAACATTGCAATAACATTGCTCAACATTGCAATAACATCACCTAATATTGCCTGCTTAAGCAATCATCTAATTCTAATTTCAAGAAAAATTAACACTTTCTCTAATAATGATTTTGATTCATGCATTTAAATATATCTAAATAACTTTTTGTATAACTTGATACCTCTACAATATATAGGCACGCTCGCTTTTACTTGCTTAAAATAAGCTTATAATATATATTTTATGGTGAGAAGAATGCAATTTTTGCTTATAAAGAAGAAGATTATGGAACCTAAACAAATTGGATTAGCATTTGGCTTAACTATAATTGCAGGATTATCTACAAGTATAGGAAGTTTAATTGCTTTTTTATCAAAGAAACCAAATAGAAGATTTTTATCCTTTACACTAGGATTATCTGCTGGTGTAATGATTTACATTTCCCTTGCTGAAATGCTAATGGAATCTATTGAAATATTAAAACCTAAATATGGAGATAAAAGTGCTTATCTATATGCAATATTGATGTTTTTTGCAGGCATTGCTCTCATTTTACTAATTGATAGATTCGTTCCAGAAGCAAGTAATCCTCACGAAGTAAAAGAAATGAAAGAAGTTGAAGAAACAATAAAAGAAGAGACTCCTACAAACCTTGATTTAGATGAGGCTCCAATAAATTTAGATAGTGAAGTTTTAGAAAACAAAGAAGAAGTTCCGGCTACTTGCGAATGTATTACTCATGTTAAAGATTTAAGTCCTTTTAAGAGAAGAAGGCTTGCAAAACTACGTAAAGGTGAATTAAACCCCGTTGATCCAGAGGAATGTGTTGAGTTTGGGGATTGTCAACAAACAAGGGTTAAAAAGAAAGCTCTATTACGTTCAGGACTTTTTACGGCACTTGCAATTGCAATACATAATTTCCCTGAAGGAATGGCGACATTTGTATCTGGTCTTCAAGGGCTTGCAGTAGCTTTACCTATAGTAATTGCAATTTCACTACATAATATTCCAGAGGGAATTTCCGTATCAGTTCCTCTTTACTATGCAACAGGAAGCAAGAAAAAAGCATTCTTTTGGTCTGCACTTTCAGGTTTTGCCGAACCTTTAGGTGCCTTATTTGCCTACCTAATTTTATTACCTTTCTTCTCTGTTACATTACTTGGATTTTTAAATGCCTTTGTTGCAGGAATCATGGTCTTTATCGCTTTAGATGAACTACTACCAAGTGCTATACAAACTGGAGAAACCCATTTACCTATTTATGGTGTAATTGTTGGTATGGCAGTTATGGCATTTAGTATATATGCTTTTGCATAAATAAAACACGCTCACATAAACTAAAAAAAGCTCCAAAATTGGGAGCTTTTTTGATTTTGCTCTAAATTGTTCTAATCTATTTTTCAAACCAAATTGGACTACAAATAGCCTCTACCATTGGTGGAACATCTTTCATAAAAGCTTGAGCAGGAATATAAAAAGTCATTACTAAGTTAAATAGCAGCCATTTAAATCCCTTCAAATCCCATCTAACATCAGCTCTCACAAATCCAGCCTTATTAACGGGTAGTTCTATTATATGATTACCTTTTTTCTTTGCTTTATAAGTATATATGACACCTTCACTATCATACACTCTAAGAGTATGTCCTCTTTTTAGATTAGTAACACTTATCTTTACTTTTGTGTCATCTTTTATTTTTACACTATCGCCTACAACACTATCTCCACTTGTAATTTCAATAAATGTACCACCTTTTTTCCATGATATACTCGTTCTACCTTCTTTAATCGCCTTTAGTAAATCTGCTTGAGTGCGACCTTCAGAATATATATGAGTAACAGGCTTTCCAAGTAATTTAACAACGAAATAATCTCTATGATAGTCGCTCCCGCCTACTGCACTAAGTCTTCTACCTTTTACTAATTCATTGTGCCACCAGTCTACAATTTTAAGATTGTCTAGCCTCATAGGGCCATTCCAAATTTCCACACAATCAAAATCAAAGTTATCAAGTGGCCAGTGCCAACCACACATTGAGCAAAACGGATGATTGATACTTACAAGTCCACCGTTTGCCTCTGACTCTTCTTTTAACTTTAAAAATCCTTCTTGAGTATTTGTAATTAAGGTTCCAGAATATGGCTGTTGAAGTCCCCAAACATTAGCATGTCCATTTGGATAAGTATATTCAAGCCCTGGCACAACAGTTAAATAATCTTGTGATTTTGGCATATGTAATATAGTTCTATTGTGATCAGTAATAAACAAATAATCAAGACCTATTTTCTTTGCTTTATCAATTAATGTATCATAGCTATGCTTACCATCAGAGTTATATGTATGAGTATGGGTATCGCCTATATACCACCTTTTTTCTTTCTTAAAAGTTTTAACATGCACCTTTAAATCTATTTCATCTGAAATCATTCTAGCTGGCAACACCACCACATTCCATGTACCCTTAGTTATCTCTCTTACATCAAATCCAGGAGTTGAATAATATGGACTTATAACTATTTCCCTTATAACAGAGCCTCTAGTCCCAACATCATTGCCCTTTTCATCTACCACTAATAAATCAACATCATTTCTCCATGCAGATCCTTTAAATTTCCAAGGAGAATACTCATATGATATTTCTAAGCGCTCAACCCCTTCTTCAATCTCAATCGGAATATATATGTATATACCATGGTCTTCTCTTTTTAATATTTTTTCGTATGTAGTAACATTGCTCATATTACACCATCCTTTTAAAATTCTAAAAATCTATAATTATTATATTTTTAATTATATATTTAATGCTAATATGTTTCAACCTTGAATTTTTCTAATTGTATAACTTGAAAAGCTCCATTTGGAGCTTTCGTCTTTATATGCATTATGACACTTTATGCTTGCAATCTTGCTATATATTTTTTGTAGTTTTTCTTTAATATCAAAAATGGGATTAAAAATATAATTACATTAAATACTGTAATTACTAAGTAAAGTATTGCATAAGAATGGAATATTTGAAATGTAAATATTGCAATTGGTAGAGCAATTGGAAGTTGTAGCATCGCTATTAAAAGTCCAATCATCAAAGGAATGTTTGCGCGAAACTTTTGTCTTATTTCTGCAACATTTGTCCAATCTAAATATGGCTTTGATAAGTCTACTAGATATATAATTGATATTGATGCAAGCGATACAAGTGCACCATTGATTAGCAAAAATATGAAAGCAAGTTTTAGTATAGGTGCCATTGCCAAGAAAAATAACATTATAGGTATATTGAATAGTAAGCTAAATTTGAGATTTGTAATAAACTTTGCCTTAACTAATTCTTCTAAAGATATTGGTAAACTCAAAAGATAGTCTATTCCAACTCTATGTTCTGAAGACATTGGGACTGTAAAACTTATATTAACATAAACTACAGCCATGGCAATTGCAAAAAAGTACATCCCCATACTTACACTTGAAACTGTATTTGTAAGACCTGAAGCTATTGCTATTTTATAAATATTAGCAATACCCCCTGCTTCTTTGACCACACTAAACATAGATGGAACAATCATAAAAAATGGCATTAGCATTCCTATAATTATATTTATAGAATTTCCTGGAAGCTTTAAAAGTCGCTTTTCTTCTCTTTTCACTAGCACTGCAAGTTTCCCCTTGACAGGCTTTTTTTCTTGTTTCATTTTCTTAGCAACAACTACATCTTCTAAGTTAGTCGATGCTTTTGCATATAAAAGCTTTGATAAAACTATAGTGATAATTGTAATAGCTATGAAAATAATGAGTGTATATAACACCATCATCCCTGAGCCTTCCATAAAAAGAGCCGCCTTTACAAAGGCATAAATTGGATAAGCGACATATGCAGCCTTTCTAATAACCCCTTGCATTGAAGCTTGAATATTTGCCATTTGCTCTTCTTCTTCGCCACCACCACCAGAAAATATCATAAAAACAATCACTGGTATTAGCATTAATGCACTGAAAATTCCTAAAATTAAATTCTTTGTAAACTCTTTTTTCTTAACTTTTGAAACTATATAGTTCAATGGTAGTGAAATAATAGTTGATACAAATAGTGATATTAATGGAATAAAAAATGGTATTATCGTTAAGATAAAATAACTGCCAGCGCCAAGCTTAGCACCTGCAGCTGAAGCATATGCTAAAGGCAAAAACAATATCATTGCTACTGGGGCTTGATTAACGTATAAAAATGCAAACTTGGACCAAAATATTTCATCTTTTGATATTGGAAGAACATTTAAAAAATCTGCCTTTTTGTCATAGTACATAACATTAGAGTACATTAATAATCCAAACATCGTGCTCATCAAAAGCATAGCTAACATCATAACAGTTAGATTTTCTGCAAATATGCCTTGTGCTAATGCCATTTGTGCACTTCCATAACCTTGTATAGCTAACATTACTGCAACAAAAATAAAGCTAAAGAAAATTGCTGCAAAATATTTAAAAATTCTCTTTGCAATTGACTCACTAGCAAATGCTGTATCAGTACCTAATAAGTCATCTTTTCTTTTTTTATTTTTCTTGTTATCTGCACCTTGCATTGAAGTTAAAAAATGAAACTTCACAAGTGCTAACATTCTATTTAATTTTCTCTTGTTTACCATAACTCTATTTATCTTTAAATTTATTGTCTTTTTTCTTTTAAAACTATTGTTTTAGATCTTTTCTATAAGCTTAGACTAATTTTTAGATTCGCGCTTTTTTAAATCATTTATTCTACAACAATGTCTTTTTTTCTAAAGGCTTATTTTAGATCTCTTCTTTAGTTGGTTTTTCTATAGCTTCACTTTCCTTCTTTTTCGCATTTTCATTTTGCTCTACTGACAAATCATCTTTTTTAGCTTTTTCTAAAAACTCATTATGCTCTTTTGTCACCTTAATAAAAAATTCTTCAAGGGTTAAATCTTTCTGTTTTTTCTTTAATTCATCTATTGTGCAATCTAAAATAATTTCAGCTTTATTTATTAAAATCACCCTATCACACAATTTTTCTACAACTTCCAATACGTGTGAAGAAAAGAATACACTATTACCCTCTTCACAGTGCTTATGCATTAATTGCTTTAGATTATATGCTGAATTTGGATCAAGTCCTGTCAACGGTTCATCTAATATCCAAAGCTTTGGATTATGTATAAGGGCTGCAATGACTGCAATTTTTTGTTTCATACCATGAGAATAGGACTTTATTAATTTATCTAAAACCCCAGTCATATCAAATAACTTTGCTAAATCTACGAGTCTTGCATCTCTATCTTCATTTGAAACATCGTACATACTTGCAACAAAATGAACTAACTCTCTACCAGTAACATTATCAAAAGGCAAAGCTTCATCTGGAACATATCCCATTTTTTGTTTAGCTTCAATTGTATACTTTGAAAAATCTAGTCCATCAATATAAATTTCACCGCTATCAATTGAATTAATACCAACAATAGCTTTTATAGTAGTAGATTTACCAGCCCCATTTGGTCCAATAAAGCCTACAATTTCGCCACTATCAATTGAAAAACTAATATCATCTACTGCCTTTACAGGCTGACCTTGATATTGCTTACTAAAATTTTTAACTTCTAAAATCATATCTTTGTTCCTTATATAAAAATCCTATACTACTTACATTTTAACATTTTATATGGACGCAAGTATAATAAATATTCTTGCAAAAATTGCCAAAATATATTGTAAAATTGCTCAATTTCAATCCCAACTAAAAATATATTACCTTTTGCAACACTGCATTAACTTTTAATGTTAGATTATAATAAATTTATTTTTCATATTGCATAATGCTATTCTATTTTTAAAAAACACCCGAACTATTTCAAGCATAATCTTTACTTTTACTCATAAATAAAAACATTGCACCTTCATATAGAAAGTGCAATATTTTTTAAATTAATTTATTATTAATTTCGATCTTCTTTTTATGGAAGTGGTGGCTCGGGTTCTGGTTCTGGTTCTGACCAAATTGCTCTAAGCGTAATTCCGTTTGGATAATCTCTAACTAAATCTTTGCCATTTAGCTTTTCTATAGCCTCATATGTACCATCCGCTTTTTTGATTTCCCATCCTTCAAACACTTTTCCATCAGTTGCAAGAACTTTTATTGGATAATCTACATCAAATTCAGTAAAGATATAGTTTTTATCCACTAAATTTACTTCAATATCATCTTTTTCGACACCGTTAAAATCATATGTGATCTTATATCTCTTCATTGCTTTTTGGCTCTTAAACATATCAAGTAAATCTTTATCACCTGCAACAAAATACCACTCATCATCAGATACATATTTGTCAAAAGTCTCCCTTTCTTCTTCTGGTTTCGCTGCTAACCACACATCATACCATGCGTTAAATTGTTCTTTTAGTGCACCTTGGAGTCTTGGCCCCCGAGGATAAAATACATATAAAACTTTTTCTGGACCGTTATCAAAAACAATCTTATCACCTGCTGCAACATTCTTTAAGGCATCTGGGAGCTCCCACCACCAATCTGTAGTTTTAAATCTAGGAGCATCAAATATCTTTATAAGCTTTTTATATTCATGATTAGACTCTCTTTCAAAATCTTTTTCAAATGGGATGAAGGTGTAAGAAGTAACAACGAAATTTTCTTCAACTTTTATCTCAATATCAGAGTAAGATTCATCAAGATTTTTAAGAAGAAATTTACTTAATTCAGCTTCTATTATCTCGTTATATACTCTTGTAAAGTCCTCTTGCTTATCAAGTAAGGCTTCATTCCATTCGGGATGTTCAAAAAATTGGGCACCCTCATTGAAAAATACAAGCTTTTTATGAGATGCTTTTGCTGGTGTTAATATTTTTTCATTAAACCAATTAGCACTATCTTCATCTTTAAATTCAAAGATGGAAATATTCTTTCCTGAAGTTAATTCCATTTCATAGAATTTTTGAATACTATTTGCAAAGGCATAAATATCTTTTTCTTCATATGAAACTGTTTCTAAACCAGTAACTCTTTTGTACATTTTATCAAATTGCTCAAATTTATTATTTTCACTATATTTGTTAAATAAACTTCTATAATGTGAACCATTTTTAATTATAAAATTTTGCAACTCAACACCATCTTTGGCAAATCGGTCTAACAAGTCAGCTCCATCAGCATATTTATTTGCTTCTTTAAAAGCATTAATCAAATATTTTTCAGCATTACTTGGAGCAACATGAAGCAACATCCATATCCTACCAACATAAACATCACTACCAATTCTTTTTACTCCTGCAAAATTATAAGCATAATTATCATGTACTCTTGAATCATAACCTATAGCATAAGCTTTTGCAGTTTCTTCATCTTTAAGTCTAATAATATACAATTGATTTTCTTCAAATATGATGCTAATAACACTCAAAATGTTTTCATCATCTTGGTTTATTATAATGCCAGTGCCTGGTAGAATCTCTCCTCCCCCATCATAAAATTTAGCATTATATCCCCTTGCTTGAAAATATTGCAAAGTTTCATCAACTGTAGAGCTTGCAGATAGATAAGCATCTTCTGAAAGAGTAACACTTAAAGGTTCAGTCTTCGACTCTTCTGCCTTGGGCTTACAGCTTGCAAGCGAAATAGCTATCACAGAAATCAATATTACTATCATTATTGTAAATATTATTTTCTTTTTCATCTTTTTATCCTCCCAAAATATTTTTCAATATTTTTCCAACTATCATCTTAATTTTACTAAACCACTAATTGTCAGTTTATGTTATTCTAAAGGTCTAGCATAAAGTGTTACATCGGTAAAATCTTTGGCAACAAAGAAATCAGCATCTATATATAATCTACCAAGATCGTCTTTAGGAATTTCTTCATATACTTCGCCAACTTTTACAAACCAACTTCCATCGTCTGCAGGATTTTCTCCTACTATAACCCTTGGTCTTTTGACCTCAAAGCGATCAAATTCGTTATATGTTGTCTTGCCCCATCCTTCTTCATTAAATTCAAAATCATCGCAGTCATCAAAATCAAATGTTATTTTGTATTCTTTTGGCATTTTCCCAGATTTATATACATCAATTAAGTCTTTATCGCCAACTGCAACCCACATTAAGTCCTTATCAAAATATGAATCATGTGTATCTTCTTCTGCTTTTGACTTAAAGAACTCTCCAAGTTTTTGGTTTTTAAAACTAGATTGACCTTCTTCTGATTTTATGAAACATATTATTTTTTCAGGCTCTCCTCCAGCTTCTTTGTTGTACCTATACATATAAGCTTGCATCATCTCCATACCAAAATCAGGGAACTCTTCTATACCCCATTTAATTGCTGCATATCCTGTAAACTGGTCTATTCCTATAGGTATTTCAAAACCATTTTCTAGAGTAAAGACCTTCTTTAATTTTTTATCTCTAAGCCTATTTCCGATGACTTCTTTTACTTCTTTCTTTATTAAAAGATTTGTCGCTTTCAATGACAAATATTTATCTCCTTCAAAAATCTCTTCTTTTATATAAAGATCATTTCCACCTAGACCTTCATATTTATCAAGATCAGCTGCTTCTTTTTCTATAACACTTTTCATTTTTGCAACTAATTCAGTTCTTTCAGCATCTGAAAGTTCATCTGCATATGCATATTCTCCGCCTAATGTTTCATTAAAAACCTCAAAAGTGTGTACTAAGTACATAATGTAGCCCTTACCATTTTTTAAGACTTCATCTACTAAAATGTTTCTTAAGTTTGAATCATATTTTTCATTAAATTCAACTACAATTTGCATAGTTCCTGCGCTATCGTAATACATATATAAATGGTCTACTGCATCGCCAAATGCTTTCACTGTTTTTCTAGCATCAGTTTTTAATGTTGGGAACTGTTTGCCTGTCCATTTTTCTAAAACCAATACTAGTTCTGAAAGGACTTGATCCTTAACAAAACCAATATCTTCATCAAACACTTGATCAAGCATAGCCCTAATCATACCACCATGCATTTTTGCTATATTTGGCTGTATTGTTTTTTCTACATATCCATGATTTTGTGCTGTATATTCATCGCCATTTAAAACATCATTGATGTTATCTATGACAAAGAAATCAAAAGCGCTTGGATTTATATATGACATACATGCTTGGTTTTGCTCAAAATTCATATCATCCACTTCTGCATCGAAACACACATAATAGGTATCACCTATTTGCTTCCCCATGGTTATGCCATCTTCTACATAGAAAGAATTTGCAAAAATCCTTGCTTCACTTTCTTCTTTGAATGTTATAGCAAATATTCCTGAATAAACTTCTGGTGGGTGAATAGCATATACGGATTTGACAAGTTCTTTCATATCCGCATTTGGAAATAACTCGGCCATGAATCCTGGATGAGCAATAACATTTTCGACATCAAAGCCTTTAGCACGATAAAAATCTAAAACGTCACTAACTCCAAGTTTCCCGTTCTCTGCTACTAAATACTGGCTACTATCTATCTGCGGCTCATAAGCATTCTGAAATTCCTGCTTGGTGTCTGTTGCAGGTTTTTTACATGCAACTAGTCCTAATGCTAATGCAACCAAAATAAATAGCGCAATTACTATTAATACTTTTCTTTTTCTCATAAGACCCTCCAATAAAAATATTGTCATCTTTTTTTATTTAGATTAATTTATAATCTATGTGCGCAAAATACTATACACTTTAATTTTACTTGCTAGAAAATAGAATGTAAATACCAAAGGCAAAAAATTCAGAATCGAAAGAGTCAAAAATATTAAATAACTCCATTTCAAAACCCAAATATCATTATTTATGTGCACTAAACACAACTGACAAGTTATCTAAACTATCTTATCTCATTCCCCAAAATAGAGTAGCTAAAGTAATGAAACTAGCCGTTACAAAAGAAGAGATTATAGGCGCATATGCCCAAAGAGAGACTTTTACTTTTTTAATAGCCACCCCTGAATCTTCTACAATATGCTCTATAATATTGTGTAATTTTAATAGCTCTGAAGGACTATGCAAAGCTTTTTCTGGGTCCATTCCATATATTGTATATGACTTAGTTTCTGTACTTAATGTATAATGCCCTTGTTCTGGGTTGAATGCAGAAACTTTTGGAGCTGTATACTTTGCCATACTCGCCAAAATAAATCTCAAGACAAAAAATATTATAACCCCAGCAAGTATTGGCCATACTAAATCTCCAAGCAAAAGACCACCAGAATTTTCAGCAATATATTGCATTGGTCGCGACAATGTGATTTTTTGATTCATATATGACAATATAACTACTGCAAAGTTATTGCAAAAATGAATAATTACACCAGGCCATATAGATCTAGTTAATATTGCAACATAAGCGATTATCATTCCTGCAACAGTGGCAGGTAAAAACTGTGGCACATTTTGGTGAGCTACTCCAAAATATATTCCTGCAATGATAACTTGCATCATTTCACTTTTTACGTTTTTTAAAGCTCCTAACAAAATTCCCCTATCCACAAACTCTTCAAAGATTGCTGGGAATACTGCGATAAAGATTATATCACTAAGTAAAATCCAATCACTTGTATATAAAGTCCCACTTCCTAAACTTCTTTGATACCCTACGCTATTGAAAAACAAGCTTGATATCAAAGATGGGATTATAGAAAATCCTGCAAGTGCAAAACCAAGTACAGCGCTTGCCACTAAAATTTTAGGGGGCACTTTAGCTCTAAGAGATGCATCTTCAAGTAAGTCGCTATGCTTTCTAGAAATCATTATTTTATATAAGACAACAGGCAATACACCTAGAAAAAAGAATTGAATCATTAATGTAGCTAATTGGTCAAGATATAAAGCAGGCAAATTAAAATTTACAAGGCCCAAAATAAGCCTTGTAATTTGCAAGCCTAAAGTGGATATAAAAACTATCAATCCAAGTTTAAAAACCTTTCTATCTTCACTATTTTTAGTTAATTCTTTAATTGCTTGTTTATCTAACATCAAAACCCCTCTTTTCCTAATTCAATAGCGCTTTGTGCACCTTTTAATCAATACATATATTATACACCAATAATCCAATTTCTCTCTTTCGTTTCAAATATTCTAAACCTCAATTCATTTACATATCACACTCTACCATCTAAACATCTAAACTATATATTACTTAAATAATATAAATAAACATCTCTTCTAAATCTCAATATGGATATATGTCACACTTTGCTATCCAAATATCTAAACTATGTTTTATTTAAATAATGCAAATCGATATTTCTTCTAAAATCCCACTCATTTATATGTCAAACTTTGCTATCTAAACATCTAAACTATGTTTTATTTAAATAATGCAAATTGATATTTTTTCCAAATTTCAATTCATTTATATGGCACACTCTACTACCTAAACATCTAACTATATATTATTTGAATAATATAATATCGATATTGTTAATCCGAGCACTTGAAATTATATATAGGCTTAATTTGCTTTTTAATCGTTGCTGTATCTTTGATGTGTTTTATAATATCATCTATTGGTTTATATGCTTGAGGACTTTCATCTAAGGTTCCCCTGTTGATGCAAGTTGAAAAAATTCCTTCCATTGAGTCTCTATATTCACTCATTGAAAAAGTCTTAGTTGCTTTAGTTCTTGAACATAATCTTCCAGCTCCATGTGGTCCTGAATAGTTCCAATCTTCATTGCCTTTACCAATACAAATAAGGGCACCATCTCTCATATTAATTGGTATGATAAACTTTTCGCCTTTTTTAGCAGATACTGCACCTTTTCTAAGTATCATATCATCTGTGTCAATATAGTTATGAATTGTGGTAAATTGTTCTACTACATCAAGATTTAATCCCTTTACTATCTCATCTACCATAGCTTGCCTATTTAATACTGCAAACTCTTGTGTTATTTTCATATCATGTATATAGTCTTCAAAATTTTGCCCATCAACATATGCTACATTTTTTGACATTTCAAAAGGAATTTTTATTTCATATGTTTCCCCTCTTTTCCAATGAGCTCTTGCTATAGGAAGTTGGCTAAGTTTATATTCTTTTACTCTATCTTGATATTTAGAAAAACCTAAATCTTGGTAATATTCACAAACTTGCGTACCTAAATGCCTACTGCCAGAATGAACGACTAAATATAATGTGCCCTTTTCATCTTTATCTACTTCTATAAAGTGATTGCCACCACCAAGTGTTCCCACGCTATATCTTGCCCTTTCAAGATTGACATAATTTTTACATCTCAAATCATCTACTCTAATCTCATCTACATATGGATGCAAAGTTTTTCTAACTCTCATTCCAGCTGGAATTGTATTTCTAATCAAAGCATCTAATTTTTCAAAATCTATAGACTTTTGTTTTAGCCTTGAAACTTCCATTCCACAACCAATATCAACACCAACAAAATTTGGAACAACCTTATCTTTAATTGTCATAGTTGTACCAATTGTGCAGCCTTTACCAGCATGAACATCAGGCATAATTCTTATTTTTGCACCTTCTAAAAACTCTAGATTGCACATTGCTTCAATGTCTCTTCTAGCACTATCTTCAAGCTCATCTGCAAAAACCTTTATGGTATTATATCTTCCTTTAATTTCAATCATGTTAATACTCCTATACTTTGATGAGGGTTTCTACTAGTATACTATATTATATCGTGACATACATTAAAAACTTGCGACCTATCTTATGCAAGCAACTCAATATATTCTTATCTCATTTGTTTCTATAAATTTATAAAACCATATTCCATAGATATTCCGTTAAACTTTGCAAAATTAGGCTATATTATTTCCCAATAACCAGTTTTTTTGCCACCGATTCTCATAATTTTTTCTGCTGCAATTAGCCTATTTAATGATCTTTGAACTGTTCTAACAGTTTTACCAATTGTCTCGGCAAGAGCCTCTCTTGTGGTTTCGGGATTTTGTATTAATAAATTTAAAATCTCATAATCTGTTTCAATTAATCTTATAGTGTAATTTTTAGCGACATCTTTAGCGACATCTTTATGTGCATCTTTATGTGCATCTTTATGTGCATTTTTAGTAACACCTTGTCTATGAAAAACGAATCTAAATCCATATTCATTCAACACATATTCATATTTAATATCATTTTCTTTGCAGACATTAAATATCCTTCTTAATCCACTACCCTGAACTTCAACATTCTTTGATTTGTACAACACATCTAGTATTTTTCTATTTCTAGGCATTGAACCTAATTTTTTAGTTGCAAAATCTTCTGGTTTGTAGTTTATCGGAAACTCTCCGGGGTTATATATTTCAATTACAGTTGGTGTGATTGTAATTTCATGTTCGGTAAATGAACGGTAGTTCGCATGTGCAAATGCATTAACCACAGCTTCTCTTATCGCATCAATTGGCACTTCAGGAACTTCTATTCTAGATGCACTCTTAGCATTAAATTCCACTTTCCAATTCATATGATTGATTATATATTTAGTTGCAACATCTATTAAATTATAAATATTACCATGAACTCTATTTATATCTGAAAAATTAAGTCTAGCATCAGTAACATAGACAGCCATTTTTAAAACCGTAGGCTCTTTTGATGAAAATAAAAAGTAACCTGCATTATTTAATTTACCATCTTTATATAATCCTAAAATTGTAAGCAACTCCTCCTCATCATACTTTTCTAAAGGCTCTAATCTTCCGCAATCAACGGATTTATTATAAAAATTTTCGAGAGCCTCTGAGTCAACGGAATCTAATCCATATGGCGTTGGGTTATTTTCCCATATTGATGTAAAATCATTGTTTAGCATCATATGCTTTAATTCGTCTGGAGTAATATCTTCGGCTCTATCATGAATCCTTTTAAAATATTTTCCATAAGATGAATATGGTCTTTCATTTCCTTTAAACTCTACTTTTATGACATCGAAACCATTTAAGGTAACCTTTTCGATTTGAGGATAGATCATTGGCTTAATTGCTGCTTTAATGTGTGTAGCAACATCATCAAGTGAACTTGCACTCACATGTTGACCGCATACTTGCCCGTTAGGTTTTACACCAAAATATAATGTACCGTAACCATGCTTATTTAGCATTGCACATATATCATTCATAGCAGACTTCAATTCAGCTGTAGACTTTTTGAACTCCATTGTTTCATTTTCAATTCCTAAATTCATACAAATATTACTCCTTATGTTGTTATTCTTATTATATCAAATATCACTTTAAATGTCACTTTAAATGT
>LSQX01343403.1_pt1 | contig 22069 bp, 19 predicted proteins | sample 654561 | NCBI WGS metagenome assembly LSQX01 (sample SAMN04489861, study PRJNA283612) | anaerobic digester metagenome | isolation source: 4 biogas reactors fed with cattle manure at either 37C or 55C with and... | place: Denmark: Kongens Lyngby | collected 2014
TGGGGTTATCACAGGCTCATGCAAAATTGCTGGCATGGAAACCAAAAATGCCAGCATTTTTGCATTGAGTAAGGTTGTGGGAACCGTTCTTCAGGATTCTGATGCCCAGTTTGTGGGCTTGAGTGTGGGAGAGGATATCGCCTTTGCCCTGGAAAACCTGAGCATGCCGAGAAGTGAAATGGTGCCTAGGGTTGAACGGGCGGCCGGTATTGTAGGCATGTCCGATTTCCTGATGCATGTACCCTACGATCTCTCCGGAGGGCAGAAGCAAAAGGTTGCTCTGGCAGGTGTTCTCCATGGAGATGTGGATATTCTGATCTTCGACGAGCCCCTGGCTTCTCTTGATCCCAGAATGGGAATGACCGCTGTGGAGCTCATCGACCGTATCCATAAGGAACAGAACAAAACAGTTCTTATTATTGAACACCGTCTGGAAGATGTGCTGCATTGCCACGTGGACAGGATTGTTCTTATGAACCAGGGAAGGATTGTATACGACGGTGTGCCGGATAAACTTCTGGCTTCCGATCTTCTCACAAGATATGGAATCCGGGAGCCCCTTTATATCATGGCCATGAAGTATGCCGGGTGCGAGTTATCCCCCGACCAGAACTTGTCTGATATTCAGCATATGGATATTTCACCTTTTGAAGAAAAGCTGAAGAAGCAGCATATGGTGGATATTGAGAAGCATGTCCCAAAAATCGGTGAGGAGATTCTAAAAGTTGAGAATGTTACCTTCTCCTATGGAAAGAACCCGGTTCTCAAGGACATATCCTTTACGGTGAGAAGGGGTGAAAAGGTTGCCTTTGTGGGCAAGAACGGAGCCGGCAAGAGCACTATGGCCAAGCTGATCTGCGGTATAGTAAGGCCACAGGAAGGCCGGGTTCTGATGAACGGCACCGATTACATGAACCTGTCCATCAAGGAAATCGGCGAAAGAATCGGTTATGTAATGCAAAACCCCAATCAAATGCTGGTGAAGGATATCATCAAGGATGAGGTTGAGTTGGCCATGCTGCTCAGGGGAAAGAGCAGGAAAGAAATTGATGAGGCTGTAAAAGAGGCTCTTAAGATGTGTGGACTCTACCCCATGAGAAACTGGCCGGTCTCAGCGGTGAGCTATGGGCAGAGAAAGAGGGTTACCATTGCTTCCATCCTTGTATTGAAGCCGGATATAATAATTCTCGACGAGCCAACCGCCGGTCAGGATTTCCGCCACTACACCGAGATTATGGAGTTTTTGGACGAACTCAACAGGGAATATGGTATTACCATTGTCTTTATAACCCATGACATGCATCTTGCCATTCAGTATACCGACCGGGCCGTTGTATTCTCCGAGGGAGAGGTGGTGGCCGACGATTCGGTCTTTAAGGTGCTGTCCAACGACCAGGTCATAGAACGGGCAAACCTGAAACAGACTTCACTCTATACCCTGGCCAAGCGTTTGGGGCTTGATCCCGAGGCCTATATCGAACATTTTATCAACTATGAAAGGATGATGAGGGCTCATGGAAAACCGGCTGCTGATTAATTTGATCCCTGGTGAAACCTTTCTTCATAAGCTGACCGGGAAAACAAAGGTTCGAACCTTCATCATTCTCCTGGTGTTTATCATCATGTCCTTTGACATGCGTTTGATACTGCCGCTGTTTATATTGAGCATCATTGGCCTTAGATCACTGAAGCCGAACTGGAAGACCATCAAGTACTTCTTTATCGTGATAGGGGCTGTTAACCTGCTCAATATTGTGCTTTTCTGGGTGGCAGATCCGGACATCGGTGCCTATTGGTGCGGAGGAGGCCATACGGTGCTGTTCAGTCTTACCGGGCGCATCTACCTGACGGCCGAAACCCTCTGGTATTTAAGTGTCCGCTTTATCAAGATGATTACATCATTCATGGTTTCACTGGTTTTCATACTTTCCATAACGCCTTCGGAGATGGCCGCGGGCTTGTATTCCATCAAGGTGCCCTACAAGATATGCACCATATTCTCCATTGCCTTCAGGTACATCCCGGATATCGGGAGAGATTTCAACAATATAAAAGTATCCCTGCAAACGAGAGGAGTTGAATTGGATCCCAAGAAGGCATCTCTCAAAAGCCGCTTGAAGCAGAATGTACTGATTCTGGTCCCTTTGATAATCACCTCCTTTGACAGAGTGGGCAATATCTCCAACGCCATGGATCTTAGGGGGTACGGCAGAGAAAAGACCAGAACCTATTACAGCGAGCATGAGGAACTTAAGGCCGACAAGGTCTTCAAGGTAATCTATACCCTTTTACTGCTGTTTTGCGTGTACTGGATTATCACGCAGAACATCATGCCCCAGACCTTCAAAATGTGGTATCCGTTCGCATGAATCTAGAGAAGTACTACCCTGATATAATAAAGAGCATCTCGGATCTGGTTAAAATACCCACCGTATATGATGCTGCATCGGTGACTCCAGCCATGCCCTATGGAAAAGATGTTTATGCTGGGTATGAATGGCTGAAGGAAAAAGCCCTGACAGACGGTTTTGAGGTTTTGGAATTCGACGGTCATGCGCTTGCCATACGCATTCCCGGGAACAATACCGGGGAAAGGATTGATGTAGTTTCACACCTGGATGTAGTGGCTCCCGGTGACGGGTGGCTGGACGATCCCTTCAGCGGAGCCGTGTCCGATGGGGCTATTCATGGCAGGGGGACGCAGGATATGAAAGCCGCCCTGATGCTGACCTATTATGGGCTTAAATATATCAAAGACCAGCGTATACCTTTAAAGAGGGAGATCCGTGTGGTGGCAGGCTGCGATGAGGAACGGACCATGGAAGATATCAGGTACTACGCAAAAAAGTCGGGAGACCCGGTGTTTGCCTTCACCCCCGATGGCAAATTTCCATATACCCTGGGTGAAAAGGGCGCGCTGATGTGGCGCGTGGATGGCTTTGGGGATACCTCTATTGAGGTATTGGACGGCGGTGTGCAGTGCAATGTGGTAAGTCCGGTGGCTTCGGCGCTTATAAGAAATGGCGGAAGCCCTGACGAATATGAGAAGATGCTGAAGCAAAAGGGTTATCCGGGTGGAGTATCCCGGGAGGGAACCTGTATCAGGCTTCGGGTCTTTGGTAAGGCAGCCCACGCATCAAGGCCTCAGGACGGGGAAAACGCCACGGTACGCCTTTTGGAGCTGGTTTCCTGTGTGAACTCCGATCCGCTGGCAGAGCTTTTGTATCGCTGCTTTTCTGATTATAACGGCAAGGGCGCCGGCCTGGATTACGATATAGAGCCCATGGGCAAGCTGACCATGAACCTGGGAATACTGAGAATCAGGGACAATAAGGTGTCGGCTGAAGTTGACTGCCGATACCCCTACGGCATCACCTCCGATATACTTACCGACAAGCTCCAAAAGGCACTGAGTCCACTTACGGTGACCCTTCAGTATGATGACAAACCCACTTTGGCTGATAAAAACTCCCCGTGGTTGAAAATACTTTTGGATACCTATAGGGAGATCAGCGGAGATATCAATGCAGAGCCTGTCATAAGCGGCGGCGTGACTTATGGAAAGGCCATAAAAAACTGCGTTGCCTTTGGTCCCGGCAGGGAGGGTGACCAGGTGCTGGCTCACCAGGCCAATGAGAGGATTGAAATCGAGAGGGTTAAGCAGCTTTTCAGGATTTATACAACTGCTATGATCCGGCTGGCTGCTTCGTAGGAAAAAGCATAGCATGGCGGGCATCTGCTAATAAAGAGGGAGATCTTAGGATATGGAAAAACCCATTCTTGTGTTTCAAACAGACTTTACCTATAAAGAAGGAGCGGTCTGCTCCATGTACGGCGTCGTCAAGTCGGTGGATCGCAGCCTGGAGATCTTTGATGGCACCCATGAGATACCGCATTTTGACACGTGGAGCGCATCCTATCGCCTGTACCAGACCATGCGTTTCTGGCCAAAGGGCACTATATTTGTGTCTGTTGTTGATCCCGGCGTGGGAACGTCGAGAAGAGCCTGTGTTGCCAGAACAAGCGACCAATACTATGTTGTTACCCCCGATAACGGTACGCTGACCCATTTGAAGGCTTATGCAGGAATTGACGAGGTGCGGGAAATTGACGAAACCCGCAACCGGCTGAAAAGTACTGAGGGAACCAGTGTATTCCATGGCAGGGATCTGTTTGGATATTGTGCCGCAAGGCTTGCAAGCGGAATCATTACCTATGAGGAAGTAGGTCCGGCCTATTCCGTGGAGGAGATAGTGGCTCACCCGATTATACAGCCAAAGGTGAGCCCCAACAGGGCAGAAGGCATCTTTGAGATTTGCGATCCCAATTTCGGAAACCTGTGGACCAACATTCCCCTGGACGTATTTTTGGATAATGGATTTGAATATGGTGATATGATCGATATGACCATTTGTCATGGGGACAGGGTGATGCATCACGAAAAGACCCTGTTTGCAAAATCCTTCGGGTATGTTAATAAAGGTGAAACTGTTATTTATACAAATGAGCTGATGAGAATTGCAGTTGCTACATGCATGGGTAATTTCCGTGAAACCTGGCATGTGGATTATGGATATGACTGGACGGTTTTGTTTGAGAAGAGAGTATAGAACACAAGGAGGTCGTTATGAGCAGCCTGTTGATTTTTCAATCCGATTTTGGTATTGCGGACGGGGCGGTCAGCGCCATGTACGGTGTGGCATACTCGGTATCCCGGGATCTGAGAATAAGCGACCTGACCCATGAAATACCCCAATACAATATTTGGGAGGCTTCCTATCGCTTGATTCAAACAGTGGGCTATTGGCCAAAGGATTCGGTATTCGTTTCGGTGGTGGATCCAGGGGTGGGCTCCACCAGGAGGAGTATCGCTGTCCGAACCATCAACGGGCAATACATAATCACTCCGGACAACGGGACACTGACTCATATCAAACGGATGCTGGGCATAGCCGAGGCCAGGGAGATCGATGAAGAAAAGAACCGGCTTCCCAACTCTGGCGAATCTTATACATTCCATGGAAGGGATATCTATGCCTATACAGGTGCCAGGCTGGCTTCAGGTATGATCTGTTTCGAGGACATCGGGCCCATGGTGGATGTGGAAAGTGTAGTGGAACTGAATGTCCCGGAGACAATAATGGATGGAGATACCATTATCGGCAGTGTTGATATTCTGGATGTCCGGTTTGGAAGCCTTTGGACCAATATCAGCAAGGAACAGTTTAAGACACTGGGCGTCCCTTATGGCGGCAGGGTGGAGATATCCATAATGAATGATACACGGGAGGTCTACCGCAACATTATCCGTTACGTCAAGTCCTTTGCGGATGTTTACATAGGCGAGCCCCTTGTTTACATGAATTCCCTGGACTATATTGCGGTTGCCATAAACCAGGGTTCCTTTTCGAGGGCATACAATGTTTCGCCGGGATCCAACTGGAAAATCTCAATAAAAAAGGCGCCAAAGCTGCCATAGAGCTCCAGGCACATCATGATTCTCTTTATTGCGGCATATTAAGCCATAGGGAGGGAAATGCATGGGAAAGCAGATCAATCTGACAAAAACAGTTTATGAGCTATGCAAGGACGATTCTGAAATCATGGGTATCATGAATGAATTGGGTTTTAAGAGCATTACTAATCCGGCAATGCTAAATACTGTGGGGCGTTATATGACCATCCCGAAGGGAGCAGCCATGAAGGGGCTTGATTTGGAGAAGATAAAAGAGGCTTTCCAACAAAGAGGATATGAGATAATTGAATAGGCTTTATTGTTCAGGCAGGCTATTAAGAATGTGAACAAGCGAAGCTGAATAACAAAAATTATAGGTGGGAACGGGATTCCCGCCTTTTTTGCACCCATCAATGGCAGAACACAGGGAGGGTTACTAAAAAAATATTAAAGGGAATTAGAGTAAATTTTGATTAAGCGTGGCAACCGAGGGTAAATAGAATATGGTTATTTCTTTTAAAATTTAATAAAGAGGGGGTTAATCATGGAAAATTCCAAATCTAGCAAACCTATTAGTATCCTAAGTATTGTACCAGGAAGAAACGTAGTTCTTTCTGACGCATCAGGTGTATGGACCGTCGAAGCCGTGGAACAGAACAAGAAAGACATTCTGGAAGTGGTGAAAAAGTTTGGCGGCAAGCCCTGGGCTTTCCTTGGTGATGTGGCCAAGATGGCTCCAATCGTAGATGCTGAGGTTTCAAAGGCCTTTGCAAGTATGCATCCAATGTTTGAAGAGAATGGATGCCTGGCCTGCGCATTTGTAGTAGGAGGCGCCATAGCTATTAAGGTTCAGGCACAGCGGCATCACGATACCTCAGGAGCAAAAGGACTTAAGGTAGGCCACTTCAGGACCCGTGAGGAAGCCCTTGAATGGCTGGCTACTCTTGGCCTTTAGTACCGTCAACAGGAGTAGCCTTTTGACAGTTGCATAGGATAAGGGGGTAGAGCCGTGTTGACAGAGAAGGAAAAAATCATTCAAACAATCCGCATTATTAAGCTCCCGGCCGCAGTAGCCCTGTCGGGTATTGTGTTGGGAGTCTTAATGGGTCTGATCAGTCAGAACCATTCTCTGATTATTCCTGTTGGGATTTGTTCTTTGGTGATCAGCAGCGTAATGTTCTATCTCAACGAGAGATCCAACAAAAAGATGTATGAAGAGATAGAAGTTCTGCTTAAGGCTCAATCCCCCGATGAACATCATTTCAATCTCAGAAGCCGGCAGGAAATCATCGGTAAGGTAGGAGAGTTAATTGAGCATTATAAGAGCCTGATGGACGAGCAGACCCTTTCCAGCCAGGAGGTAGATAAGCTGTTCGGGGAACTGTACAATCTTTCTGACAAGAGTTTTTCGGATATTGCTAAGGTTTTTGAATGTTTGGATGAGATATCCCAGCCAGTTAACAGGCAATCCGACGAACTGCAGGAATGTACCGCAAGGGTAAACAGTTTGTCAGACTATCTGGATGCGATACATAAAAATTATAGTCTGATCCTTGATGGTTCTGAAAGCATCAATCAATTAAGCGGCTTGGGCTTAAATTCTGTTGAGGGTCTGCAGAAAAAATTTGAAGCAACCTATCAGATGTTTGAAGAGATATCGGCATCCATCAAAAACTTTTCTAAGATTGTCAGCCAAATTCATGAGTTTGTTGGATCCATCAGCGCCATCAACAGACAGACCAATCTTTTAGCCCTTAATGCTTCCATTGAAGCGGCCAGAGCTGGAGACGCCGGTAGAGGTTTTACCATTGTTGCCGAGGAATTCAATAAACTATCCAGGCAAAGCGAAGAAAGTGCAATTAAGATTTATGATCTTATAGCCAGTGTAGATGAGCATTATAGCACCATCACTGCATCTCTTGATTCTTTAAGTGAGGCCATAAATGAGCAGAGTCATTCTGTTGCAGAAACCGATAAGGCCTTTGAAAGCATAGCACAAGCCGTTTATTCAATGTCAAGTGAGATAAATAATGTGAACGCCTCTCTTGAAGAAATGAAAAAGAATAAGGCTGAGGTATTTGAGTTGATCAGCAATACCTTCGCATTATCAAAGGAAACAGTGACAAAAACAGAAGATGTTGCTACCATCATCGCCTATCATGTGCAGACAGTCACTGATGTTTTCGGATATGTAAAAAAAATAAACGAGCTTATGCTGAAGGACAGCAAGGCAACTGGCTGAGCCTGACACTTATACCTGCGGGAACTATCGGTGGGGTGCCACAGTTTATAAACAGCTGTATATGCTTTGCCATTGAGGGGGGATGGGGAAGATAAGGGCAGGCATATGAGACTATTATAAACTGTATGTGAATTGCAGTCGTGGTCGGGGTCGTCAGCGGCACCGGCAAATAGGGGTATTAATTAATAAAACCAGCAGTAATACCATTTAATAACTGGTTTTGCACTGCTAACTATGTGGTAATAATCCTATGGCTGTTGTAATGATATGGGCATGATCCCATTAATTTATTAAAAAGAAAAGTGCAGTAGGTGTTTGCTGCCAGAAAAATGGAATTATGGTGATTATATGAGTTTTAGACAGGGAACCAGACACTTAAATTTGTTTGTTATTTTTGCATTAATACTTGGCATGATTACCGCAGTGTCTGGAAGTGCACTCCAGATTGAAGAGCAAAAACATATCCTTGTTCTAAACTCATATCATGAGGGATTTACCTGGACCCGGGAAGTTGTGGAGGGAATCGTAGATACTCTGCATAACTCAGATTACATATTGGATATCTCGGTCGAATACATGGATTGGAAGAACTACCCTTCCCAGGAAAATCTCGATCGCCTCTCAGAGTACTACCGGTATAAATATAAGGATCGTAAAATTCATGTCATCATAACATCGGACGATGCAGCTCTTGATTTTTCGCTGAAAAACAGAGCGGAACTCTTCTCCAACGCACCAGTGGTTTTTTGCGGTGTCAATGAAATGGGAGTTGCTTCTATTTTGCCCGGGTACGAAAATGTCACGGGCGTTCTGGAGCAGGTTGACCCCGGGGACACCATCAAGTTGGCTGTTGAAGCCATGCCAGACCTTAAGAAAATCTATCTTGTATATGATAATACCGAAAGTGCCATCTCCTCCGGACAACTGGCCATTTCAACCCTGAAAAAATTAAGACCCGATATTGAGGGTATAAGCCTCAATAACATGACCTATGAAGAGGTGTTTGATTCCATCGATCAGGCTGAACCCGACAGTGCCGTATTCATTGTTTCCTTCTATAGCGATAAAGCAGGAAGAAGCATGAGCTTTGAGCAGTTGTGCCATAAGATAAGCCAGCTGAGCAAGGTTCCGGTTTTCAATCTTTATGATTTTACCATCGGCCATGGTGCCATTGGGGGAAGTATGTTAAGCGGCAGAATGCAGGGAGAGGTTGCGGCAGACATGGCTCTGCGCATACTGGGCGGAGAATCTGCCTCAGATATTCCCATATCTGACGAGAAAACCGTAAGAGCTATTTATGATTACAATCAGCTGACCAGGTTCGATATCCCCCTTCACCGGGTAGATTCAAACAGCGAGATAATCAACAGACCTTTCTCCTTCTTTAAGACATACAGGCTGGCCGTTCTGGCTGTATTTGGTGTTATAACCATTCTCTCCGCACTGATCATTGTTTTGGTCATCTATGTCAGAAGGCTGAAAGTGGCTGAAAAGAAGCTTCAGGAAAGCTATAAGGAGATGGAGGTCACCTATGAGGAGCTCTTTGCGACCCAGGGTCAACTCAGTGTTAAGTATGAAGAAATGAAGGATATCCAGGAAAAGCTTCGGCAGAATGCCTACAATGATTCACTGACAGGGCTTCCAAACAGACTGTCACTGTTTGAGAACATGCAGGAAATAATCAAAACTAAAAAAGATGGGCTGTGCGCTCTTTTGTACATCGACTCTGATAATTTCAAGTTTATCAATGATACATTGGGGCATACCTATGGCGACAAGCTCATCATCCGAATGGGCAAGAGACTGTCTTCCATTCTGAGAAAGAATCAGACCATTTACAGACTTGGCGGCGACGAGTTCATCATCTGCTATCCCGATGCTAAAACCATGAAAGATGTGGAGAGCTTCGGGGATAAGGTTATACGCAGCTTTACCAAGCCCTTTGCCATAGCCGGAAGCACATTATATGTTACCGTGAGCGTTGGTATCTCCCTGTATCCGGAGCATGGAACCAACACTGAAGATCTTATGCGGCATGCAGATCTGGCAATGTACAAGGCCAAAGCCGAGGGCAAGAACAGATATTACATATATAATAGGGATTTACAGGTGGAATTTGATAAGAGGGTGAAAATAGAAAAGAATCTGAGAGGCGCTCTGGCCAACAATGAATTCTTCCTGCACTATCAGCCACAGGTGGACATTTTGGAGGGCAGGATTACAGGATTTGAGGCGCTGATCCGCTGGAACAATCCTGAATTGGGAATGGTATCTCCGCTGGATTTTATCGGTATTGCCGAGGAGACCCATCTCATAATTCCCATCGGCCAATGGGTGCTTAAGAATGCCTGTATGTTTCTTAAAAAACTGAATGACATGGGTCACCATAACCTGATGATAGCAGTCAATGTTTCAATCCTCCAGCTGCTCCAGGATGATTTTGTAGATATGGTATTGGGTACCATTGAAGAAGTCGGGCTAAAGCCCAAACAGGTGGAGCTTGAGATCACTGAATCCATCCTGATGCAATCCTTCCAGACCATCCGGACAAGACTTCTCCAATTAAGAAGAGCCGGGGTTAAGATTGCATTGGATGACTTCGGGAAGGGGTATTCCTCACTGAGCTACCTGGGCCAGCTTCCCATCAATACGCTGAAAATAGATAAGCTATTTGTTGACAGCATCTGCGCAGGGAAGACGAAGGAGAGTTTTGTAGACACCATTGTCATGATGGGGCGTAAAATGGGTCTTGTGGTTTTGGCTGAGGGCGTCGAGAAAAAGGAGCAGATGGACTACCTCTTAAAGCACAAGTGTCACAGGGCTCAAGGGTATTATATAAGCAAGCCCATACCAGAAGATGGAGCTATCCAGCTTTGCAAGGAATGGAGCAGTCAGATGGAAAATAATTCGCGCCTGAGCAACTGGTAGTCCCGATGAAAGTAAAAGGAGGCATTGATAGGAATCTATCGATGCCTTTAATTTATATTTCCACAGTTTAACCAGGCAATAATGTTGGAGGAAGAAAGTGTTATAATGTTTAATGAGGCATAATGGTGAAGGTTTTAGGGGGTGTTTGTATTGAGCGGGGACAAAATTCAAAAACTGAAAGACATGCTGAGAAGCAGCAAGTATGTGGTTTTCTTTGGCGGAGCGGGTGTATCCACCGAAAGCAATATTCCCGATTTTAGAAGTGAGGACGGGATATATAAAACCCTGACAAAATACGGGCGCTCGCCTGAAGAATTACTGAGCCATACCTTTTTCATGTCCCATCCGGAGGAGTTCTTTGATTACTACAGGAATAACCTTATATTTGCTCAGGCCAGGCCAAACCGGGCTCACATGGCGCTGGCGGAACTGGAGAAGAGGAGTACTTTGAAATCGGTGGTTACCCAGAATATCGACGGCCTGCACCAGATGGCCGGAAGCCGTGAAGTTCAGGAGCTTCACGGATCGGTTTACAGAAATTATTGCATGAAATGCCAGGAGAAGTATGGTCTTGAGTATGTGGCAAACTATCCCGAAACAGTGCCAAAATGCAATAAATGCGGCGGAATAGTCCGCCCGGATGTTGTACTGTATGAAGAAGGTCTGGACATGCGCATTGTATCCAGGGCTGTCTCCCACATTCAGAAGGCCGATATGCTGATTGTTGGAGGGACCTCCCTTGCTGTATATCCGGCAGCCGGGCTTATTGATTACTATAGCGGAGACAAGCTCGTTCTCATTAATAAGTCCTCTACCCCATATGACCGCCGGGCCGATCTGGTGATCAATGAATCAATAGGAAAGGTATTAGGGGAGGCTGTATCAGACTGATGAGTATAGTATTTGTGCCGCGTGGCGCTGTCAATCTCTGATGGATCATAATATTTATTAAACTGTGGTAATGATGTAGTATAGTGTATATCATCAGCGAAATTTGAAGAAACAGGAAGGACGGCTATGGGCAAAAGAGTTCTTAAAACATTCTGCTTGCTGATTATAATCCTGGCCCTGGGTGCCTGTTCTCAGAAACCCGGGACGGGGGAAGCGGTTTTGCCCCAGGACTTTGATGAGATCATATTACCCTTTGAAGCCGACGGGAAATGGGGGTATATCAATACTAAGGGTGAGACTGTCATAGAGCCTGCTTATGCATATGCCGGTTATTTTTCCGATGGACTGGCCATTGTTTCTGACGGTGGGTTGTATGGCTACATAAATAACAGGAATCAGACTGTTATCCCGCCCAAATATACCGGTGCCGGCGAGTTTGCAAATGGCTATGCCGTGGTCTGTACAGGTGATTGGCAATCCGGAACTGTCCTGTGGGGATTTATAGATATCACCGGCAAAGAGGTGGTTACTCCCCAGTTCTTGTATATGGAGGGCTTTACTCCCGAAGGGCGCGCATTGATATGGCTGCAGCGTGGGGACGAAGTAGTAAATGGTTTTGTCAATACCAGGGGAGAGGTGTTTATTCCCGATAACTATGAGATATGCTCCGGTTTTTCAGATGGTTTGGCCCTCATCAGACAGAATGGTTTATTTGGGTATATCAATACCGACTATGACATAGCTATTCCACCACAATACGAGTTTGCCGGTGACTTTGGAGAGGGTGTTGCCTATGGAGAGAAAGACGGCAGCAAATATATGATAGACAGGTCCGGCGGGATTCTGGCAACCGTTGATTATGCCTTCGGCTCTTTTTCCGACGGTTTGGCATCCTTCAGAAAAGACAATCTGTACGGCTACATCAATAAGGAAGGGGAAGTTGTGATAGAGCCTCGATTCGCATGGGCAAAGGATTTCTGCAATGGTCTGGCAGCCGTACAAACCAAAATGGAATCAGGAGGCAAATGGGGATTTATCAATACATCTGGTGAGATGGTTATCGATGCGGTTTATGATGAGGTCGAGGATTTCAGCAAAGATTACATCAGGGCGTACAGATATGATAATCTCAAATACTATATCCTGGATAAGACCGGCCGAATGATTCATTCGGGGCAGTATGGCATCGAATAAACTTCTGGTTTTGAGCATAAAAACGGGGACGGTTTTTCTTCTGATTACAGTTGAAACCGTCCCCATTAGAAATCACCAGTTATTCAATCCTGAGAGAATCCAATATGGCTTCAATATCCTCCGCGCCCTGCTCGTCATCAGACATGTAGGCACCCTGTGCCATAATTACGTTTCCATCCTTAACAAGATAGACATAGACCTGAATCTGCTCAAATCCGGCAATGGGAAGGAGCAAATCAAACCTGGCGGCAGGAAGACCGTCTATGGTAATGCTTTTTACTTCGCCGATTTCAGCATTCTCATAGTATTCCTTGATGCTTGCCACATTTTCTCTGGCTATTTCCAGAGGGTCGTCACTTGCGTAGGCATATGACTTATAAACTGTGAACAGGCAAACATCAAAGGTTTCTTCGTCCACCTTCTGGTAATTCAACAACGCATTTCCGGAATGTGCCTCTTTTGTCCATCCCTCTGGCGGGTCAATGGTTACGGTAAAATCCAGGGATGTGGAAGAGGTGTCGTCACCGTAATCGCCCAAATCGAAATCGATATCTACATCAATATCGAGATCATCCAAAAGGTTGTCTACGTCAATCTTGCCTTTAGTATCAGAGGAAGTTTTTTCATCCTGCTTATCCCGATCTGAAGCACTTTTTCGTGGCGTATCGTCGTCTTTGTCGGATGCTCTTCCACCGCAGCCAGCCAGCATGGAGAAAGAGAGACAGCAAATCAACAGGGCAGATAATAACTTTTCCACCATAAGAAAGTCCTCCTCGATAAAAAATAGAAGGTTAGGTTTACCAGTTAATTTTACCACGTGCTGGAATTGGTTACAATTGCTTTTTCTTGACCGCAGGATTATTGCATCTTAATAATGCAAAGAACGTACAGTTCATAACTGTACGTTCCCTTCCTCTAACAGACCAATTGCTTATTCCTTTTCCTTAAGGAGATCGTAGCATTCGCCGCAAACATTCTTGCCTTTATACTGCCTGATATCACGTGCATTGTCGCAGAAGATGCAAGCCGGCTCATATTTTTTCAATACGATGGACTCGTCGTCGGAATAGAATTCCAAACCATCACCGATCTCTATGTCCAATACTCTGCGAAGTTCGATTGGTATTACGATTCTGCCCAATTGGTCAAGGCTTCGGATCATCCCTGTTGCCTTCATCTTAAGTACCCCCCCAAATTTAAATTTATATGTTTGAATTTTAACGCTATGGTTAATTTATGTCAAGATCTAAAGAGATAATTTAACATAATAGAAAGAATTTGTTGAGATATGTCACAAATATAAGTATGCGGCCTCACTGAATTTAGTAGGTTTTTCGGAAACCGGTTGCGGCCAATTACCTCCCTCAATTTGCTTGCCTTCCAAATAAACTTGTGTCATAATCTCATCTAAAGGCTATAGAATAAATGGAAAAAGGAATAAAACATTTCCATACTGAGGAAAGATTCCTGACTCAAGTTTTTTGGAGGAATAATCAATGAAGAGTGTAAAGAAAGTTTTGGCCATCCTTCTGGTTGCTATACTGATGGCTACCGCTTTTGCAGGTTGTGGAAAAAAGGATGAGCCTGAGGATCTCCCTGAGGCTACCACCGGTGCCACCGCTGAAGAGACAGCAACACCTGAGCCGGAGGAAACTCCTGCAACCACACCCGAAGGCACTGCTGAACCAGCGATTGAAACATCCGAGCCCGTCCCTGAAAACACAGAAGAACCAGTGGTGGAGCCATCCGAGTCTGAACCTGAAACGGGTCGCCAAGTGAGTACCGATGAGGTTCTTGGTACCGTAGAAGGAAATACATACACCAATCAATATTTTGGTTTTACCCTGACTATACCGGAGGGATGGTACATAGCGTCCAGAGAAGAGCTGGCTTTACTCCTGGCGGCTGCCGCAGATATATTAAGCGGCGACACCGAAGGTGAGACCATTGATCTGGAATCCCAGCAAATAATCCCCCTGCTTTTCACAGCAACAGCCGATCCGTTTAACCAGAGCGGCACAAATGCCAACATGGTTTGTCTGGCGCAGAATATCGCAGAGTATTCCAGACTGATAAAGGACGCAAGAAGCCTTATGAATATTCAGATTCAGGGCATAAAAGCCCAGGGCATGGATATGACCTTTGATGATGTTGAGGTGATCGACATTGATGGACAGGAGGTTGCCAGGGTACAGATCTTTGCCGGCATGGAGATCCGGCAAACAATGTATGCCTTTATGAAGGATGGCTTTGCAGTGGTATTTACCCTTTTAAGCTTCACCGATGAGGAAGCCCGGCTGCTGGCCGATATGATGAACAGCTTGTCCTTCAATTGATTCAGATAGAAGTTTTAGTGAATGGCGTCCCGGATGGGGCGCTTTTTCTATAATCCTTCCTAACTGCAGTAACAGTCGTTAGAATGGTTTCCGTCCGCCAATTCAATTTTTTGTGAATCATTGGACAGTCCGGACAGGTGTCAGGCGGATTTCCGGGTGTAATATCGGACAAATTTTCCGCATACAATAATAATTACGGGAGTATACATGGCATTTCCCGGCAATAACCAAACTGATGCCTTCCTTTTATTTTTCCTGTCCCATACCAGGAGTCAAGTTTTTTGGGAATGTGAGCCTATCTGTGAAGCAGGGGTTATGAACCTGTCAGCTAATCTCGAAAGCGTTGAGAGAGGGTGGTCTGTCATGTTACGGAGTGATGGAATGACGAATATTTGCCTGATGGGTTTAGGCAGGACGGGAACCGAGATCGCCCGTGTTATACTTGAACAGCACGACATGAAACTGGTAGCCGCTGTTTGCTCAGATTTCAGCAGTAAATACGCAAAGGATGTAGGAGAAATCCTGGGAATTCCAGAAACGGGAGCCAGGGTATATACTGTCAGCCAGTTGGAGGAAGTCATTCTGGAACATGACCCGGATATCATTGTAGACTTCTCAAATGCCCGGGCTACCATGAAGAACGTAAGGCTGATATCGGAGATGGGAATTGGCCTGGTGGTGGGAACAACGGGGTTTACTGATCATGATATCATGAGGCTTCAATTGCTTGCCTCCAAAAACGGCAGCGGAATACTCTATGCCCCAAATATTACCCTGGGTGTCAACGTCATGATGCTTCTGTCGAACATTGCGGCAAGGATTCTTACCGATTATGATTTCCAGATCAATGAAGCCCATCACAGACATAAGAAGGACTCGCCCTCGGGTACAGCACTGAAAATTGCGGCGGAGGTGGAAAAAGGGCTTGAATCCTCGGGTGTGCCCCTTATCCATGAGATACCTATTCACGCGACCCGGGCCGGCGGAATTGTAGGCCAACACGAGCTGTTGATTGTGGGTGATGACGACAAGATATGTATTTCTCACGAATCTTTCAGCCGAAAGGCTTTTGCGGCGGGAGCCCTGCGGGGCATACGCTTCCTGAAGGGAAAAAGCGGCTTCTTTGAGATGAGAGATGTGCTGGAGCTCGATAAGGTGTTGCTGTCCTATTTTGAAAAGCGCAAAACCGCAGCGGTAAACTGACAAACCGGAGGTTTCCTCCGGTTTATAATTGTAAGCAAAGCGAGACGATCTCCTGATATCACTGTAAGTGGAGATGTATTCAGGGATCCCGTAAAGCCCGGTCGCTGTGCTGCACGTCTGCGAAACATCAGCTGTTCGAATGAGGGGCGCCTGAACTCGCTCCGCTCAAACAGCAGCCGCCCTTATCTCATTCTCACAGGATGTTTCGGCGCCTTATCGCAATGCGCCCTTGTTTTACGGGATCCCTTCATGTATGCTGACTGTCTACTCCCACGTCATTGCAATCGTAGCAAGTATATCCAGGGATCCCGTAAAGCCCGGTCGCTGTGCTGCACGTCTGCGAAACATCAGCTGTTCGAGTGAGGGTCGGCTGAACTCGCTCCGCTCAAACAGCAGCCGCCCTTATCTCATTCTCACAGGATGTTTCGGCGCCTTATCGAAATGCGTCCTTGTTTTACGGGATCCCTTAATGTCATTGCGGGCCAAACGCAGTGAAGCGTGGTAATTTCCTCCTGAAGTGCAATGTGTCAATTCCCGAAAATGAGGCTACAGCTTATATAAATACCAGCGTGATGTCCGGATTTCATATTTCATCTCATAGATGCGCTCTGTGCCATCCATTACGCTTTGCACGACAAACACCAACATGGGGTTGCCCGCGATTTTTTCCTCCTTCTTTGAAATGATACGATCTATCTTAACGATGTGCGATTCACCAGTGTCTTCCTGAATGCGAAACTTAAGGGGCCTGATTTCGCCCCTGCTGCTGCTCAGGCAAATCATATCCACACTTTTCATCAAGATCTTCATCAAGCTCCCTCCCAGCCGTAAGACAGAGGATGATTCTATGTCTTTGTTTTGCATTCATTTTTCTACTCCAACCTCTCACCTCTCGCCCCCAGAATTGTCATTATGAGCGCAGCGCCAGCGGAGCGTGGCAATCGCCGGAATTGCTTCGTCGGCAAAGCCTCTCGCAATGACAGGAGTGTGGCAATCTCTTTAAACGGTTATGCAACCCCATTATAAACGAACATATGTTCTATGTAAAGAGGGAAAATCTGTTTACAATACCGTCCCTGCGGTTTAGAATGTTTGGAAGAGATATTTTTAATGAGGGAAAGGAGTTCTATGATGTCCGATATCCTGTTGCGGCTGGCCAGCCAACTTAATATAAAAAGATCCCAGGTTGAGAATACGGTAAAACTTATTGATGACGGTAATACCATTCCGTTCATAGCCCGGTACCGGAAGGAGGTTACCGGCGGTCTGGATGACCAGCAACTTAGAGAGCTGTTTGACCGACTGACATACCTGAGGAACCTGGAACAGCGCCGGGAGGAAGTCCGGCGTCTCATCGAATCGCAGGACAAGCTGAGCGGAGAGGTTGAGGAAGCCTTGAGCAAGGCCGAAACTCTTCAGGAGATAGAGGATATATACAGGCCTTTTAAACCCAAGAGGCGAACCCGGGCGTCCATTGCGCGGGAGAAGGGGCTGGAACCGCTGGCAACGGTCATCTATGCCCAAAACCAGAAAACCGGTGATGCGGCGGAGGTGGCTGCACCCTATATAGACGAAGAAAAGGGGGTTAACAGCGCCGAAGAGGCCATCGCAGGGGCGTTGGACATTATAGCTGAGATGATCTCGGATAATGCGGAATACAGAAAGGCTATCCGTGAAATGACCTTCCGGGAAGGTATGCTGGTGACTTCAGCTAAAAAGGACGAGGATTCGCCCTATCAAATGTATTATGACTTCAAGGAGCCAGTAGTCAGAATCGCGCCCCATCGTGTTCTTGCCATTAACAGGGGTGAACGGGAGGGATATCTGTCGGTGAAGCTGGATCCTCCTGAAGAAAGAATACTGGATTGGCTTAAAAGCCGGTCGGTATTAAAGGATGCTTCCATCTTCAAAACCTATGTGGAGAGGGCTGTGGAGGACGCCTACTCCCGCCTGATCAAGCCCTCCATTGAGAATGAAATCCGATCAAGCCTGACAGAAACGGCGTCCGAGCAGGCCATCAAGGTGTTTGCAGAAAACCTGAGGAATCTGCTGCTCCAGCCTCCGGTGAAGGGCAAAGTGGTGCTGGGCATGGATCCGGCTTATCGGACAGGGGTTAAGCTGGCTGTGGTAAGTGAAACCGGAAAGGTACTTTATACAGGTGTGATTTATCCAACACCGCCGCAAAACCGGACTGAAGAAGCTGGCAAGGTGGTAAAGACACTTATCGAAAAGTACGGTGTGGAGGTTATTGCTATTGGGAACGGCACGGCCTCACGGGAGACCGAAATATTTACTGCCGGGGTTATCAGGGAAATGAACCGCGGTGTCAAATACATGGTGGTCAGCGAAGCGGGAGCATCGGTATATTCAGCTTCCAAACTGGGTACCGATGAGTTCCCGGATCTGGATGCATCCTTAAGAAGTGCGGTTTCAATAGCCAGAAGGCTCCAGGATCCTCTTGCCGAACTGGTTAAGATCGATCCCAAGGCCATAGGGGTTGGGCAGTATCAGCATGACATGAATCAGAAGAGGCTTGGACAGACCCTCGCGGGGGTTGTTGAGGACTGTGTAAACAGCGTTGGAGTGGATCTGAACACCGCATCTGCTGCCCTTCTGTCCCATGTGGCAGGGATAAATGCTACCATCGCCCAGAATATCGTTGTCTGGAGGGAAGAAAATGGTAGCTTCAAGAGCAGGAAAGAGCTGCTGAAGGTCAGTAAACTTGGTGCTAAGACCTTTGAGCAATGCGCTGGTTTTTTAAGGATACCCGGTGCAAAGAACATTCTGGACAATACCTCGGTTCATCCGGAGTCCTATGAGGGCTGCGAAAAGCTTCTTAAGCTGACAGGGCATACCCTGGAGGATGTGGCTGAAAGACGCCTGGCAGATATCCAAAAGAAGGTATCTGAAATCGGGATTGAAGAGGTTGCGCAAAAAATAGGGGTTGGTGTACCGACCCTTGCGGATATTCTCAGGGAACTGATGAAGCCGGGCCGTGATCCCCGTGATGAACTGCCGCCCCCGCTCATGTCGGAGGACATCATGGAGATGGAGGATCTAAAACCCGGAATGGTGCTCAACGGGACGGTAAGAAATGTGGTGGATTTCGGAGCCTTCGTGGATATAGGGGTTCACCAGGACGGATTGGTTCATATCTCAGAGCTGTGCGACCGTTTTGTCCGAAATGCCATGGAAGTAGTCTCGGTGGGGGATATTGTCAAGGTACGGGTTTTGGATGTGGATTTAAAGCGCAAGCGGATTTCACTGTCCATGAAAAATATGTAATAAAGGAAGCAGGCCTGTGTCACGGTACATGAACACATCCTTGGCAAACGGGCAAAAATGGATCTGGAATAGTATATTGGGACATGCTGTGGGAATACTTATTTATTGAGTAAATTGGAAAGTTGCGTGTAAATTTGGACGGTAAAGGCTATTTCAGGTCTGACGATAAATTTGCAGCATTCAAGGTTGCGCGGGCTGTGTCTGAACTTATGACCGCTGCCGGTCTTAAGCATAAGAAAGAATCCGACTGTAGGAGACCCATTGTGGTGATGTGTATCGGCACCGACCGGTCAACCGGTGACTCGCTGGGACCTCTGGTGGGGGATATGCTCAGCAAATGGAGGCTTCCAGGGATTCATGTACTGGGTACTCTCGATGAGCCGGTTCATGCAAAAAACCTCGAGGAAGTGATGATTAAAACGGCGTATCAGCATCCCCGTGCCTATATGGTGGCCATTGATGCATCACTGGGAATACTTGAGCATGTAGGCAGCATATCTGTGGGGCGCGGGCCCCTCAAGCCGGGAGCCGGGCTGAAGAAGGATCTCCCGCCTGTCGGGGATATGCATATCACCGGCATTGTAAACACAGGCGGGTTCATGGATTTTTTGGTGCTTCAGAGCACAAGGTTATCAGTGGTCATGCGTATGGCCGATATCATCGCCCGTGGCGTGCATATGGCCTTCAATGAGTTTATCACTTTGCCCATCCGCAACGACCTGACCTTAACAAAATATAATTAATTCCATCCGCGGTTTTTAATTTCCCCACCGGGGTATATATTCATTATTCAGGCAATATCTTTAAGGGAATGATGCCCTTTGACAAGATGTTGCTGTCAAATTGCTGATTCAGAAAGGAGTATGAATATGGAAAAATGGGTTTGCACAATCTGCGGTTATGTTTATGATCCCGAAGTGGGTGATCCCGATAATGGGATAGAACCCGGCACCTCATTTGAAGATCTTCCTGATGACTGGGTATGCCCCGACTGCGGTGTGGGAAAGGACATGTTTGAAAAGGAATAAGAGATTATCTGGCCTGGAAAAGCTTCATGAACTTTCCTACAAAAGAGGATATCCTTGACCCATGAAACCCTCCTGCCTCATCCTGACCGGAGAAACGGCAGAGCTTTTCAGCCAACTCCTTCATTGATCGCGACACTTCTGATGAGGGGTTGGACAGTGAGAAGGGAACCTGTTCCCTGATAGATCTTCCAACCAGCTTGGAATCGGGGATACAGCCCATCGGGTCAATGGAATAGTTCAGGAAGTTCCTCACAACCCCGGTGATGCGTTTTATCACTTCAGCACCTTCACCGGGGCTTTCGCATTTATTGACCACAAGTCGCAGGTTCAGGTCATGGGTTTGTTCCAGTATGACTTTTATGATGGAATAGGCATCGGTGATGGCATGGGGCTCCGGTGTTGTGAGAATGATGGTTTCGTCTGATGCATAGATGAAGTTGGTTACGTTTGTGGAAAGACCTGCACCGGTATCTATTAGAACAAAATCATAATGGTTTTCCAAATAACTAAAACCTGCAGAAATACGGTTATATTCTGCCGCAGACAGGCTGGCCAGTTTTTGAATGCCGCTTCCCCCTGCTATTATGCTGATGCCTCCCGGTGTCTGGGTTATAACTTCGTTAATTCCCTTGGTACCGTCTATAACATCCACAATGCTGTATCGTGTGCTGGTCTTTAGCAAAACATCGATGTTTGCCATACCCAGATCCGCATCCAGAATGACCACCTTCCGGCCCAAATGTGCAAGCCATATGGCCAGATTGATGGTAAAGGTGGTTTTGCCCACACCGCCCTTTCCGCTGGTGATGGTGATGAAGCGGCAGTTTCCCGTTGCTGGTACAGCCGGTGCGCTCTCGTGGATGGGCATGCGGACATACAGCTTGCGTTCGGTTACGTTTCTGTACAGGACCTCTGTGGTAAACTCAATGGTGCCGGAGTCGGTAAAGATCTTAATGTTTAGGATAAAGCCCACATTAAGAGGCACAAACAGGCCTTTATAGGACGGCATGCTGATGCAGAGCATATCCTTGTCCACAGCTATGACCCGGCTTTCATAAAGGTTTTTATAGAATGCGGAATTGGTTGTGAGGCTGATCAGTTGCCCCGGTTTGATGCTTGACCTGTCCATTTCTACTCCCTTTGGGCACAGAAAAAAAGATTAGCCCTTAAATAAATCAAACCAATCCATATATCCTCCAGCCTGGCACAGGGCATCTGTCCGGCATGAGGAAAAAGCTTACACCATTAATTCTATATTATGGGACAATCTTTGGCAAGAAGCGTTATTCTTCCCGTTTTGAGGCCGGTATCTAAGACCAAAGGCCTTATGCTCAAGAGGGGTGTAAGCCATGAAAACACAGAAGGGGAGCCGAATGAGGTTAAAAAAGGTTATACTTTTTTTGATTTAGGATATTGACAGGATGCTCAGGATTTTGTATACTGTAAAAGCGCCGTTGATTGACACAGGCTTGGGAATATAGCTCAGCTGGGAGAGCACCTGCCTTAC
>LSQX01230603.1_pt2 | contig 22049 bp, 23 predicted proteins | sample 654561 | NCBI WGS metagenome assembly LSQX01 (sample SAMN04489861, study PRJNA283612) | anaerobic digester metagenome | isolation source: 4 biogas reactors fed with cattle manure at either 37C or 55C with and... | place: Denmark: Kongens Lyngby | collected 2014
GAGTACTTTATCCGACATATCTTTTGGGTGTGAAGTGGTGAAGCGAATTCTCATATTTGGGGTATGTTGTGCAGTCTTTTCCAGCAGGTCCCAAAACCTGACAGGCTTTCTTGTTCCTTCAGCCATCCATTTGTACGAATTCACATTCTGTCCGAGCAGGGTTACCTCTTTATAGTTTTTTTTATAAAGGTCACCAGCTTCATTTAAAATATCCTGTGGATCACGGCTTCTTTCCCTTCCCCGGGTATAAGGGACAATGCAGTAAGTACAAAAATTATTACACCCTCTTGTGATGCTGACAAATCCGGAAATTGCTTTATCGCCCATCCTTACGGGTGTTATTTTGTCGTAAGTCTCAACTGTTGAGAGTTCTGTGTTGAGAGCTATTTCTCCGGATTCAGCCTTGCTAATCAGAAATGGAAGGTCGCGGTATGAGTCAGGTCCGGCAACAATATCTACAGTCTCCTTTTCAAGAAATTGTTCCCCAACTCTTTCTGCCATGCATCCAAGTATTCCAATCAAAAGATCTTTCTTTTTTTTCCTGATGGCATTATAGTGATCTATTCTCCCCCAGATCCTCTGTTCGGCGTTATCGCGCACAGAGCATGTATTTATAAATATAATATCTGCCTCGTCAGGAGTTTTGGCCAGCTGATAATTATGTTCCTGCAGGATTGCAGCAACTACTTCACTGTCAGCTATATTCATCTGACAGCCATAAGTTTCTATGAATAATTTTTTTGTTTTCATCTTTTAACAGGGGCAAAGGTAGTGCATTTTAATGAATCAGAACTGTCCGATTTTTATTTTGATTTACTCTCAGTTTGGTTCATTTTTGTATTTTTAGGCATAAATTAAAAAATCCGTATTATGTCAGGACATAGCAAATGGTCGACCATTAAAAGAAAAAAGGGGGCAGCTGATTCGAAACGTTCAAAGATTTTTTCAAAGCTGTCGAAAGAGATAACTGTTGCTGCGAAAATCGGTGGACCAGACATTGATGCTAATTCACGATTACGTCTGGCAGTGCAGAATGCTAAAGGCCAGAATATGTCAAAAGATGTAATCGACCGGGCTATCAGTAAGGCAGATAAAGATACTTCAAATTTTGCAGAGATGACTTTTGAAGGTTACGGACCGGGAGGAATTGCTGTCTTTGTTGAGTGTTTATCAGATAATAATAACCGGACAGTAGGAAGTGTAAGGTCAATTTTTTCAAAAAATAATGGACATCTGGGTACCAATGGATCAGTTGCCTATCTTTTCGATACCAAAGGAATATTTGTAATACCGGCAAATAAAATTCCGGATCGTGAGATGTTTGAACTGGAAATAATTGATGCGGGCGCTGAAGAGATTGAGGAGAATGACAATTTTTTTGAGATAACATCTGCCCTCGAAGATTTCGGGAGTGTTTCCTCAAAGCTTGAAGAGCTGGGCATTGAAGCAGAGAGCCAGGGCCTTCAGCGTATTCCGGCAACCTCAGTTACACTTGATGTTGAGGAGGCAAAAAAGGTGTTGCGCCTGGTGGAACGACTGGAAGAGGATGATGATGTACAAAACGTGTTTCACAACCTTGAGATTACTCCGGAACTGGAATTAGCACTTGCAGAAGAGTAAATTACCAGAACCAAATATCAAAGGAATGCTAAGCTTATATTTTAAACAATTGATTTCAAAAGCTGTTGTTATTTTTAAAGGTATTTTAATTTATATTTGCAAAAATTAAGGCAAAGATGAAGTCATTTTTTTTATTCATATCAGGATTATTTATCTGTCAGTTTATTGCAGGACAGTCAATATCTTTTGATATGAATGACAATATTGAAATTGATTCCATTACAACAGAAACTGATTTCATGGATATTATCAGTACAATAGATATCAGACAGGATATCCGGCTTGAGAGGATGTTGGAATGGCATATTAAAAATAACAAAAAACTTGACGGTATTGACGGATATCGTGTTGAAATTTTTTTCAGTTCTGCGATGAATGCCAGAGAGAGGGCCCTGGAAATAAAAAAGGAATTTTTATCCAGTTATCCTGATCATAACGTTCATATATTATTTAGTGCCCCAAATTTTAAAGTGAGAGTTGGTGACTTCAGAACTAAAAATGAGGCATTGAAACTGTATAAGAAGATACAAAAAGATTATCCCGGAGCTTTTATTGTCCCGGATATTATTGATTTCCCGATGCTGAAATAAGACAATTATGAGTGATCCTGTTAAGCATGAATGTGGCATAGCTCTTATACGCTTACTTAAACCTTTATCTTATTACAGGCAAAAATACGGAACCTGGAAATACGGGCTAGATAAACTTTACCTGCTTATGGAGAAGCAACATAACAGAGGCCAGGATGGTGCAGGAATTGTGTGTGTAAAAGATCATCTGAAACCAGGCTCTGCTTATATAAACAGGTATCGTTCAGTTGACGCCAATCCTATAATTGATGTTTTTAATAAGGTCTGGAAACCTTTGAAAAAAGCTGTAGTTAAGGGAGTTGACATAGAGGACAGTGATTGGGCTTATGAGAATTATCCTTTTGCCGGCGAGTTATATCTCGGGCACCTCAGGTATGGTACCTTTGGAAAAAACAGTGTTGAATTTGTTCATCCGGTTATGAGGCAGAATAACTGGAAATCAAGGAACCTGGTGCTGGCAGGGAATTTTAACCTTACCAACACCGATGAACTTTTTGATGTTCTCATCGGTCTTGGACAACATCCCAAAGCCTATACCGATACCGTTACAATACTCGAAAAGGCCGGACATTTTCTGGACGAAGAAAATCAGGTCCTGTTTAGAAAATATAAGAACGAGGGATACAAAAACAATGAAATATCCCCTCTGATAGAAAAAAACCTGGATATCAGGAATATTCTGGAGAGAGCTTCAAAAGACTGGGATGGCGGTTATGCTATAGCAGGTATTATAGGACATGGCGATGCTTTTGTCATGCGTGATCCCTGGGGTATAAGATCTGCTTATTATTATCATGATGATGAGATTGTTGTAGTTGCCTCCGAAAGGGCTGTTATTCAGACAGCTATGAATGTCCGGTGGGAACAGGTAAAAGAGGTAAACCCGGGTGAAGCTGTCATCGTCAAAAAGAAAGGGGAGATCAGTAGCCGGATAGTAAGGCCACCACAGGCAAAAACTTCATGTTCATTTGAAAGAATTTATTTTTCAAGGGGAAGCGATAAGAATATATATCAGGAGCGCAAAGAGCTGGGCAGGCTTATTAGCTCCCTTGTTCTGGAAGCTGTTAATTTTGACCTCGTTAATACTGTTTTTTCCTTTATACCAAATACTGCTGAAACAGCTTTTTACGGTATGATAGAAGGTATACGCGATCATTTTACTGATTGGAAAATCAATCAGTTGCTTAAAAAGAAAAGACAGCTGACTGAAGAAGAGGTCAGAAGTATTATCACTATAGAGCCACGTATTGAAAAGATAGCCATTAAGGATGTAAAACTCAGGACATTTATCACTGATGTTGCCAGCCGAAAAGACCTTGTTGAGCATGTTTATGATGTTACCTACGGAGTTGTCAGGGAAAACCGGGATACACTTGTGGTAATCGATGACTCAATTGTAAGGGGAACAACCTTGAAAAACAGTATTCTTAAGATACTGGGACGGTTAAAACCAAGGAAAATTGTTGTTGTCTCATCAGCGCCCCAGATTCGATACCCCGACTGCTATGGAATAGATATGACCCAACTGGAAAAATTTATTGCTTTCAATGCAGCGATAGACTTGTTGGAGGAATCCGGTAAAGGTTATGTGATAAATGATGTTTACAGAAAATGCAAGGAACAGGAAAATCTTCCCAAGGAGCAGATGGTTAATCATGTACATGATATTTACAGCTCTTTTTCTCCTGAGCAGATATCCCAAAGGATTGCCAGGCTTCTCAAACCCGATGAGTGCAGTGCTGAAGTGGAAATTGTATTTCAATCGGTTGAAAACCTGCATAAAGCATGTCCTGATGATACGGGTGACTGGTACTTCACTGGCAATTATCCTACCCCCGGTGGTAACAGGGTTGTAAATTCTTCATTCATAAATTATATAGAAGGTAAAGACAGCCGCGCATATTAAGTCTTAAAATCGAACAAACCGGCGGCCACATTTTCAGGCCATTCTCTTTAAAGTTCAACTCTGTTAATATTTATATCCTGCCAGATATAAGATGATATTCAATATTATATAGGTGAGTATAATCAGGGGAAGCCCGTATATTTTCAGGAATATTAGCAGTATAACAGTTAAAGCGATGAATAGATACCGGTACCAGTTATCATTCAATGTTAAATTTTTGAATTTAAGAGAGAACATGGGCACACTAATTATCATCATGCCTGAAGTAAATAGTCCTAAAATCATAAGATTTTGTGTAGAATAGACCAAATTAAAAAAATCCTGGCAGCGTGGTATAGCAGGCATCATACCCATTGCTGCCCAGAATATTCCATTTGATGGTATTGGCAGTCCCCTGAAAAAAGGCTCATCAGACTGAAAAGCATTAAACCTGGCTAAACGCAAAGCACCTGCTACAGGCATCAGGCAGGCAGTAAACAATATTAACCACTGGTCCCATCCTGCAGCAATTTCATAAAGGGGCATATTTTTGTCAAATAGTGAAAATTCCAGTAATGTGAAGAGGATAGAGGCAGGAGCCACACCGAAAGAGACCAGGTCAGCCAGCGAATCAAGGTTTTTCCCAATCTCGGAGTATGCGTTTAGCAAACGAGCTGCCATGCCATCGAGGAAGTCAAGCACCGCAGCAATACAAATAAAAATACCAGCCAGTGTAAGATGGCCGTCAATGGCAAAGAACAGTGCTATTATACCTGAAACCAGGTTAAGGGAGGTAATAATATTGGGTATCTGTTTTAATACCAGTTTCATTTTTTTCTGTTAAGTGATGCAATAACAGTCTGTCCTGCTACTGATTTGTCATGCAGTTTGACGTTAATATTGGCATTTGTTGGCAAAATGAGGTCAACCCGCGATCCGAACCTGATAAAACCATATTCCTGTCCCTGCACCACTGCATCTCCATTCTTTTTGTATGTGACTATCCTCCGGGCTACAGTCCCTGCAATCTGGCGTGCCATTATAACGGTGCCGTCAGATAACCTGAAAACGGTTGAGCAGCGTTCATTTTTTTCAGAAGATTTTTTAACGAACGCAGGATAATATGCGCCTGGTTTATGATTCTTATATATAACTGTACCTGAAGCAGGTGCCAGATTTTGGTGAACGTTGAAAACAGACATAAAAATGGATACCTGGATACGCTCATCGTTGAAAAATTCCTTTTCGAATATTTTTATGATTTCAACTATCTCTCCATCTGCAGGAGCCAGGATATTACTTTCATTTTTTTCTATTTCCCTTTCCGGTACACGAAAGAAAAATAGTGTCAACCCGGCCAGAAAGAGTGAACCGGCCATCAGAAAATAATAGATCAGATATTCTTTTAATGTAAAATAGATCAAAATATCAACAATCGTAATTGCCAAAAAGGCATAAGGAATTATTTTTCGTCCTTCTCTATGAATTTGCATAATTTATAAATTACCGGAAAATATTAACCATACATACACCACAGGGATCACAAAAAGCAGACTGTCTAACCGATCCAGTAATCCACCGTGCCCGGGCAGGATCGTACCTGAATCTTTGACGTTTATCCGTCGTTTAATAACAGACTCAAAAAGGTCTCCCAATGTGCCAAAGATAACTGTCAGGATTGAAATAATCAACCAGTTCATTATTTCATATTCTGCAAATATCACTGAATTTAATGTTCCCATTATGAGAGCTGCTGTTGTTCCGCCGATCACTCCTTCCCATGACTTATTCGGAGAAATTTTTTTATTTATCTTATGTTTTCCGAAGGCTGTTCCTGAGAGATATGCTGTTGTATCATAAACCCATATAATGAAAAGTACACCTATTAGTATTGACGGGCTATATTCAGCAATTGCCGGGTACCCGGGGTAAACAATAAAATTGAGCAGGCTGAATGGGATTGCCACATATATAAAACCTGTAAATGTAACTGCACTATTTTGGAGAATTGCATTTTTATCGCTGAATACCTCATACAGGAAAATAAATGTCAGCGCAGGTATAAAGAGAAGAAAAGATTTTGCAGGTAACAAATTATTCACCATGCCAAAGCAGACCAAAAAAAGCAGCATTCCTACAGAGAGACCTGTAATTTTTCTTGGTGAGCTTCCAGCTTTTTCAACCAGATTGTAAAATTCAAACTGTGTAAAAAAGAGAAGCACTCCATATATAACGACAAACAATACCGGATGAAATGCAGCACCAGCCAGCATCAACAAGGCATATACACATCCGGATAATAATCGTTTGGTAAAGTTATTCAATTCTTCAGCTCTTTTAAAAGTTCCAGTGCTCTTTGTTCATACAGTTCATCCACATATACGATAAAATTACCAAACGATTGGTAAGCACTGTCGTGTTGATTCATTACAACTGCTTTTATGCCTTCATTTTCAAGTATATCTCTTGCAATTGCAGCTTTATATTCATGCGCTGTAAGAAACACTTCTTTCCATCCTTTTTCCATTTTTCCGATTTACAATTATGCTGAATTCACTTCAGGTTCAGGATCTTCCTCATTTATTATTTCACTGACTTTCCCCGGTGCCCCTTTCTCAGTTTCCTGATCACTATTTGAATCTATCAGTTTTTTATCCCATGGCCTTTTCCCGAAAATATTTTCCAGGTCTTCACTGAAAATCACCTCTCGTTCAAGAAGTAAATCTGCAAGTTTCTTATGGCCATCAGAGTTTTCCTTTAAGATTTTTTTTGCACGGATATGTTGACTGTCGATAATTATTTTAACCTCTTCATCAATTAATTCCGCTGTTTTTTCGCTATATGGTTTTGTAAATGAATAATCTGATTGCCCAGTTGAGTCGTAGTAGCTGACATTACCCACTTTTTCACTCATCCCGAAATAGCTTACCATTGCATAAGCCTGTTTTGTAATTTTTTCAAGGTCATTTTGAGCTCCGGAGGAAATTCTTCCGAAAATAATTTCCTCAGCTGCCCTGCCACCGAGTGCGGAACACATCTCATCCAGAAGTTGTTCTTTTGTTGTAATTGACCTTTCTTCAGGCAGGTACCATGCCGCCCCCAGAGCTTTTCCCCTGGGAACTATTGTTACCTTTACCAGGGGATGGGCATGTTCAAGCAACCAGCTTATAGTAGCATGCCCTGCCTCATGATAGGCTATAGTCTTTTTCTCTTCTTTTGAAATAATTTTATTCTTCTTTTCCAGTCCACCGACTATTCTGTCAACTGCATCCAGAAAATCCTGTTTAGTAACTGATTCCCTGTTTCTTCTGGCTGCAATAAGGGCTGACTCGTTACATACATTGGCAATATCGGCACCGGAGAAACCAGGCGTCTGCTTTGCCAGGAAGTCAACTTTAACATCATTACCTAATTTTAACGGGCGAAGGTGTACCTTAAATATTTCTCCTCTCTCTTTGAGATCAGGTAATTCAACATGTATCTGCCTGTCGAACCTGCCGGCCCTCATCAGGGCACGGTCGAGAACGTCAGCACGGTTTGTTGCTGCCAGAATTATCACTCCGCTGTTGGTGTCGAAGCCATCCATTTCAGTAAGAAGCTGGTTGAGTGTATTTTCCCTTTCATCGTTGGATCCAAAATTAGGATTTCTGCCCCGTGACCTGCCTATAGCATCAATTTCATCTATAAAAACTATGCAGGGGGCCTTTTCTTTCGCTTGTTTAAACAGATCGCGAACGCGTGATGCGCCGACACCTACAAACATCTCAACAAAATCAGAACCTGACATTGAAAAGAACGGGACATTTGCTTCTCCTGCTACCGCTTTGGCCAGTAATGTTTTACCTGTTCCCGGAGGGCCTACTAAAAGTGCTCCTTTAGGAATTTTGCCACCCAGTTTAGTGAATTTAACAGGATTCCTCAGAAACTCCACTATCTCTTCTACCTCCTGCTTGGCTTCTGCCAGTCCTGCAACATCTTTAAATGAGGTTGAGACTTTCTGATCTTTATCGAAGATTTTTGCCTGTGATTTTCCCACATTGAAAATTCCTCCTGCACCACCTCCTGCACCACGGCTCATTCTTTTGAATATCCACCACCAGAGCAGTATGATCAGTACAAAAGGCCCGATAGTCCATAATATTTCACTTGCCCAGTTGCGTTCCTCTTTATATTCAGGAAGTATTTCCATGTCTGTACCCTCTTGTGCTTCACGCAGATTGCGCTCAAAGGTCTCAACAGAGCCAATTGTAAAAGAGAAATGGGGACCTTCGCTGTTTGGGTGAGTATAACTTTCGCTGAATTGTGGTTCATATTTTTGAAGGCTGTTTTGTTTGATGTAAATATTAGCCTTTTTTTCATTGACAACTACAATACGCTCAATGTCATTTTCCGCAAGCATTTTTGATTTTACCTCACTCCAGTTAGTATCAACCGGCCTGGTACTGGTGTTCAGATAATATTGTACCAAAATGAATAAAACAGCGATTATTCCATAGATCCAATACAGATTGAACCTGGGGTTCTTTTTATCATTTTTTTTCTTTCCTCCCTTATCAAATAGCGGATTGGGAGGAGTTTTCTCGTTTTTTTTATCCTCTTCCATATTATTTTCTATATTTCCGAATTTATAATTATCGATTTTGCATCAGCCCATAATCCTTCAAGGTTATAAAAATGTCTTGTCCTTTCATGAAATACGTGAACAACAATATCTCCATAATCAAGCAAAATCCATAATGAATTATTATATCCTTCAGAATGCCAGGCTTTTAAATTTGTCATTTTCTCGACAGTCTCTTCAACAGACCGGCCAATCGAACTCACCTGTGTTACAGAGGTGCCATGACATATTATAAAAAAACCACATTCAGTATGTTTAATCGTATTTAAGTCAATTATTATGATCTCTTTACCTTTAATTTTTTTTATCCCTTCCAGGATCGCTTCTTTTAAATTATTAATTTCCTCTTTCCCGTTCATAAAAAACTTTTAGTCTTACAAAGATATATTTTTTGAGTCACTTCTTTTTTTAATTTTATTAGGTTTGTGATTTCCAGCTTAAAATGGAAAGTTAAACATTTTATATAAATGGACAAAAAAGCCGAACATCTGATTATTTTACCTGAAACCGATTCTTCCAATAACTATGCCATAAGGTTGATCCGGAATAATACTGCCGTACATGGAACAATAGTTCTGGCACTTTGGCAGAAGGAAGGAAAAGGCCAGCGGGGAAACCGGTGGATCAGTGAACCAAATATTAATCTCCTGGCAAGCATTATTATATTTCCGGGATTTCTTGCAGTGGCTAAACAGTTCTATTTATCAAAGATAACAAGTCTGGCTATTCTGGATTTTTTAAAGCAGGAAACAACTGGTGTTTCGATTAAATGGCCTAATGATATATATTGCGGAAATAAAAAAATCTGCGGGATTCTGATTGAGAATATGATCCAGGGTGACTATTTATTCGCTTCTGTAGCAGGAATAGGGTTGAATTTAAACCAGGCTGAGTTCAGTAATGAACTGCCTAATCCTGTGTCCCTTAAATTATTAACAGGGAAGGATTATCAGGTTAAGGATGTTCTTGAACGCATCAGGCAAATCTTTTTTAAACATTATAGCAGGCTGGAAGCAGGTTTTTACAAAGAAATAGATGATAAATACTTTGCCGCACTGTATAAAAGGGGGGAGTGGTGCTGTTTCAGAGAGGAGAAGAGGGTTTTTGAAGCCATGATCAGAGGCATTGGCAGCTACGGACAGCTTATTATTGAAGACCGTAGCGGCACAGTTTCAGAATATATGTTCGGGGAGATCGAACTGATTAATAACTGTAGTTAATGATATGGCAGCCTGGACAGGGTTTCAGCGAGCTGGTTGATACCTTCATTCAGTTTTTCACCAACCATCATCTTAATCATCATGCTAAGGTCTGCGTGCAGGGTGAGCCTCATTTTTGTCTGAAAAGGTGTTACCGGAAGAAGTTGTATCCAGAAGACCAGGCTCAGTGGCAGAGTTCCAGAGCTTTCAACTTTAATAGTTTTATACGGTTCGCGTTTTACGATATCTATACGGGCTAAACCAAGACCTGTAATGTTAAATTTACAGGAATCACGGTCTGATTCAAAATCTGTTATCTTTATCTGAGGAACCTGTTGTGTGATTTTTTCTATCAATCCAGTGTTAAGATATGATGAGAGGTTCTCAAAATTTGAAAGATAATCAAAGACTAATTGCTGATTATGTTCTATGAGTTTTGTGTCACTTACGTATTTGCTGATGCTCATAAATTTAATTTTTTCCCCAATGGGCCGGATCTTTTCGCCACTCCATTAGTGTGTTAATCTGCTCTTCAGTAATTTTTCCTGCCTTTAATGACTCCTGTATCAATACCTGATAGTTGCTCAGAGGAGTCAGTTCAATATTTGCCTGTTTAAACTTATCACTGGCTACATCAAAATTATATGTAAAAATTGACAACATTCCCGTTACATATGCACCGAACCCGTTTATAGCCTCTGCTGCCTTAAGACTGCTGTCGCCGGTGGAGATAAGATCCTCGATCACAACCACTTTTTGTTTTGGCTTAAGTTCACCTTCAATAAGATTTTCCAGTCCGTGGCCTTTGGGTTTGGAACGGACATAAATAAAAGGCAATCCAAGCTTGTCCGCTACTAACACTCCGTGTGCAATTGCCCCGGTTGCCACCCCTGCAATAACTTCAGCTGAGGGATATTTATTTCGAATAATTTCAGCAAATTTGTTGCAGATTAATGAACGGGCCGAGGGATAAGACAATATCTTGCGGTTATCACAATATATTGGTGATTTCCAGCCGGATGCCCAGGTAAAAGGGTTGACAGGCTGTATTTTGACTGCCTCTATTTCCAACAGTTTATTGGCAACTTCAATTTGTGTACGTTCCATTATTTTAATTGTTGTTAACTGGTATGAAGCAAATGTATAAAGTTTTTTTTAATGAGCGCTTAATAAGAATTTGTCCGAAGGGAAAAATAGTAAAAAATCTTCCTTATGTTATTTTTAATGCATCATCAGCTGCCGGTGATATTAAGAACTGGTTTGCTTCCTTCATCAAAAATGATATAAATGAGATTTTGCTAATACACCCTGAACCTGATATGTTCTTAAAAATTTTCAGGTCTGCCTTTAAAGAGATACCTGCTGCCGGGGGAGTGGTTTTTTCAGGTAAGATGGTGTTATTTATATACAGAAACGGAAAATGGGATCTGCCAAAAGGTAAAATTGATACCGGGGAGAAACCTGAAGAAGCTGCTATTCGTGAAGTTGCAGAAGAGTGCGGAATATACGGACATAAAATTGTTAAACCTTTGATGTCAACATTCCACATTTATTCCCTCCCGTCAGTTGATTCAAAAAATCAGTGGATCTTTAAAGAAACATACTGGTTTGAAATGGACTATAACGGTCCGTTGGCAGGAGTGCCTCAGAGTGGTGAGGGTATTACTGAAGTACGGTGGATCCATACGGATGACTTAAAAGAAGTTTTCGGAAACACTTATGAAAATTTGAAACTTCTTCTTAAAACCAGTTACGGCAATTTAAAAGTTCCTGGCTCAGCTAATTAATTTTTTTTGCTTCAAAAAGCTTTTTTTGAAGAAAATTTCCGAACTGTTGCTCAAAACCATCAAGAGGGGCTTTGGCCTGTTTAAAAACAATATGATGTTTTTCGTTAAGCAGGAAACACTGGGGGAATGATTTGATACGGTATGTTTCTGAAAATATTCCATTCTCATCCACCAGGTGTATCCCTGGTATTTGTTGCCTGTCGAGAAATATTTTCATTTCAATGAGATCGCTTTTTTTGATAATTACAATTATGTCCAGGTGTTTACTGAATGTTTCCTCAATTTTTTGCAGATACTTAAGTTGTTCTCTGCAAATGACCATTTCCGTATCGGCAAATACGAGATATTTGTATTTACCATTTTCAGTATCAGTGCACACCCTTTCACCATCAGTATTTTTAAGGCATATTACCGGAGCTGCGTAACCAGGGTTAAGAAATTTTAACTTTTTAAGTAAATTGGCTGATATCGTCCGGATCCTGTTTTCTTTATTGTCTGAAAAATAGCCGGATGAGATCATTTTTATGATTGCCTTTTCAGGTATCTCTCCTGAATAGAAGACATCATGAAACATCTTTAAAAGTGCAAGATATTTTATTGGCCCTTTTAATTTATATTTATTCTCTGCCAGGTTAATGAAGAATCCAGTGTTTGCATTAAAGGCTGCCAGTTTTATATCTTCATTATTAACTACACCAAGTTCCAGGCTAAGTTTATTTGCAAATGTTTTATCGAAAAGCTCCAAAAATGAGGGTTGATCCCAATATATTTTATTAACAGAATTAAATGTTTCAGATAATTCCCACGGGGATTGCCTTAAAACATCCATTTCAACTGCTTTCAGTTTTAACTGTTTATGAACGTTGAATATTTCAGAAGATTCCGAATGAAATATTTTGTCCATGTTAATTTTAAGTGAATCAAATGCATCTTTTGACTGGTTTAAATAGAGGTTAGTGAAATTTTTGTCGGTCATTTTGTTTAATTCAGTATCATATTCTGATATCTGGTCATTCAATTGATCTCTATTTGAGGTTAAAAACCAAAATTCCACAGGTTCAAAATAGGGATTTTTACTTTCGGTGAATGATTTTTCCCTTAATGGGGGAAGCAGAAGGTCTGTTGTTTTTTCAGGTTCAAGGATGAGGATACCCCTGTATATACCGAAATCACAATACAGGCAGGTAGTTGTACTGATATTTATTTCAGTCTTGAAACGTCCTTCGTGGTCTGCTTTCAGAGAAAAAAGATTGATTTTTTCCCTGGTAACGGGATCGCTGTATTTATAAAACCTCAACTCTTTTCCTGAGTATTCTTTATTCTGTCCCCGGATTATTGTTGCCGATACAGGAAGATTTAATATGACTGTCAGGATTAAACCAAAAAGAAGTTGCATCGCAGGACAATTATTTTTTTGTTTCTGGTTTAAATTCATCTAAATCCAGGCCTTTGGGCAGAAACATGCTTGCATCACCGCCGTGGAATACTATGTCCCTGATAATTGTGGCATTGACAGGTGTATGCTCGGGAAGTGTAAGTAAAAAGATTGTTTCAATTTCAGGATGCATCTTTTTATTAACCTGCGCTATGGCACGTTCATATTCAAAATCGGAGGAGGTCCGTAACCCACGGAGTATATATCGGGCCCCGACCTCCTTGCAAAAATCCACAGTCAGGCCTTCGTGCACTCTTACTTCAATTTTTTTCTCATTTTGAAAAACCTGGTTAATCCATTTAACCCTTTTTTCAAGTGAGAAAAATGATTTTTTGTTGGCATTAAATCCAACCATAATGATTATTTTATCAAACATTGGCAGTGCCCGCCTCACAATTGACTCATGTCCTATAGTAAACGGATCGAAGGATCCAGGGAATATGGCTGATTTATCCATAACTTTTTTTCAAATTTACAGAATAAATATGGTTTTTTAGTTTTTCAACAATATTGTTTGGTTGTTTCAACGCAGGGAAGATTAAGTTTATTGCATTGTCAGCACTGTTAAAAAGGGTATTTTCAAGCAGGCATATCTGTCGGTAAATATATTTATAATTTTAGTTACTGATTGTTGGTCTAATTATTTTATTTTGTCGGTTCAAACTTAACATGAGAAACAGATTGAAACTAAATATCAATAATAGTTTGTGGCTAACTGGTTTTTTGCTGGTTATCTGTGCATGGATTTGCGGATTATTTATTGATCTTACAGGTGATTCAGGTCTGTATGCTGCGATTTCACGTCAGATGGTTGAATCGGGCGACTGGTTAACCCTCAGGATCAATGGTGAACCATATTATCACAAGCCGCATCTCTTTTTTTGGCTGGGGGGGACAGGTATCCGTATGTTTGGAAATTCCAACTTTGCTTTCAAACTGTTCCCTTTTCTTTTCGGACTGCTGAGTTTATATTTTATTTATCGTTTTGCAAAATTCATCTATTCTGAAAAGGCAGGAAGACTTGCGGCTATTATCGCCGGAACTTCACAAATGTTCTTTCTGTATTTTCTTGATATACACATAGATACTGTTTTGCAGACTGGTGTTATCCTGGCCTTGTGGCAGCTTGCTGTTCACCTTGGAAATGGTAAGGGTTACAGCCTCTTTTTTGGATTTTTAGGTATCGGACTTGCTATGCTGTCAAAAGGGCCGGTAGGAGCTGTAATACCTCTGTTTTTTGTGGTTTTCAATCTTTTGCTTAATAAAAAAATCAAAGAACTGTTTCATCCCAAATGGCTTACAGGAATAGTGCTTGTAGTAATTATAATCCTGCCGGCGCTATTGCATTTGTGGAGAAATTTTGGAAGGGAGGGGATATTTTTCTATTTTATCCACAATAATATAGGCAGGATAACAGGAGAAGTTGCCGGTTCAGACCATGACCCCCTCTACTACATTTATAATATGCTTTGGGCATTGTTGCCCTGGACAGTACCGGTAATTGCCGGTTTATACATTGAGATGAAAAGCTGGGTTAACAGGTCCGGCATTAGCAATATGAGTGCATCTTTGCTGGGGAGTACTTTGATATTGCTTTTTGTTTTTAGCATTGCCAAAGGACAGGCTCCTAATTATTTCATGGTTATGATACCCCCAATTGCAGTTGTGGCATCAGGAAGGATAATTCAGGCTTTTAAAAAGTCCAAACCGGGTTCTGGCATATTAATCACAGTTTTTGAGATCAGCCTGCTGATAGTTTTGATTTTTTTACTTATAGCCGTGTTCATCTTAAGTTCCGGTTTATTTTACCCTTTACTTCTGACGGTTATTTCTATTACAGTAATATATTTCTGCGTGTTTAAAGGAATTCACAGCTTTGAAAGGCTGGCCTTTGTATCAGTTCTTATGACAGGGATTTTTAATCTTTTTTTTAATGCCGGGATAATACCAGACTTATACTCCTATCAGGGAACCAGGCAAGTATTGAATATCTTTGAAGCTAACAGACAGGAGGGTGACAGGCTCTGCAACTTTGAGACTGAGGAATATGAATTGTTTTTTTATGCAGGGGATCCGGTATTAAACATCAATGACTGGGATGAACTGTACAGTGTAATGGAACGTCCCGGAACCTGGCTATATACAAATGAGACTAAATATAAAGACATTAAAAATATGAATTACCAGAACATTGCCGTTTATGAAATAAGGCAACGTGGAATGAACCGGATAACATTACCGTTTTTAAACCCGCAGACAAGAGATGAGACTTTAAAATCAAACTATTTAATAAGAACCAGATGACTAAAAAATTATCAATTGTAATTCCTGTATACAATGAAGAGAAAACAATTGTAAAAATTTTAGACCGTTCGCTGTCTGTCAGATTATTTTATCAATATCAAAAGGAGATCATTATCGTAAACGATTGCTCCGGTGATGGTACGGCAGCCTGTGTGGAACATTATATTGATAATCATCCGGATGATTGTATTAAACTTTTTCATCAGCCTGTGAATATGGGTAAAGGTGCGGCGCTGCACAGGGGGATTGCTGAATCCACCGGTGATTGTATCATTATTCAGGATGCCGACCTTGAATATGACCCCCGAGAATATAATGACCTCCTTAAACCTGTGGCAGAGGGTAATGCAGATGTAGTTTACGGTTCAAGATTTATGGGAGGAAATCCACACCGGATTTTATTTTTCTGGCATTCAATCGGAAATAAGATCCTTACTTTCATTTCCAATCTGTTCACTAATCTTAACCTTACAGACATGGAGACCTGTTATAAATTATTCCGTGCCGATATTATTAAGAAGCTGGATTTAAAAGAAAAGAGGTTTGGGTTTGAACCTGAAGTTACCGCAAAAATAGCCAGGGTTCCAGGAATAAGAATCTATGAAGTAGGTATTTCGTATTACGGGAGATCTTATGAAGAGGGTAAAAAGATTGGCTGGAAGGATGGATTCAGGGCACTGTATTGTGTCCTTAAATATAATCTGATTAGCCGATAAGACAGTTATAGCAGTATTATGAGGAAGCATGAAACATATTTTGTGACTTTAAAATCATCGGTTTGCTGGTTTTTATGTGCCCTGCTGCTCGCTTTTTTGATTGCTAACAGACATAGTAATACAGGGACTTATAACTGGATGACTCCATTGTGGGCAGATCAGGCAGGTTATTATGTCTATTTGCCTTCATTTTTTATATATGATTTTGATGTCGCATCGTTTCCTGAAGGTATTGAAGCTAATACAGGAGATGGTTTTTCTCTTGACCTGAACAGTAATAAAGTTCTTACACGCTACTCGTGTGGGGTTGCTCTGTTGCAGGCTCCCTTTTTTCTTATAATTCATTTGTTGGCGGGAATTCTGGGACACCCACAGGATGGTTTTTCCGGAATATACCATCAGGTTCCCAATCTGGCAGCTTTTTTCTATGCTCTTCTTGGGATGATATTTCTTTGGAAATTTTTAAGTTATTATTTTGGGCGTGGAACTCTGTTTTTAGTTTTGGCAGCCATCTTTTTTGGTACAAACCTTTATTATTATGCAATAGACAGTACAGGCATGTCCCATATCTATTCATTTGGACTTTTTGCAGTGGCTGCCTGGCTGTCAAAAAAACTTCTAAATGCAAGTAGTAGTCAACAGTATAAATATCTTATAGCCTGGGGGATTGTTTTTTCATTGATCGTGCTCGTCAGGCCATCAAACGTGCTGATTTTTCCTTTCCTGTTTTGTCTCGATTTTTATTCATTCGATGAATTGCCCGGGAGAATAAAGCGATTTGCCACATATAAAAATGTCCTGACTCTAATTTTAATACCGCTTGTGATTTTTCTCCCCCAATTTCTTTACTGGAAATATATTTCAGGCAGTTTTATTTATTACTCTTACGAAGGTTATGGGTTTACTAACTGGGATGCACCAAAGATCCCTGAACTATGGTTTTCTCCAAATAACGGGTTATTCCTGTACAGCCCTTTATATCTTGCAGCTTTAGCAGGAGTTTTTCTGATGATCAGAAACAGGGCAGGTAATGGCTGGATGATCCTTTTAACTTTTTGTTCAGTTTCATATCTGTTAGCCTCCTGGTTCATGTTTTCATTCGGATGTGGATTTGGCAGCCGAAATTTTGCAGAATACACAGTTATGTTCTCGATTCCTTTGGGATACCTGTTTAACTATATTGAAAACTTAAAAAAGGGTAGAAAAATATTTATTGCGGCAATAATTGTTATTATGGTTTTATTCAATTTAAGGCTGGTTTACCGCTATAGCCGCTGTTTTCAGGGTGGGGACTGGGATTTTACTGAATATGCATCTTATCTGTTGACTGTCAGGAAATATCATGAAGAACTGGATCTTGATGAAGATTACCGGTTAACCCGGGATGAGGAGTTTTCAAAAGTTCTGTCTGTTCCGCTTAATAAATTGTATTATCTGGATTTTAACAAAGCAGTTGTCAGATCGAAGGTAGCTCTTGAAGATATAAACTCAGAAGCATTGTTGGTATTAGCAGTGGATGGTCCCGATTCAATGTTATACTGGAAGGCGGTAAAGTTGAAAGATAAGATACCGGACAGTAAAATTAATAAACTGCATTCTGTAGCAGAAGAGTTTATGCTTCCGGTGCCTTTGCCTAAAAACTCCGGTATATCCACTTATATATGGAATAAGGACAGGGAGTCTTTAACTATTGACAAGCTTGAAGTATTTCTTGAATAGTCGGCTTTTATAAATTGGTCTGTTAGATACATTGAATATTTTTTAGAAATTTGAAAATGCAGAAAGAAACAGAATTTAACAACGGGACGGAAACATTAAAGGTCATATCTGATGCCAATAATTTTAACCGGTGGATGTATGAAACTATAAAGCCATTCTGCAAAGGGCATGTTCTGGAAATCGGAAGTGGAATTGGAAATATTTCTCAGTTTTTATTATCTGATGGCTATGAAGTTACTTTAAGCGACATCAACAGCAGTTATCTTGAAATTCTGGATAAACGATTCAGTGGGTGTGATAATTTTAATGAGGTAATACTGTTCGATTTCGCGGAAAAGGAAATTCACCGGAAACACTCCGGAATGATTGGGAAATATGATACAATTATAGCCTTAAATGTACTTGAACATATAGATGATCATGAGATGGCGGTAAAAAATTGTCTTTACCTTATGAAGCCGGGTGCTAATCTTATTATTTTAGTGCCTGCATTTGAGTCTCTTTATAATGAATTTGACAGAGCTGTGGAACATCAAAGGAGATATTCTGTAAAAAGTCTGAATGAGGTAATGTCAGTTGGCGGGTTTAACATTATTCATACACAATACTTCAATTTGGCCGGAATTTTAGGATGGTATGTTTCAGGGAAAATGTTTAAAAGAAGCGTTATTCCCGGAGGCCAGATGAGTTTATACAATAAACTGGTGCCATTTTGGAAAGTAGCTGACCGCCTCCTGGGCCGGTTTGGTGGTTTATCCCTTATTGGCGTGGCCGAAAGGACTATAAAATGATCAAAATGACCAGAACTAAACAGATTGCGATAACAATTTTTATAATATCAGGTCTCTTTTTTGTTATTTTTTCAGTTTATTCAAAGGGTAACTGGGGTGGAGCCGACAGTTATGTGCATTACAGAATATCGCGTTATGCATATAAATACCCGCATCTGTTTCTTGATCTTTGGGGAAAACCTGTCTTTAATATTCTGAGCTCACCTTTTTCCCGGTTTGGCTTTACCGGTATCAAAATATTCAATGTTATAGTTGCTCTCATGACCTCCTGGTTTGTTTTTGATATTTCAGGCATTTTCAAATGGCGGGCACGTTACATGTCTGTGTTAATGTTATTGTATGCTCCTATATATTTTATTATTATTCCTTCGGCACTTACTGAGCCTCTTTTTGGGCTGGTTCTTGTAAGTGCAGTATGGTTGTTTTTCAAGGACAGGTTTATATTCTCTGCGATAATTATTTCATTGATACCTTTTGCAAGGAATGAAGGGTTTGTGTTTTTTCCTCTTTTTCTGGCTGCATTTATATTAAAAAAACAGTATAGTGCTATTCCTTTTATTGCTTTTGGCTTTATCCTGTTCAGTTTCCTGGGCCTTCCGTTTTATAAAGATGTTTTCTGGATAATTAATCAGTCAGGGGGTGGTGGCGATCTGGGCATCTATGGTAGAGGCCCGTTATTTCACTATGTGCGATATATTGATGACATAATCGGGTACCCTGTATTACTTTTTTTTCTTGCAGGATTGCTTTGGTCTTCAATAAAGCTATTTAAGAATTGCAGCAACATTGGTCAGAAACATTACTTCTATTTATTAGTTGTTGGCGGATTTTTAGTCTATTTTTCTGCTCACTCCGTTGTCAGGTGGCTTTGGGAAGGCCGTTCACTCGGATTGATCAGGGTTATCGCCGGTATCGTTCCGTTGGGAGCTTTAGTGGCAATGAGGGGGATGGATGAAATATTATCTCTTTTGTCACACCGGAAGTTTGGCACAACGGCCTTTCTCGCAATAAGCGGTATTGTAATAGTATCTTATCCGTTTTTTAAGTATCCTGTACCTATAGGATTAAACGGAGAGGAACAATTAATAAGGCAATCCTGCGAATGGCTTAAGGAAAAAAACTTCGATAAGCGACTGATATACTTTTATGATCCTTTAATTCCACACTATCTGGATAAAGACCCTTTTGATTCAGGAGAGGTTCATGAATTGATTGATGACCGTGAGAATCCTCAAAATGGTATACCACCGGGTTCGGTCGTTGTATGGGATGCACATTTCGGGCCAAATGAAGGCCAGTTACCGCTGGACCGGCTGCTGAATAATGATTCATTTACACTTCTTTCCAGGTTTACACCTGAAAATCCATTTAAAACACTAAATGGATATGATTACGAAATTTATGTTTTTCTCAGAAAATAATATATTTTTATTAAAAACAATTAAAAAAGCAAAGGATGAGGCTAAGCGTAATAATTCCACTTTATAATGAAGGTAGTAATATTCTCACCCTGCTGGAACAGTTTGAGACCGTCACTTTCCCTGATACCCTTTCAGGAGTGGAATTTATTATTGTTGATGACTGTTCTTCAGATGACTCTTTTGAATTGGTTTCAAAATATATTGAAAACAGAGGTGACTGGATCCTTTTAAAGCATGAATATAACAAAGGAAAGGGAGCTGCTGTTAAAACGGGAATAGGTCAGGCTACAGGTGATCTGTATTTAATACAGGATGGTGACCTTGAACTTAGCCCGTCAGATATTCCATCCATGGTTGAGGCAATGATCAGCCTCAATGTTGAATTTATTAACGGCTCGAGATATCTTCCGGGTGTTGCAAGGCCTTTGGCTTCCTATAAACGGTATCTGGGAAATAAGATCTTTACAAATCTCACATCTGTATTGATAAATGTCAAGCTGACTGATATGGCCTGCGGATATAAATTGATACACAAAAATTTATATCAAAAAATTAATCTGAAAGAAAACCGGTTTGGTTTTGAAGCAGAACTCCTGATCAAAGCATTAAGGATAAAGAAGAATAATATTGCCGAGGTACCGGTAAGATACTTTCCGCGGAATTACGGGGATGGGAAAAAACTGAATAATACAGATGCTTTAAGAATTTTATGGACTATTATTAAGTATGGGGTGTTAAGATTAAAATGAATTTTTGATGAAAATTTTTAGAAGAGATCTGTCAGTTTACACTATTATTTTTTGCGTATTTATAATCTCGGTATTTATATTTACATCGAGGGTATGGAAACGTGAAAATTCAGTAATATACTGGGATGTAGTAAGTTATTATGCTTATCTTCCTGCAACATTTATTTTTAATGATATTCGTCTTGAGAAGAAAGAATCCTATGAGAATGGTATTTTTTGGCCGGATACTGCACCTAACGGAGGTAAAGTAATAAAAACCACAATGGGATTATCATTTTTGTATGCCCCTTTCTTTTTTGCCGGACATATATATGCGAATGTCTTTGATTATCAAACAAATGGTTTTTCTGTACCGTATAAATTAGCTTTACTTATCGGAGCTTTGTTCTATCTCACTGTTGCAATGATTTTTATGCGTAAGGTCCTTAAAAAGTTTTTTCCGGATATTGTTGTGGCCCTTACCATAATTGCTATAGTGCTGGGTACTAACCTGGCATACTATTCAAGCAGGGAGGGAGCAATGTCTCATCTATACAGCTTTACCCTTTTCTCTGTTTTTGTCTGGCTGACCATAAGGTGGCATGAAGAACATAAATTATTGTTACTGCTACTTTCGGGAGCTCTGGCAGGATTAATATCATTGATAAGGCCAACCAATATTTTAATTCTTANNGATGTGAGTTCATGGAAAACGTTTGTGCAAAAAATCAGATTTATCATCCGTCATTTTCACTGGTTCATTTTTATGTTTATCGCTTTTGTCATTATCTGGATTCCCCAGTTAATATATTGGAAAGAAATTACCGGACATTTTCTTTACTATTCGTATCACACTGAATCATTTTTCTTTAATAATCCGCAGATATTAAACGGACTGTTCAGTTACCGTAAGGGCTGGCTGCTTTATACACCAATAATGGCAATTGCGCTGGCAGGAATTCCTTTACTTTTTTTCAAGATGAAAAATATTTCATTTGCTGTGCTGGTTTTCGTTGCAGTAAATATCTATGTGGTTTTTTCATGGTGGTGCTGGTGGTACGGAGGAGGTTTCGGACAAAGGCCTATGATCGATTCTTATATAATTTTTTCATTTCCTTTTGCTTTAGTCCTGGATCAGTCAAAAAAGGCCGGGAAATATTTTTTTGCCGGTGCTGCCACAATTGTGTTTATTTTGCTGTTACATAACATATTCCAATTGGAGAAATATAAATA
>LSQX01354381.1_pt1 | contig 22047 bp, 19 predicted proteins | sample 654561 | NCBI WGS metagenome assembly LSQX01 (sample SAMN04489861, study PRJNA283612) | anaerobic digester metagenome | isolation source: 4 biogas reactors fed with cattle manure at either 37C or 55C with and... | place: Denmark: Kongens Lyngby | collected 2014
AAAAAGTACTTGCAAAAAACACCGAATGGGTCAAGTAAGGCTGGATGAGAGGCCAACGGAAAAATGAGGCGAAAATCTGGGTCGCGATTGAGGTCTCCATGGGGCGATCGAGAGAGCAACGGATTTTTTCAGGCGATTCCGTGCAAAAAATGTCTCCAGTTGGTCTCCAGTTGGTCTCCAGGAGACAATATAGGATATATTACAAATATATGTTACATTATGCCAGCCAGGAAACCCCTGATATATAAGGCTTTTGGCGTGTCAGCCTTAAAAAAATGGTGCGCCTGGGAGGATTCGAACCCCCGACCCGCGGATTAGAAGTCCGCTGCTCTATCCACTGAGCTACAGGCGCGCGCATTATTATATTACCCCGGTGAAGGCAAAAAATCAATAAGATATGTGCCCCCCCAATAGACGTGTTGAAATGCTCGCTGTGCCGGCGGGCATGATGCTTCATAATGGAATCAGCTGTGCCGGAGTGCGTTTATGCTTAAAGCTTCAAAAGCTGCTGCTTGAGAATATTCACAGGCGGTGTAAGATAATTAAGCCAAGGGCGTCTTATTGGCAGGAGGAGAAAAAGTGCCGGAGATCGAGGATGTATACAACGCCTATTTTAAAGATGTCTACCTCTACATATGGAGTTTGTCCGGCGATAGGCATGTAGCTGAGGATATTACAGCCGAAACATTTCTGAAGGCCATCAAATCGATAGACAGCTTTAAGGGCAACTGCGACATACGGGTATGGTTGTGCCAGATTGCCAAAAACAGCTACTATTCTTACCTGCGCAGGAAGAAGAAGCTTGTGGAGATGGAGACGCTTCCGGAAGTAGCGGATGATTGCGACATGGCGGAAAGGGTGGCCGCGGCGGAAGCATCGATGAAAATTGTCGAACTGCTTCATGGCCTCGGCGAACCCTACAGGGAAGTGTTTACCCTGCGCGTTTTTGGCGAGCTGAGCTTCAAGCAGATTGGCTGTCTTTTTAGAAAAAGCGAGAACTGGGCCTGCGTAACTTACCACCGGGCCCGGAAAAAGATTAGGGAGCGAATGGGGGAGTACGAATGAGGATATCTTGCGAGGTAATTGGAGACCTTCTGCCGCTATACGTGGAGAACATGGCGAGCAGCGATACGCGCAGGCTGGTGGAGGAGCACATCGCTGCCTGCGAGAGCTGCAAAAGGCAGCTTGAGGAGATGAATGCCTCTTTAAAGCTGCCGGCAGATACGGATACGGCTCCCTTGAGAAGGCTGAAAGCAACCTTGCGGAAGAATAAAATCCAGATCTTTCTGCTGTCTGTTATGTTAACCCTGGCTGCCGCTGCCGCTGCCATGGCCTTTTTAACCGCGCCGCAGTATATTCCCTACAGCGAAAAGCCCGTTGAGATAAAGGAAAACAGGGACGGGACGGTTCTAGCCATATTCAGCGAGGCGGTATCAGGCTATGACATCCATCATTATCCGGCCGACAGGGGAGAAGGTTACGTCTATCACCTTACGGCCTGGAACAGCATCTGGAGCAGGCATATAAGCAAGGGTCACGCCGGCAGAATAGTTTTAAATCCCGAGGGCAATGAAGTGGCTGGCGTCTATTACTACACGCCCTCCAGCAGCAGGGAGCGCCATTTTGCCGGGGATGGCGACATATTAATCTACGGCCAAGACCAGGTCCCGGAGGGAGGCGTGCTAACCCTGCCCCGAACCTTTTTGGCCTTCTACTTTTTCATGGCTGTGGCGCTGGTTATTACTTGTGCCGTAGTTCTCTACCTCTTCCGCCTCCATGAAAAAGTCAAAAAAACAATCTCCTATATACTTCTCCTGGCGCTGGCTTACATCCTGGGCAGCCTGTCCATTAAGGGTTTTTACTTCCCCTCCTATGCGGCGGCCCGCGACCTTTGCTCCATACTGCTGGTGGCGATTCCGCTGTACATCGTTTTGCTGTCGGCGAGCTATTTAATCGAGGAGTTTAAGAGGGCATAATTTAAATATAGCGGATAGAGAGTTAGGCGAAGGGGAAGAGAAGGCCATGATCATGGAGGCGGTTTTGAAAGAGGCCGAGCCTTGCCTCAAGGGTAGGACGGTGAGCGACCTGGTCGTCGGCATATCGCTCATTGCCGCAGAGCTGGACAACGGCAGCTTGGGGGTGTCCTATGTCCTGCGGGAGGGGCTGCAGGCCGGCTGCTCTATATTCCCCTATGCCCAGGAGGTCATCGGCGAGGAAGCCTCCTGCATCGCCGGCTGGGCGGTGAGCGGCGGCGACTATGTCCAGAAGGCCATCGGCTTTGCCGTGCTGGGGGCCGCCTCCCGGGCGCTGGAGCTGGAAGATGCCGAAAAACCCGGCTATCCTTTCGGCATTGAAATAAAAAAGACCGACAAGGTGGGCATGATCGGCTATATCAAGCCTGTGGCCAGGATGCTCATGGAGCGGACCCGCGAGGTTTACATCTTTGACCGCGGCATTTCCATCTGCGGGGGAGAGCGGGGGGCCGTGCTGCCCGAAAAGGAGCAGCCCCGGCTGCTGCCGGAATGTGACGTGGTCCTGTTTAGCGGCACCAGCTTGATCAATGGCACCACGGAAAAACTTTTAAAGATGTGCTCCCGAGCCCGGGAAGTGGTCATGGTCGGCTCGACGACGCCCATGTTTCCCCGCGCGTTCCGGGGAACGGGTGTAACGGTGCTGGCCGGATCCTGGTGGAAAAGCGGTTCCAAGGAAGAGATTTTTAAAAAGATTTCCCTGGCCGGCGGCATCTCCTCCCTCAGGGAGTACGCCATCAAGAAGTCGGTAAGGGTTCCCGCGGGCTAAAGCTGCCCGGCCGACCGGGGTCAGGTGGGCAAGTAAAAAGGGGCCACCCCAAGGCTTCTCTCCTTGTGGCGGCTTCTTCCCGGAGGAAGAGGGTGGCATCCGGAATCTTGACTGCTGTTTAGGCGTTTACTGCTTGCCTCTCCCGGGGGTTCCCACTGCGGGGGTGAGAGTCTCGGGAAAGGGCAACTCCTTTAGCAGCTATATCTCTAGGGGCAGCCCCAAGATTGACTTGTCAAGGTGAAAGGGTTTTACCGGCGACCCTGGCTTCAAACCAGCTTGTCCAGGGTGATTTCCAACTCTTTCAGCAGCGCCTCCTGGGCTCTCACCCACACCGGGTGGACTTTACAGTTGGTTTCCCGGTTGCAGGTGCTGGCTGCTGCCAGGCAGGCGTTGAGAGCAAGAGGTCCTTCAACGGCTTCAATCACTTCCCTCAAGCTAATTTGGTGAGGCGGCCTGGCCAGGGTGATCCCCCCCGAAGTGCCCCTCTTGCTTTCAACCAGGCCGGCAATAATTAACCGGGCCAGGATTTTTGACAGGAAGTAGGGCGGGATTTCCTGCATCGCGGCTACCTCTTTTGTGGTGGTGCGAACCGAGCCGTATCTTCTGGCCAGTTCCAGAACGCATCTAATGGCATATTCCCCGTGCCGCGTCAGGCGAACTTTAATCGCCCCCCATACTAGATATATAAGGTAAATTAGACCGTATTTATCATATTCGAGGCAAAATGGTAAAATCCTTCTTCTTTCACCGTTTTTTTAAAAAAATTTTCTTGCTTTTCCGCTTGCTGCCCCGGAAGGAGGAATTCAGGTCCGCCTTAGATAATATCTTAGACCAGGAAACAGGAAGTAGATGATGAAACTGACCGGCGTAGTTGTAGCGGTAGCCCTTGTTTTCGTCTTGCTGTTTCTGCGCAAGAACATGGCCCTGGTTATGCTGATCGGCTCCCTGGTCCTGGCCCTGTTCATGAAAGCTGGTCCCGAGGAGTGCTTCAGCATTGCCGCGGCCGCCCTCACCTCTGCAAGCACCCTTAACCTCCTGGCGGCGATCACCGCTATCGGCATCCTCGGCGAGCTCATGTATCACAACGGTGCCATGGAGAAGGCGATGGAGTCCCTGAAAGCCCTGCTCCGGGACAGCCGGGTGCTGCTCATGCTGCTGCCGAGCATGATTGGGCTGCTTTCCATTCCGGGAGGGGCCTATTTTTCCGCGCCGCTGGCAGATCAGATCGGTACAGGACTGAAAATGAACCCGGCCCGGAGGGCGCTGGCCAACGTCTTTTTCCGCCACTTTCTCATGCCCGTCTATCCCTTTTTTCCCGGCTTCATTGCCATGCTCTCCTTTACTGACATCTCCGCGGGCACGCTGGCGGCCCTGTGCCTCCCCGCGGTTGCCGTGGCGACCCTGCTGGGAGCTTGGTTTATCTTCCGCCAGACAGGCGGCGAACCCCTGGGCGAAGGGCAAGAGCGGCGGTACGGTGAAAATGTCAAGGGCTTCCTTTACGGGCTGCTGCCGGTGCTCCTGGCCCTGGCGGCCGTGGTTGCGCTGGGCTGGCCCTTCTGGGCGGCCCTGCTGCCGGCCCTGGTCCTGGCCCTCTTCCAGTACCCGCCGGAAGAAGGGTGGCCGGCGGAGATGAAGAAGCGGCTTCTCCTGCTGGTCAAGGGCATCCCCGTTAAAATCCTGCTGGGCGTTGCCGGGATCATGATTTTCAAGGAGTTTATTGCCCTCTCCGGAGCCATAGAGCAGCTTTCGCGGCTCTCCAGCAGCGCCGGAATTCCTCTTATCATGCTTATCATCCTTCTGCCCTACCTCGGCGGCATAATCACGGGCAGCTGCTACGCCTCCCTGGGGATGACCCTGCCAGTGCTGATGCCCCTGCTCGGCATGGCCGGCCAGCCGGAGGCCATGCTGGCCCTGGCCTACCTGGGCGCTTTCTGGGGCTACGTTGCTTCGCCGGTGCACCTCTGCCAGCTTCTGACCGTGGAATATTTCAAGGTCCCCCTGGGGGCGGTGCTGCCGCACCTGGCCTGGATCGGCGCCATCGTCCTAGCCATCTCCACCGCTTACCTCTCCCTGTTCTAATGGGGCCTGGCTCCTGGGGCTCGCACCGCCGCCGCGGGCCGGCCCTGCCCTGGCGGGGCCTGCTGTAAAAATAATGGAGCCTTCCCATTAGCAGGAGTACTGGCAATAATCAAGAAAGATATACACAAAGGCAAGGTCGTAATGAACCCTTGCGCTCAATGATAAAGGAGGACGGATAGGACATGGAAGGCGCAATTCTACCAGGAGCGGAGCCCTTCTCCTTTCCGGGCGACGATGTGGGCTGCCTGCTGGTGCATGGCTTTACCGGGAATCCCTCGAGCATGCGACCCATGGGCGAATACCTGGCCGGCCAGGGCTTTTCCGTGGTCGGGCCGCGGCTAAAGGGGCACGGCACGCGCGTGGAAGACATGCTGGACAATAAATATGAGGAGTGGATCGCCTCGGCCGAGGCGGGACTGGAGGAGATCCGGCAGCAGTGCCGCACCGTGTTCGTGGCCGGGCTCTCCATGGGGGCGACACTGGCGCTGCACCTGGCCTGCCGCCATCCCGACACGGTGAAGGGGGTCATCCCCATTTGCGGCCCCGTGTTCATGAAGGATTTCCGCCTTGTCTTCCTGCCGCTGCTGCGCCTCTTCTTGAAAACCGTGCCCGGCATCGGCAGCGACATCAAGGACCCCACGGTTGCCGAGCTCTCCTACGACCGCGTTCCCCTTCCGGCGCTGGGCGAGCTGCTGAAGCTGTGCCGCCTGGTGAAGGAGGAGCTGCCCCAAATCAAGCAGCCGGCGCTCATTTTCCAGTCGCGGGAGGATCACGTGGTTCATCCTTCCAATGCTCCCTACATCTTGGAGCATATCGGCTCCGCCGAAAAAGAGCTGGTCTGGCTGGAAAACTCCTACCACGTGGCCACGCTCGATTATGACAAGGAGCTGATTTTTGAAAAGACGGCGCAGTTCATACGGCGGCATTCTTAAAGGGGGCGATGATCATTAAGGCGCGCATACTTTCCATTGACCAGGGCACTACCGGCACCACCGCCATGGTTTGGGACGAGCGGGGCCTGCCCCTGGGGCGGGCGGCCCGGGAGCATACGCAGTATTACCCGCAGCCCGGCTGGGTGGAGCATGACGCCGAGGAGATCTGGGCGGCCACCCTGGACGTGGCCCAAAAGGCGTTGCAGGAAGCGGGAACGGAACCGGCTGAGATCACTGCCGTCGGCATCACCAACCAGCGGGAGACAGTGGTCTTCTGGGAGCGCTCCACCGGCAAGCCGCTGGCGAAGGCCATCGTCTGGCAGTGCCGCCGCACGGCGCCGCTCTGCGACGAGTTGAAGAAGGCCGGCCGGGAGGAGCTCTTCCGCGAGAAGACGGGGCTGGTCCTGGATCCCTACTTCTCCGGAACGAAGATCAGGTGGGCCCTGGAGCATATCCCCGCCGTCGGGGATGCGGCGCGCCGGGGGGAGCTGGCCTGCGGCACCATCGACAGCTACCTCCTCTTCCGGCTAACCGGCGGCCGGGTCCATGCCACCGACTACTCCAATGCCTCGCGCACCCTGCTCTTCAACATCCATACGCTGCAGTGGGACCCGCAGCTGCTGGAGATCCTGGATGTTCCGGCAGAGATTCTGCCGCGGGTCATGCCCAGCAGCACCATTTACGGCGAGACCGACCCCGATGCTTTCCTGGGCGTGCGGGTGCCAGTGGGCGGCATGGCCGGCGACCAGCAGGCCGCCCTTTTCGGCCAGGCCTGCTTCGAGCCGGGCATGGTGAAAAACACCTACGGCACCGGCTCCTTCCTGCTGATGAACACCGGCGGGAAGGCCATCCGCTCCCAGGCGGGGCTGCTCACCACCGTCGCCTGGGGCCTTGATGGCGCCGTCACTTACGCCCTGGAGGGGAGCATCTTTATCACCGGCGCGGCCATCCAGTGGCTGCGCGACGGGCTGCAGATAATCAAGCACGCCTCGGAGACGGGGCCGCTGGCGGCGCAGGTGGAGGACAGCGGCGGCGTCTACCTGGTGCCCGCCTTCGTCGGCCTTGGCGCTCCCTACTGGGATCCCTATGCCCGCGGGCTGCTCATCGGCATCACCCGGGGCACGACGCGGGCCCACCTGGCGCGGGCCGTGGTGGAGGCTATGGCCTACCAGACCCGCGACGTGCTGGAGATCATGCGCCGCGAGGCGGGGATTCCCCTGGGCGAGCTGAGAGTTGACGGCGGGGCCAGCGTGATGGACCTGCTGCTGCAATTCCAGGCGGACATCGCCGGCACGGTGGTGCGCCGCGCGGCGACGCTTGAAACTACCGCCCTGGGGGCCGCCTACCTGGCCGGCCTGGCGGCGGGAGTCTGGCCCCATTGCGCGGCGCTGGCGGAGCAGTGGCGCGAGAGCGCTTCTTTCCAGCCGCGCATGGAGGAGGCGCAGCGCGAAGCCCTCTACCGCAACTGGCTGCGGGCGGTGGAAAGAGCGCGCGGCTGGGTGGAAGAGAAATAGGCCCGCCGCGGGGCTGCCGCGGCCGCAGGGCCAACCGTAGGCAAAGGCGGCGCCGCAGTGCAATTATGACGAAAAAAGGCGGCAAATTTTTGCCGCAGGAGGCCTGATCATGTCCTTAAAGGTATTCCATACTGCGGATCTGCACCTGGGGATGACCTTCCGCAACCGCGGCTACCCCGAAGAGGTGCGGCAGCAGCTGGTGGAGGCGCGCTATGAAGCGCTGGAGCGCATGGTGGAGCTGGCCAATGCAGAGAAGTGCCGGCTTTTCATCGTGGCCGGGGACCTCTTCCACCGGGCCCAGCCGCCCCCCGAGGCCATTGCCCGGGCCGTGCGCAGCCTCTCCCGCTTCCAGGGCGACTGCGTGGCCCTCTTGCCGGGCAACCATGATTACTGCGACGGCTACGGCAGCCTCTGGAAGGAGTTGCGGGAGCTGGCTCCCGATTCGCTGCTCCTGCTCACCGATACCGTTCCCTACCCCCTGCACGATTACGGCATTGACGCCGTGCTCTACCCTGCTCCCTGCCACCGGAAGCATTCCCGGGAAAACAGGCTGGGCTGGATCCGCCAGCTGGCGGAGCGGCCTGCCGCCCGCTGGCATCTCGGCGTGGCCCACGGCACGGTGCGGGGCATCTCGCCCGACTTGGAAGACGAGTATTTCCCCATGGAGGAGAGCGAGCTGGCCGGGCTGCGGCTGGACCACTGCTTTCTCGGGCACACCCACGTGCGCCATCCCGACCTCGAGGAGGTGCAGGGGGCCCTCTTCTGCTTCAGCGGCACCCCCGAGCCGGACGGTTTCGACTGCCGCCACGGCGGCAGCGCCTGGATTACCACCCTGGACGAAAACGGCGTCCACTGCCGCGCCGTGGCCACGGGAAAGTTTCGCTTCATGGAGATAAGCCGCGAGCTGCGCGGCGCCTCCGGCCTGGATGAGCTGGAGGAGGAGTTGCGGCAGGTGGGAAAAAGATCCCTGGTGAAGCTGCGCCTCTCCGGCTTCCTGCCGGAGGAGGCTTACAACAACCGCCGCCGCCGGCTTGACGAGATGCGCTCCGCCGTTCTCTACCTGGAGGACAATGACAGTGACCTGGCGGTGGAGCTTTCGGCGGAGTTCATTGCCGCCCGCTTCCCCGCCGGCTCCTTCCCCCAGCGCCTCCTTTCCCGGCTGGCGCAGAAAAATGATCCCGCCGCGCTGCAGCTGGCCTACCGTCTCATCAACGAGGTGAAAAGATGATTATTGAAGAGCTTACCCTCGACTCCTTCGGCGCCCTAAGGGGGAAGGCCTACTCCTTCCAGCCGGGGCTGAACGTGCTTCTCGGGCCCAACGAGGCGGGGAAGAGCACCCTGGTCAACGCCCTCTTTGCGGTCCTTTTCCTGCCGCCCGACCTGCGGCGGAGCTCCGAAGACTGGAAAAATTTCCTGGCCAGGTGCCTCCCCTACCCCGGGGGCGATACCTGCCGGGTGAGCTTGCGTTTCCGCGATGCCGCCGGGAGGCGCTGCACCTATACCTGCTCCTGGGGTGGGCGGCGGGAAGCTCGCCTGCTCCTGGAGGACGGGGCCGAGGTCAACGAGCCCGCCGCGGTGCGGGAGCAACTCCAACGGGCGCTCGCTCACGGGCGCGCCACATACGAGGCGGTGCTTTTTGCCCGCCAGGACGAGATGGAGCGCACCCTGGAGCGGCTGCGCCGCGACGCCGAGGCATCTAGCACCATTGCCGGGATCCTGCGGCAGGCGGTGATCGAGGCCGGCGGCGTCTCGCTGGAAAAGCTGGAGGCGGCTCTGGAGGAGGCCAGCCGGGAACTGCTCCAGAATTGGGACCTGTCGCGGGACGGGCCCAAGGGCGGCCGCGGCATCGACAACCCCTACGTAAGAGGCGTGGGGCGGCTGCTTGCCGCTTACTACGAGTGCGAAGGGCTGCGGCGCAGGCTGCGTCAGGCCCGCGAGTTGGAGAGGCGGGCCGGCGACCTGGCCGCGCAGCTGGAGAAGGCGGCGCGGGAGAGGGCGGAGGCGCTGGAGCGCTTGAAGAAAATGGAACTCCTGGAGGAGGACATCCGCCGCCGCCTGGCCCTGGAGCCGGAACGGGAAAAGGTAGAAGTGCAGGCACAGGGCCTGAGGAAGGTGCTCCTGGAATGGCCCAAGTCTGCCGGCCGTGCCGACGAGTTGGCCCGGAGCGTGGAGAAGGATAGGGAGAAGCTGGCGGAGCGGCAAAAAGAACTGGCCGAGGCGGAGAAGCTGCAGGCGGCGCGGCAGAAGCGCGAGCTGCTGCGGAAAGCGGCCCCGCTACAGGCCAGGATGGAGGAGATACAGCGAGAGCTTGCCGGGCTGCCAGAAATTGGCCGCGAGGAGTTGCGCCAGTTAAAGGAGTGGCAGAGGCAGGCAAGCAAGCTGCGGGCCGTGGTGGAGGCGATGAAGTTGAAGGTGCGCTTTGCCACCCGCAAGTCCCTGGAGCTCACGGTAACCGCGGGCCTGGAGCAGCCCGCCACGCAGAAAGTAGAGCGGGAAGCCCTGTTTGAAGGGGCGGGGCGGCTGCTGCTGGAGAGCCCCGACTGGCAGCTGGAGGTGCAGTCCGGCGAAAGGGATGTGGACAGCCTGCTCCGCGACATCGAAGCGGCGAATAAATCCCTGGCCGAGAAGCTGCACTCCCTGGGACTGCCGGACGTGGCCGCGGCGGAAGCGGCGCTTGCCAGTCGCGAAAGCCTGGAGCGGGATCTGGAAGGGCTGAAGGGCAGGCTGGAAGCCCTCCTAGGCGAGCAGCCTTACGCCGCCCTGGAGCAGGAGGTGGCCGCGCTGCCGGAGGAGAAGGAGGTGCGCGATCCCCGCACCATCCAGGAGGAGATTGCCGCCCTGAGCGGCTCCATTGCCGCGGCCGAGAGCACCCTCACCCAGGAGCGGCAGAAGATGGAGGCATGGGCCGCCGAGCACGGCAGCCCCGAGGAGCTGGCCCGGAAGCTGGGCGAGTTGGAGAGAAAGGCCGGGGAGATTGACGCGGAGCTGAAAAAGCTCGCCCCGCTGCCGGAGGGCTTCTCTTCCGCCGACGAGTTTTTGGCCGCCCTGGCGGAGCTACGCCGGAACAAGGACGAGCTGCAGGAGTCAATCAGCTCGCTGCAGATCGAGCTCATCGAGGTGCGCAAGGAGCTGCCGGAGGAATCGTCGGAAGAGCTGGCCGAAGCCCTTGCCCTCAGCCAGGAGAAGCTGGCCCGGCTGAAGGAGGAGGCGCGGGCGCTCCAGGTTGTCATGGCGGAATTCCGGGCTCTGAAAGAAGAGCTGGACAGCGATACCTTTGAACCCCTGGCCCGTTCCTTTGCCCGCTACCTGGCCCCGGTTACGGGGGGACGCTACACCGCCGCCGAGCTGGAAGGTGTTGTTCCGGGCCGCATTATCCGGGCGGCAGACGAGGCCCCCCTGCCGGTGGAACTGCTTTCCACCGGTACCGTCGGCGGGGTGGCGCTGGCGCTGCGCCTGGCCCTGGCCGAGCACCTGCTTGAAGATGCACCGGGCTTCATGATCATGGACGATCCTCTCGTCTACCTCGATCCGGAGCGAAAGGCGCAGGCCGCCGCGGTGCTGCAGGAGTTTGCCCGCCGGAAGCAGCTCATCGTCACCACCTGCGATCCCTCCACGGCGGATCTGCTGGGCGGGAATATCATCAGGCTTTAAAGCCATATACTAATCTGCGCCTAAAATATAGCCGGCCCGCCCGGGCGGGCGGCCGGCGATGAACAGACGATTGCCGGCAAAGCAGCAGGGAACCCCGGCTTCTTTTCACCAGCTGTCACTGGCCTGCCGGTTAAACCAGGTGAAAGGAGCCGGGATAATCATGCTGCACTTGCCCTGGGTCGACGCGGCGCTGGAGAGACACGCCGGCACCGGCGTTGGCAGCGGCGCCACCGGCGGAAAGGCAACCACCCTGGCGGAGGCGGTCCGGGAGCTGGTCCGCCCCGGGTATTCCCTGCAGATTGGCAGCGGGCTTGGCTACCCCATGGCCCTGCTTTACGAGATTGTCAGGCAGTTCTGGGGCCGCGATCCCGCTTTTACCTTCATTGCCTACGGGGGCAGCTGCACCAACCTCGTTCCCTTCCTGGCGGGAGGGCTGGTGAAGAAGGTGCTGGCCTCCTACCTGGGCGACTCCTACCCCTTCCCTGCACCCAACCCCCTCATCCAGAAGGCTTTTGCCGAGGGCAGGGTTGAATTCGAAGAGTGGAGCATGCTCACCCTGACGCAGCGCCTTGCCGCCGGCGCCATGGGGCTTCCTTTCTTCCCCACCCGCTCCCTTGGCGGCAGCTCGCTGGCGGAGAACTTGCGCGATTTCACCCGCATTCAAGACCCCTTCAGCGGCGAAGAGATCGGCCTGGTGAAGGCGCTCCGTCCCGATTTGAGCCTCGTGCACGGCTGGCTGGCCGACCCCGAGGGGAACACCGTCCTGGGCCTGCCCCTGGTGGGCAATGTATACGGCGCCCTGGCCGCCCGCCAGGGCGCCATTGTCACCGTGGAGAAGGTGGTCAGCGCGGCGGAGCTTGCTTACTTCCGGGAGCATGTCCGCATTCCGGCGGAGGCGGTGCGCGCCGTGATAGAGGTCCCCTTTGGGGCCCATCCCTCGGGGCACCACCACTTTCCCCTGCGCGGCGATGCCTGGGGCTACGCCGAGGACCGCCCCTTCATCATGGAGGTGCGCCGGGCCTGCCGCAGTGCTGAAAGCTACCGTTCTTGGCTGGAAGAGTGGGTCCTGGGCTGCCCCGATCATTGGAGCTACCTGGCCAAGCTCGGGCGGGAGCGGCTCCTTGCCCTGAAGGGGAAGCTCTCCCTCGATGCCTGGCCCCTTCATTTCCTGGAGGAGGAAAAGGGTGAGATCCCGCCGCCCACGGCGGCGGAGCAGATGATTGTCCTCGCCGCGCGGGAGATAGAACGTGCGGCCGTGGAGCGGGGCTGCAACAGCATCCTTGCCGGTGTGGGCGCCTCGCACATGGCCAGCTGGCTCGCCTACTACAGCCTTCTCCAGCAGGGGCGGCAGGTGCCCCTTATGGCCGAAATCGGCCTCTACGGCTTCATCCCCCTGCCGGGAGATTCCTTTGTCTTCGCCCTGCGCAACTTTCCCACGGCGACGCTGTACAGTGATGTGCTCCACATCCTCGGCTGCTTTGTCTCGGGGAGGGGGGAAAGCTGCCTGGGCGTGCTGGGCGCGGCCCAGGTGGATTGCCGGGGAAATATCAACTCGTCGCAGGTTCCCGCCGCCAGGCTCTACCTGGTGGGCTCGGGCGGAGGCAATGACGTGGCTTCGGGCGCGGCGGAGGTTATCGTGGTGGCCGAGCAGGCGCCGCACCGCTACGTGGAGGAGGTCCCCTTCATCACCTCGCCGGGGGATAGGGTGACGACGGTGGTATCACAGCATGGCATCTTCCGCAAGGACCCCGCCGAAGGCATCCTGAAGCTGGCCGCCTACCTGGAGCGCCCCGGCCTGGACAAGGCGGAGATTCTCCGCCAAATAAAGGATCAGTGCGGCTGGGAGCTGCAGCTCTGGCCGGAACTGGAGGCGCTGCCGCCGCCCACGCCGGAAGAGCTGTCCCGGCTGCGCTATCTCGACCCGGAGCGCTACTTCACCCGCTAACCCCCCAGCTCATCCCCCCTCCCCCAAAGGGGGCCGGGGGGTTTTAAAAAAGGCCGGTAATCACCGGCCCGAAACCGCATTCCTTGCTTCCGATGCATCATAAAACCGTACCCTTACACCACCGGATGAATGCTAATTCTCTTCCGATCCCATTTTTACAAACAGGTAAAATGTCATGTATTCTATGTTTATTTCACCCGCATCCATGTTTTCCCAACCGCCAAACTGGATAAATACATAAAGCAGTTCCAGATCTTCAGCCCCATCAAGATAGCTCATTTCGTCTTTTGGATACAGCTCTCTGCCCTGGCCAAAATTATTCCGGTGCAGGTTCCTAGCGATTTCACTGACGTTTTGGGAATAGACCGTCTCTTCCTGGCGCAGGATCGCCAGTTCATGCTTTTTTGGGTCATAGGCCACCTCGTATTCCCCTGCATTAAAGCGCTGCCCGGTTGGAGAAAACTGCATGAAATAATCATAGCCGGAAATATCCAGGCAGGCCTCGGCCTCGTCAAGGGCGTGATGGAAATAGCTGCCGCCACCGGGATAATCGGGAGTGGGGTAGAGCGGAAACCCGAACAGCTCTTCCATCTGGTCGGCCTTGAAACCATGGGGCAGCGCCCGGAGTTGCTCCAGCCCGTGGTGGCGGTCAAAGTAAAGGATAATGGAGCTTATCTCCTTTTGCACATCTTCGGGCAGAGGAGCGGCCGGCTTGACGATCTTCCCATCCTGGATGAGGTTGTATTCCGCTGCAATTCTTTCAAAGTGGCGGTTCTGGCTGAGCACAGAAACGGAGTAGCTGCTCCAGGGACCGCAAACCGAAAGTATGGCCACCAGGGCCAGCGAGGCGGGCAGGAAAACATTGCGCGGTTTCTTGGAGAGGACCAGGTAAAGCATGGAGCCGGCCACCCATAGGCCTGCCGCCAGGACAAAGTACCTGTTTTCGGTAACGCCATAGGCCGCAATGCGCACCCCCATGGCGGTGAACATCAGCCCCAGCAGCGGCAGGATGAGAATGGGGAAGAAGGAGGTAAAAGCTTTTATCCACCGGTTGCCCTGGCGCAGGGGATAAACGCAGAAGAGCACCAGCGTGCTGATGAGGGCATACCAGAGGACCAGGTGCGAAACCATCACCTCGGGCCACTGCCGTGTCACCAGTATTCTGACCAGGTAGGCATAGAGGATGGCGCTGTAGGCCAGGATCAGCGGCACGACGATGTAGCTCAAAAGAACGCTGATCACTTGGGGGTAGCTTTCAGTCTCAACTTCCTCGTCTGCTGCGGGTATGTCTGCCAGGAAGAAGGCCGGCGCAAAAATCCCGGCGACAATGAGCCAGATATCGAAAAATACCTGGTACGGGATGTCTGCTGAAAAGAGAAAGTTAATTGTCCCCAGGATGGCTGACAAGCCGCCGAAGAGGATGGCAGCAAAGAGATAGGTGACCAGGAAACTGATGAATAGCCTGATCACGTAAAGTTCGTAGTTTTGCCGGCGGTAAAAATAGGGGATGAAGGTAAAGGCCAGGTAAAGTGCTAGGCTTATCGCCACGTAGCGTGACCCGGAAACCATGTTCAACTCCGGCAGCAGGAAGATATAATATAGCACCAGCCCGGCGGCTGCGGCAGCGTAGATTAGCACCTTAAAAACTATTCTCAAAGATTTGACTCGCTCGAAGAAAACCTTGATGCAGAGGGAGAGAGGGACGCCCAGGGCCAGCACCGCGGCCAGCCTTGCCAGATACTCTCCGTGCTGCACGCCCCAGATCGATTGGCCATGATTCAATATTATGAGTACGGTCACGGTAGCGGCGCACATGAGCAGGGTTTCCGGGAAGCGCCGCAGGCTGGAATAGAGCTTGGCCAGCATGGTGCGGCACCATTTAATAATCCTTTCCAACTTAGAGGCCATCAATAACTCCTCCCATTTCTTTTCAATATCACAACCTACTATATCACAGCAGAATATTTTTGTAAGCAACTCTTTTTTCTCTTGTCCTGGAAGCAGTATGGCAAGTCTGCGCTGCCTGGCTAAAATTGACATAACTAATGCAGCAAGGCATAATATGGTCGAATGGCTCCATACACATTTCAAAGGTGAAGACGTTCCCGACTTAAACAGCACCTAACCGTTCTTGCCGTAGAAAGGAGGGAAGAAACCGGGATGTGCAAGCCGAAAACGGAATGCGAGCATCCTGAGCGCAGGCCCAAGGATGGCAAGTGCAGCGAGGAGCTCATCAAGGAGTGCCATGGGGAGAAGAAAGAGAAAAGCTGCTGCGATACCAAAAAAGACGAGTAATGAAGGAACATAATTGGTCCAAAGAGCAGGCGGCCCTTCCCGGTGCTGCCTGTTCTTTTACCCCTCTTCTCAGCCTGGTCTTATAGTTCTATCTTTATAGGCTTTTGTCAACTGCGTTGCTCTTGCCCCTATAAAGGTTTCATAATTGTCAACGCAGTATGTTTTGGATCACATCAGCTGTTAATATTTTTCTTTCATCGCACGTTTGCCATAGTTCACGATGAGGATGGTGCTTTGCACTATGGCATAGGCAAATATTTACTCCTTGGTCTTTTGCAGTTCTAATAGCAGGTAGATAATCGCTATCTCCTGTAAGTATAGAAACATGTGTTATTGCTCCTTTTGTACTTAGGTTTGTCAAATCAACTGCAAGTAAAACATCAATACGTTTTTGAATTAATATGAGTGTAGCGTTCGCTTTCTTCTTCTGTAGGAGGGTTGCTTTTATAAGGAAGACAATGATAATAGTAAGTACGTAACAATTCAATCCCACCGGCCATCCATTCTGCCAGTTTCATGCAATCACCTCCTACAAGATTTCAATTCTAATACAAAGTGAAAAGCCGTCCCACAGAGAGACGGCTTTTCGATTCTATTCCTATCATCCGGACCTCCCTCGCATCGCGGGGAGAGAATGATAGGGAGCATTCTGCTCCTTTATATTATGCTCAAATGGTCTCTCTGTCAAACCAAAATTATAATAAGTTATTAATTAAATAAGTTCTTTTCGTATTTGTGAAGGTTGTTTTGCTTGAGCATGCTTATTTTTACTCTTTATTGCTATCTTATTTTGTTAATACTGGCCATTTTATAAATATTACTTAAAGAGACAATGTTCGCTCCTATGGCATTATTTTACCACATTATGTTGTTTTATGGAAGGATTCATTCATAAGCCATGACAATTTTTCAGCTGACGCGGTAATTTCCGCCATGATGCGACAAAGGGAATAGTAGAAAATTGCTCGTTAAATAGGTTTTGTCGTACTTTGTCCCTGATACTCTTTAGCTATTATTGGCAATGGTGGGTGGTTTTTACTCAAGAAGAAGAGGCCTGGAATCTTAATTATTAAAGCGGCAGGAGTCCCTACGCTCCTGCCGCTTCTGCTTTGCTATGGTGGGCCATGCAGGCTTCGAACCCGCGACACCCTGATTAAGAGTCAGGTGCTCTACCAGCTGAGCTAATGGCCCAATGAAATTTTACTACATTGCAGGATGAAAAACAAGTCTTTTTGCGAAGTTTGTTGCCGGTCCGTGATGTTGTCGTCCTGCAACTGGGCCTTCGGCAAGGGCCACTTAGGTCCAGCTCATTTAATGCGAGTTGGATTTATATTCAGTGTCTCCAGGACAGGTATTGTCGGAACAATGTCGAAATATTAAATGATTGAGGGAATTATGAAATGCTCTGCTCTGGCAGGTGCCTTGAAGAGATGTTCAGGGTGAAAATTATTGTGTGCTCTAAAATATTCCGGAAGGAGGTATTCCTGTGGCTGTGCAGGTATGGGAAGCCGGCAACCTGAGTCCCCGCGTTCAGAGGCTGAGGGATGAGTACTGGTCTTTTTATGAGCGTGATTATTACCGCAACGAATGCCTGGCCTATTCTACCGGCGATCCCTGGGATGAGCTGTACGCCCCCTACAACTGGGGGGTGGTGCCGGAAGTATTTCTGTTTGTGCCCATTACCAGGCACACGGTTAAGGCCATGGCCGAGAAGGTGGAGGTCCCGCCTGATTTCTACCGGTTGTCCATAGCGGAGCGGCGGGCCATCTTTTTCAACCTGGTCCTGGAGAAGCACCTGCCGGCCCAGTTGCTGGAGGGGGAGCTTATAGTCGGCTCCCATTTCAATACGGCCCTCTCCAAGAACCTCGATAAGAAGGAGACGGCACGCTGGGCCAGGGATACATACCGCTGGTTCAAGCGCATGACCGAAGCCCACGACCTCGGTCTCGGCAACACCGGGGCCATTCCGGGCCATCTCATACCCAACTATCGCAAAGTGCTGCAAATCGGCTTCCGGGGCATAGCGGAGCAGGTTGAGGAGCGGATGGCCGGGGAAAAATCGCCGGAGAAGTTGGCTTACCTTAACGCGTTGAAAATTTCCACCGAGGCTCCCCGGATCATCTCCCGGCGCTACGCCAAGGTCATCTCGGAAGCTCTGGAGAAGGAAACAGACCCCGGAAGACGGGAAGAACTAAGCCAGATGCTGGAAATAGTATCCCGGGTTCCCTACGAGAAGCCCCGCAGCTTCTGGGAGGCCCTCCAGGCGCTATGGTTTACCCACATGCTGATCATGGCCGCTGAATCCTACCCCGGCGCCGGGCTTTCCTACGGGCGGATTGAACAGTACCTTTATCCCTTCTACAAGGCAGACCTTGAGAGAGGCGTCCTGAGTCGGGAGTTTGCCAAGGAACTGCTGCAATGCTTCTGGATTAAGCACAATTATGTCTACGATTACCAGGGGCGGGTGGCCCGGAACCAGGGCATCAATTCCGGCTTCGGCCAGCTGATTACTTTGAGCGGCTGCGGCCCCCGGGGAGAGGACCTGACCAACGATCTAACCATGCTCATGCTGGAGGTTATCGAGGAGATAAACCTGATCGAGCCCAAGCCCAACATCCGGCTGCATGACAACTCCTCCTCGGAGCTGCTTAAAAAAATGGCCTCCATGATTAAAAAGGCGCAGGGCGCTCCTTTCCTGATCAACTTTGACCGTATCTCCATGAAGGCCCTGGAATACCAGGGCGTGCCCCGAGAAGAGGTCTGGGATTACGCACCCGTGGGCTGCCTGGAAAACACCATGCAGGGCAATGACCGCTCGGGCACCGTTGACTGCAACGTTAACCTGGCCAAGGCGGTGGAGCTGGCCCTTAATGATGGGAAAGACATGCGCACTGGCAAGCAGGTGGGTCCCCGGACCGGGGATCCCCGGCGGTTTCACCGGAAAGAAGATTTCCTGAAAGCCTTCTACCGCCAGCTGGATTTTGTCCTGGATCGGTTGATGGACCTGGCTGCGGAAGCGGACCGGATCCGCAGCGTCTACGACCCCACGCCTTACCTCTCCCTGCTGGTGGACGGCTGCATTGAGAAGGCCCTGGATGTCAACCGCGGCGGGGCCGTTTACAAGTTTATTACCGTTGAAGGGGTGGGGATGGCCACCATGGCCGACTCGGTAACCGCCGTCTGCAAGCTGGTCTACGATGACCGGGCCGTTTCCATGGAGCAGCTGCTCAAGGCCCTCCGGAATGATTTTAAAGGGCACGAGGTGCTGCAGCAGATGCTGATCAACCGCGCTCCCAAGTACGGCAACAACGACGATTATGCCGACGGCATCGCCCGAGAAATAAACAGCTACTGGAGCCGGAAGGTTTTCCAGCGGGTCTCGCCAGCAACGGGAAGGCGCTTCCGGGCGGGCTACCTCTCCTGGAACTACTGGATCTCCTATGCTCCCCTCACGGCTTCAACGCCCGACGGGCGGGCCCGGGGCCAGGCCCTCTCCAACGGGGTCTGCTGCGTCAACGGAGTGGACCGCAGTGGGCCTACCGCCGCCGTGGCTTCAGTGGGGAAGCTGGGCCTGGAGACCGTTCCCAACGGGGCCTCCCATACCATGAGCTTCAATCCCTCCTTTTTGCGGGATGAGGAGCATATCGAAAAGTTCATCTCCTTCCTGAAGACATACCATGAGATTGGGGGATCGGCCTTGCAGGTCAACATGGTCGATCCCGGGCTGCTGCGCAAGGCCCTGGAGAACCCGGCCGAATATACCAACCTGCTGGTCCGGGTAACGGGTTACAATGCCTACTTTGTGCACCTGGGTCCGGAGATTCAGCAGGAAATCATCAGAAGGGAGAGTCATGCCATTTAAGGAGCACTAGGCCATGAAGCGGGACACAGCCATGATCTTTAATATCCAGACCATGTCCACGGAAGACGGCCCGGGAATTCGCACCACCGTATTCATGAAGGGGTGTCCCCTGTCCTGCCGCTGGTGCCAGAACCCCGAGGGCTTAAGCTTAAAAGTGCATCTTGTTCATGACCGGCTGCGCTGCATCGGCTGCGGCACCTGCCGGGAAAACTGCCCCCGGGGAGCTCTGCTTTTCACTGAAAAGGGAATAGTATTTTTTCCGGATTGCCAGGGCTGTCTCACCTGCGTCGGGGTCTGCCCGGCCACGGCCATCCGGGCCATTGGCGAGGAGATTAGTGTTGATGAACTCCTGGCCAGGCTGCTCCAGGACCGCCCCTTTTACCGGAATTCCGGGGGCGGGGTCACCTTCTCGGGGGGGGAGTGCCTGCTGCAGCACGAATTCCTGCTGAATATGCTACCCCGCCTGCAGGAGGAGGGCATTCACGTGTGCCTGGATACCTGCGGTCACATTAGCCATGAAATATTCCGGGAAGTAGTGCCCCGGGCCCAGCTGGTACTCTACGATCTTAAAATTTTTAACGAGGAGAGGCATCGCCTCCATACCGGCGTCTCCAACAGGCTCATCCTGGAAAATGCCTGCTGGCTGGGGCGCAGCGGCATTCCCGTCTGGATCAGGGTACCGGTAATCCCGGGCTATACTGACGATGCAGGGAACATCAGGGACATAGCCCTCTTTATTAAGGAAAATCTCCCGGCGGCGGAGCGGATTGACCTCCTGGGCTACAACGACATTTGCGCCGCCGATTACGAGAAGCTGCAGCTGGATTTCCCCCTTAAAGGCACCGCGCGGGTTAAGGAGAGCACGATGATGGATTTGCGCCGGATCATGGAGATGTCCGGCGTCAAGAATATTACTGTTTCAAATTATGAACAGGGGGTGTAACCATGCTCAGCGAGAAGCAGGCGGAGCTGTTGAATCACATGTTAAACCCCAAGTTTTTTGCCACCATGGACCGCCGGGGCAACCCCAACTTGGTGGTGATCACCTGCACCGAGTTTTACCAGGGAGATATTATTTTCGGAAATCTCTTTTTATGGAAGACAGCCCGGAACCTGAAGGAGAACCCGCAGGTAACCTTGCTGGTCATGGATCAGAAATTGAACTATTTTGTGGTGGAGGGCTTGTTTGACCGTTTCGAGGAGTCGGGCCCCCTGCTGGAGCGAATCAATCGCAGTGACTTGGTCCGCTACAATGCCTATACCGGCATCAGGAGCGCCGGGGTCATCAAGATAAAATCGGTTACTCCGCTAAAGAAATACCCTCTTTTAAAAGTCCTGGGCGGCTTTGTGGAAACCCGCCTGCTGTCCAGGGGAAAGCCCAACTTCCCCGCCAATGTGGGGCAGGTCTACTCCCGGCTGATGAGCCTCAAGGTGGTGGCCTACAACGTTGACGGCAGGCTTATTGTAGACATAATTCCCGGAATGGGGGTCAAGGGCGACTACCTGGTGCCGGCCCTCAAGTTGCCGGAGGGGACCCGCTATGCCGCCAGCGTGATCACGCCCGACGTGATCTCCTTCCAGGTTAAAGGGATCATCGATCCCCGGGGTTTAAGGGTTGAAGAAATATACGCCGCCGGCCCGCCGGTAACGGGAAAACTGATCTACCGGCTTGCCGGCGCCGAAGCCGCCGGCTAAAATGGAACAAGTGGGACAGGAGGGACGTACCTTTTTGTCCCAGAATGCGGCGTTAATCGTCCCCGCCGGGATTGCGGCGCTCCAGTTTATAGCGGTTGAATTGCTCCATGACGGCTGGATTGGCCTGGAGGAATTTATAGAGGAGCTTGATCTTGTGAAAGGCGTTTAAACTGAGGTGGTGCTCGATCATCTCCGTATCGCGCAGCAAAAAGGGCTCTTTCACGCCAATGAGCTTTAAGAAGTTTTCGATGAGGGTGTGCCGCTTGAGAAGAAAGCGGCCCATTCTCTTCCCCTTTTCGGTTAGCCGGATGAGGCCGTATTTTTCATAGTTCAGCAGCCCCAGGTGGGCCAGCTTCTGAACGGTCTTGGTGACAGAGGGGGCCTGCACGTTCAGCTGGGCCGCCAGCTGGCTTGTGCGGGCGTGGCCCTCCTGGAGATGGCTGCGGTAGATCATCTCCAGGTAATCCTCCATGCTGGGCGTCATCTGCTGCCGATCCTGCATCATCAGGTACCCGCGAAAGGTGTAAAATTCCCGGTTGCCGGTCATTGTTAATGCTCCCCGCAGCGCCGCAGTGCTGCCTGTGGCATTGCTTTTGTTACGGCATATATTAGCCCAGAGAAAATCTTTTTCCCGCGGCTAGCTTATGTTGCTGCAGGAAAAAGTGCGACTTTTCAAGGGGGCGGGAAAAATGACGCGGGAGCTGATGCCGCTGCACGAGCTGCCCGTTGGCTGCACCGGCAAGGTGATGCAGATAAAGGCAACCGGCGCCATCAGGCGTAGAATGCTGGACCTGGGGCTCACCTTCAGCGCCGAGGTGGCCGCTCTTCAAAAAAGCCCCTCCGGTGACCCCACGGCGTACTTAATTCGCGGGGCCGTGATTGCCCTGCGCGCGCAGGATGCTGCACAAATACTTATCACCCCGGCACATTAAACCCGCTAGGAGCGTCGGGCCATGCGTCTTGTGAAACCGCCGGCGGGTATAAAGTTTTCCGGGGATGATTCCCGGAGCGAGGCAGGCCGTGGAGGGCCCATTGTCGTTGCCCTGGCCGGCAATCCCAATACCGGGAAAAGCACTGTTTTTAACAGCCTCACCGGGATGAAGCAGCATACCGGGAACTGGAGCGGGAAGACGGTGGCCCATGCCCGGGGAAGATACAGCTACCGCGGGCAGGATTACCTGCTGGTGGATCTGCCCGGCAGCTATTCCCTGCTTGCCGCCTCGGCGGAGGAGGAGGTGGCCCGGGACTACATCTGCTTTGAGCGTCCAGACGTCA
>LSQX01132047.1_pt1 | contig 22045 bp, 19 predicted proteins | sample 654561 | NCBI WGS metagenome assembly LSQX01 (sample SAMN04489861, study PRJNA283612) | anaerobic digester metagenome | isolation source: 4 biogas reactors fed with cattle manure at either 37C or 55C with and... | place: Denmark: Kongens Lyngby | collected 2014
TTCAGAATTTTTGACACTACGGAAATTTTAGCAGGAGAGGTATTAATGAAACGTTATTATGATTTTATTGTACAGTGTGCGGACAAAAAGGTTGAATGTTTTTTAAACAATCAAGTTATCGATAATAAAAGGCCGGATTATGGCTCATTAATTAACGATTTTCTGGATGTAAAGCCAACCGTTTATTTGTGTACGACCGCCGTTTCGGCATATTTCAATCCTAAAAGCAGATACTATCAAAACGCTTTGGTTTATAAAAGGATATCCCTTGCTTTGGATTTTATTACAAAGTTTCAGCGTGATGATGGCAGTTTTGATCTGGCAAGCTGTAATTTCAAAAGCGCTCCCGATACTGCGTTTATTATTAAAAGGATGAGCTATACATATAAATTAATAAAAAAATATGATGTTAATGGAAGCTTTAAACTTATAGAAGACAAGATCTGCGGAATTATTTGTTCAGCCGTAAATGCCCTTGTTTCAGGAGGCTTCCATACTCCTAACCACCGCTGGGCGATTGCCGCCGCTCTTGCTGCCTGTTCCAATATTGTTAGTGACGATTCCGTTAAGCAGCGCTGTCTTAACAGGATCAATGAATATTTTGTCGAACCTGTTGATTCGATGGAAAACGGTGAGTATTCCGAGCGTTCGTCGGGTAATTACAACGCGGTTGTAAATGCCGCTATGATAATGCTTTATGAAGAATTGAACAATTCTGAGTTTTTGGAATATGTAGATAAAAACTTAGAATTTATGTTAATGATGATAGATGCTGACGGGACAATCTTTACCGAAAACTCTTTAAGACAGGACAGGGGCAGGCGTGAATATGCGGTAAAATATTTCTACCAGTATCTTTTTATGGCACATAAAAGTAAAAACAACGCCGGGGTTTTCAGTTCCGCGGCGCACAAGATTATTAGGGACGCGGTTGAAAGGCACGACTATTCCGTAGATTGCCTGTACATACTTATGGTTTATGAGTGGATGGCGGATATTGAATTAGGGGAAAGCGCTCTGCCGTATGAATACAATAAATATTTCCCATATTCCGGCTTGGCCAGGGTAAAAAAAGGAGATATAACGTATTCGCTTCTTAATAACGATGAAAACTTCCTGTTCTTTCAAAATGGCTCTGTACGTCTTGGTATGAGGATAGTTGTGAACTACTTTCAGCACAGGCATTTCAAGGCGGAAAAAATTGAACGTTCATCAAATGGGTACATATTGAAATTCAAGGCTGACGGGTGGTATTATCTGCCTTTTACCGAACCGCCGGGAACAAAGGACTGGTGGGAGATGGACAACAGCAGCAGGGAATTGCTTGTGAACAGTAATACCGAATTTGCCGTGGAAGTGATTGATGTTGATGCCGGGATAGACATCATAATTAAGACCTCGGGTATAGACAGAATTCCTGTTCGTGTGGAAATCAGTCTGCCTGCAGGCGGGAAAATATACTCCGATAATTTTGTCCTCGAAACAAATGACGGAAATTGGATGATTCTGAAAAACGGTGAATTAAGGTACGTAAAAAACAGTACCAGTTTAACAATATCCGGCGGCTTTTGTGCGCATGAATTCATACAGGGCGGGTATTCGGGAGGTCCGGAAAGGCTTGGATATACGGTATTTATGACGGATTATACGAATTTTGAGCGTAGAATAAGTATAAGGGCGAAATAATAATTTTTCGCCCTTATGCTTCGAATTTTATTCTTATTGTTTTTATTTCAAATGGTCTGAAAAACAGAGGTATCGTTGTTTTATCGCAGGATATCTCTTTTTGCACATTTTCGAGCATATCGGTCTGGGCGGCGTAAGAAACGGGAAATGCTGTGTAAAGATTGCAAGAGGTTGTTGTTTTCATGCTTTCATAGATCCTTAGTATGATGTCTCCCGAGTGATCCTCTGCCGGTTTAACAGTTTCAATTATGATGTTATTTTTGTCCACAGAAAAAACGGACATTTGCCCGGATTCTCCGATAACTGTATGCACAGGCGAATTTAGTTGATAAGCCTGCTTTATCATATCGCTTTCGGAAAAAGCCCCGTTCCACAAGTATATTGAATAAGTGAAACTGTGGATTCCTCTGTCCGCAGTCATATCCGGAACAAGCGGGGATTTAAGCAGCGTCAGGTTTATTGAACCGCCGTCCGTGCTAACACCGTATTTACAGTCGTTTAACAATGCAAACCCTCTTGTTGCTTCAGTAACCGCAGTCCATTTATGATTGCATACTTCATATCTGTCCGCATCATACCGGCGGGATTTATGGGTCGGTCTTTTTACGTGCCCGAATTGTATTTCGTGCAGTGCCTCATCGCAGTATATGTTTGTTGGGAAATTTACTTTAAGGAGCTTGTGGTTTTCATTCCATTCGATGGTTGTGTTAAAATCGACTCTGCGGCTTTTGCTTGTCAGTGTAATTTCCTGTGCCATGCGGGAATTATTCAGGTTCCTTTCAATTCTTATTCCGGCTATTAAGCCGCCTTCATACATTACTTCCATATTTGCGTTTTCATTCATGGTTATCGGCAGGCTTTCGTACATGCTGTCTATATCCCACGCGTCATAATGTGAAGTAACGTCCCTGTACATTTTAAAGTCATTACATAAACCCTTTGCGGTTTCCAAACCTGTTTCCTTATCAAAAATACTCGTTATCTGTCCTTTTTCGTTAAATGTTACACGGATATATTCATTTTCAAGAAGATACTTTTGAGCTTTCGCAAACCCCGCATATTCAATGGTTTCATCCGTCTTTTCGACAGTAACCCATCCGCAGGAAGGAATCTTTATTTTGGCAAATACCGTACCAGATATGTTTTGAACCGGCAGAACAGGACCGTTCGGATATTTCACCGAATTTACGCCATCCGGCAAAGCAATAATCTCTTCACGATCCCATGAAAGAGAATTGAACGTCGTTATTTTGTCACTGCCATTTACAATGCTCTGCACCGCTTTTTTTGTCAACTCATCGGCTTTGTCAAGTACCATTCCATAGTCGGCTTCGGCCTCTTTATGCACCCTTGCTATTGATGTTCCGGGAAGAATGTCGTGGAACTGGTTAAAAAGCACCGTTTTCCACAAATGTTCAAGCTCTTCGTACGGATAAGCCAGGTTGCCGAAAGCATTTGCCGCAGTCAGCCAGAACTCGCATTCGCGCAAAGCGAATTCACTTTTTCTGTTGCCTCTCTTTGTTTTTGCCTGTGTCGTGTATGTACCCCTGTGAGCCTGGAAATACAATTCACCGACATATCTTTTCAGAGGCGGGCGCTTTTTTTCAATCTCGCTGAAGAATTTATTCGGATGGCACATCTTTGCCCTTGGCACTCCTTCAAGATCCTTCATCCTCGCGGCATACTCAATATGGTATCTTGTCGGGCCTCCGCCGCCGTCCCCATATCCAAACGGGAACATAAACACAGATATGTCCTCCTGCTGGTTTCTGTCCGATTCCCATCTCTGGATTAGTATTTCGGGATCTATGTGCGAATTGTTCTTTTTAAAGATATGTGTCAGTATTTGCGTTCCATCGATTCCCTCCCACATAAATATGTTGTATGGGAACGGATCTGCGTCGTAATAACTGCGTAATATCTTCTGAGTGGCAAAGTATTTTACGCCGCAGCCTGCCGCAATCTGGGGCAGAGCGGCGGAAAACCCGAAAGTGTCGGGAAGCCAGAGAAGTACACTGTCTATACCAAATTCCTCGTTAAAAAATCTTTTGCCGTAAATAAACTGTCTTATCAGGCTCTCTCCGGAGGGCATATTCGTGTCGGCCTCAATCCACATCGCTCCTTCGGGCATAATCCGGCCTTCCATTACCCTTTCCAGTACACGCTGGTAAAGATCCGGGTACCGGTTTTTCAACATGATATATAACGGGGGCTGAGGCATGAAGAATATGTAATCGGGATATTCATCAATTAACGCTGTCTGTGTCGACAAGGTGCGGGCGGCTTTTCTTTCGGTTTCGGCTTTCGGCCACATCCAGGCAAGATCAATGTGCGATTGTCCAAAGATATGCATAAGAGGAACGGTTGAGCCGTTTACGCACTCAAGAACTGGTTTCAGCCTTTTCCTTGCTTCTATAAAACTATTAACCCTGTCATCATAACCCTGCTCAAAGTCAACCATTAGCGTGAAATCCCGCAGTGCTTTTGATATTTCCTGTGCTCGCAGTGATTTTTCGTCTATACTTATTAGTATTTTATACAGTGTTGTTACATCAATTAACAACTGGAAGGCTTCTTCCTCCCATATTCCGTATGTGCTTCTTCCCATCGATACCTGAGTTTTGGGCGGTTCCGGAACCGCTATCCTCCCGGGAGGGGTAGGGCCGATATTTTCAATATGCGGTCCATGGCCTGCATAGCTTTCAATAACAATATCGTAGACAGTACCGGGCCTGCCGGACTTCGTAACGGTTATATCCCTGTGGGCATGGTCTATTGAACCTGCGGGCGCTCCGTTGACGAATACAATTCCGTCACCCCCGGTCGAGGGCATAATGACAATGCGATTTCCTTCCGACTGAGGAGGGAGCACAACGCTGTTTTTAAACCAGCCGTATTCCCATTTCGCCCCCCATTTTGTTCCCTTGGGCATCGGGTAAAATTCCCTGTTGACAGCCTGTTCATAAGAAAGCTGCTCCATTGTTGTAAATCCTTCGAATTCCATCTCGCCGAGTTCGGTATAGAGATGGTTTAGTAATTCGCTTATCCAACGCTTAATACGTTTGTTCCATTCTTTTGAATACGGCGGTTCTTTTGAACCCCACAGGTGTTTTAAAAATACATTGTCGATTATCATAATCTCACCCATTACAATCCTTTCAGAATGAAAAAAGTATCTGCTAATCCCTCGTATATGTGATCGGGATAGTGTCGCTTTCAGGATACAGTATGCCTGATTGTTTTTTATACTTACTTGGTGAAGTTCCGCAGAATTTATTAAAAACTCGGTTAAACTGTGAAAAACTTGTAAAACCGCATTCTTCGGCAATATCAGTAATTTTTTTATCGGTAAACAACAGAAGCTGCTGGGCGTTTCTGATTCGTGTCATTTGTATATAGTGAATCAGAGTAAAGCCGGTAATATCTTTAAACAAATGAGACAAATAAAAGCTGCTTAAATAAAATTTCCGTGATAACGATTCAAGTGTTAGCTCTTCGTCATAATGACTGTGTATGTATGATGCGATTGAATATATTTTGGATACTGTCGGATTAAGGGATTCGGGCATATAAATGTTTTGTCTTCTGTTATTGTAAATTGCGGATAAAAAGCACAGGAACCTGCCATGAATCGATAGTATTTCGATTGGACTTTTTGTTTTGGATATCTGATAAATTCCGTTTAAAATATTAATGAACACATCCTGAAGCTGCTGCTCAAAACGGTAAATAGGTAATGGGGCGTTAAATATTGTTAATGCTTCATTTATTTCATTCTGCAGTAAACCCGTATGAACAGGAATATTAAACTGAATAATAAGCCTTTTTTTTGCAGGACCTTTAGGATATACGGATTTGTGCAGGGAATACGGCTTAAGGCATACAATGTCAAAAAAATCAATCCGGTAAAGCCTGCCTTCAATAATATGACTTGCGTCGTTATCAAGGAGTATATGGATTTCATAGAAATTATGAAAATGCTGAAACTCCATGTTAATATCATAATAGCGCTCATCATAATCGAAAAAGTAATATAGACTGTCGTTAGGTTTTCCTATTTGTATAAGGTGAGCTTTTTCATATAACAGCTTATTGTTAATAAGCAAATCAAAAACACCCCGCTCCCATAAAAAGTAAAGACAAGTCTAATTTCTTCCATTATATTAGCATTTAACAGCAAAAAATGCAATATAAATTTACAGATAAAACAATTAATGCATAGATATATTTAGCTTGAATTGCTAAACTAAATATAACAAGCGGCATCAATTTTGTTATTAACAACCAATATGTCCCATTAGAACAGAAGAGCAACTATTTAATTTATACAAATTGGACTTATTTTTTGCTGCAGTTTTTTCTAATAAGCTAAGATATCAAAATTTGCGGTTACAACGAAAGGGTATGCAAGATGCAAAATAAAAAAACAGAGGAACTGATGAATTATAATATTGATCCGGAGCTTGTACGGCAAGTATTGGACAGAATTATCGCCAAGTCAAAGCAGATACTTTATGCTGACGATGAAATATTTATTAAGAACATGGAAACAAGAAACCTGGGCGGAGACGATATAACCAGATACCGGTTTTGGGAATGGCCGCAGGGAGTAGGTCTACTCGGGTTCTGGAAATTATTTGAGGCGTATAAAGACAGCGAATATATCGATCTTTTGGTGCGCTATTTTGAAAGACAGCTGCAGATCGGGCTTCCTTCCAAGAATATTAATACATCGGCTCCTATGCTGACACTCGCGTTATTATACGAATATTCGGGAGAGAAGAAATATGGCAATATCTGTGCCGAATGGGCTCATTGGATGATTGAGCATTTGCCGAAAACAAAAGAATCAGGTTTCCAGCACATTACGTCGGATACGTTGAATAATAACGAGCTTTGGGTTGATACGCTGTTTATGGCCGTCCTGTTTCTTGCGAAGGCGGGCAGGATTTTTAACCGCATGGATTGGGTTGAGGAAGCGAAATATCAGTTTTTGTTACATATAAAATACCTTATTGATCGTAAAAGCGGTTTATGGTTTCATGGCTGGACATTTGACGGCAGCCACAATTTTTCCGGGGCTTTGTGGGGGCGCGGAAACGGCTGGGTTACGATTGCAATACCGGAATTTTTTAGTATTGTGGATTGTGAACCGGGAGTCAGGAAATTCCTTATTGAAACGCTTAACCGGCAGATTGAAGCATTAGAAAAGTACCAGGATCCCGAAGGGATGTGGCACACGTTGATTGACGACCCGACATCATATTTTGAATCGAGTGCTACCTGCGGCATTTCATACGGAATATTAAGAGCGGTCAATATGGGTTTGGTCGATGCAAAATATAAAAAATGCGCGCTGAAGGCCGTTAAGCCGATAATCGAATGCATTGACGACAACGGGTGCGTAGGCAGGGTCTCGTATGGTACCTGCATGGGAAGAGAAAACCTTAAGCATTATAAACAGATTAAGATAAAAACAATGCCGTACGGACAGGCGCTGGCAATAATGTTTCTTTTGGAGGCATTAAAATAAGTGATTATAGCCGGTTGTCCGGCTGTTATATATTAATTTTTAGAAGGAGGTTTTGGCATGACACGTAAAACTATAGTATTACTTGTAATGATGACTGTGATGGTCAGCATGCTTGCCGGCTGTACAGGAGACAAACCAGCGACCGAGACAAGCGAACAGAAAACTCCGACTCCTGCTGCGGACACTACTAAGCCCGCTGCTACCGGTGATTCGACCACATCTGCCGCACCTGAAACAAAAACGAGCAAATACAAGGAAGCTCCGAATCTGAAAGCATTGGTCGATGCGGGTAAATTGCCGCCGGTAGAGGAGCGGCTGCCGGATCCCGAAGATGTAATGGTTGAACGCAAGGACAGCGTAGGTACATATGGTGAAGCCTTCAATTTTACTTATGGTGGTAAAGGCAGCCAGTGGTTTTACGGTAAACTTACAGAAGAAGCCCTGTTCAGGTTTAAAACCGACGGTACGGTCGAGCCTAATGTTGCAAAAGGATATGATGTAAATGATGACGCAACGGTTTATACGATCTACCTGAGAAAAGGCATGAAATGGTCTGACGGCGAGGATTTTACCGCTGACGACGTTATTTTCTTCTATAACGAAATGTGCGTAAAAGAAACCTTCGGAAAAAGCCTGTGGGACTGCTTTAAAGTAACCGATCCTGAAGGAAACGATTCAATTGCTGAATTCCAGAAAGTGGACGACTATACATTCAAAGTTATTTTTCAGTATTCAAAACCGACATTTCTTGAAAACCTCGCTATAAACGGCAAATGGTGCTTTGCTCCGAAACATTGGCACGAAAAAATCCTTCCGCATATAGTAGGCGAAGAGGAAGCCGAAAAGAAGGCCAAGGAAATGGGTTATTCCGATGCGGTCGCAATGGGCAAGGAAACCGGTTATTATTACTGGAATGTTCCCGGGAGGCCGACTCTTCGTGCGTGGGTTGTATATGACAACGTTGATCATAATGACTGTGACGGAGAATACTTTGTTATTAGAAGGAATCCGTACTACTGGAAGGTTGATGAAGAGGGCAAGCAGCTTCCTTATGTTGACGAGCTCCGTTTTACGAGGATTGCCGAAGCCCAGCAGGGCCTTCTTAAGGTATTGGATGGCTCGGTTGATATATCATCGGTAGGATATGCGGATTACGATGTTCTCGTTGCGAACATGGAAAGAGGCGGATATGAGCTTATTGAATGGCCTGGAGTATCCTGGGCTGATATGAAATCTCAGCTGCATCTGAACTTAACGGTTAAGGATGAGAAAAAGAGAGCGTTGTTCAACAATCCCGATTTCAGACAAGCTTTATCGATAGCGGTTGATCGTGACGAGTATTCGGAAATTATGTCAGATGGCTTTGCAAGAGGAAGGCAGGCCGCTCCTTCCGAGGGTGCTATGGGATACAGCGAAGAATGGGCTAATAAGTGGACCGAGTATAACCCTGAAAAGGCGAAGCAGCTGCTTGAGTCGTGCGGCCTTGTAATGGGCAGTGACGGGTATTATGATTTTGCGGACGGAACCGACTTTGTTCTGAATCTGCAGACATTTACCGCCGCTGAAGCCGATAATTCCGCAGAGCTTCTGATGGCTTACTATAATAAGGTCGGTATTAAAGCCACATATAAGCCTGTAGATCGCTCGGTGCTTGAAAATATGATGACGAGTAATGATCATGAGGCTATTATAGCTCCTGTTACGCCGGCAACTACGGTAAGCATTATTCTCAGGCCGGACACTCTTGTACCAGTAAGGAACTACGCCGCGTGGTACGGTGCTTTCGGTAACTGGTATGCATCAGGAGGAAAAGAAGGAATTGAACCGACAGGAGATATGAAAAAGCTCTGCGATCTGTACGATCAGCTAAAACTGGCGACAACGAGCAGTGAGCGGGAAAGGATCGCTCTGGAAATGCTGAAGCTTCACGAAGAAAACATTTGGGTTATCGGTTATATGGAAAACTTGCCGCTTCTTATTGCAAAAGATAAGAAGATCCGCAATTTCCCCGAATCGGCAATTTTCTGTGACGAGTTCAGAGATTATGGTATTGCTCACTTGCATTGCTGCTATTTTGAAGAGTAATGAAAAAGTGTATTGCGCAAAAGGAATAACCAGCTTATTACCATATAAAAATGCAGCCGATATAAATCATGTATAAAACTATTACTTAAGTCCGTTGGGAGGTTGCCGGCAAACGGCTTCCTCCCCGGCAAATTAACGACAGGATGGTATCGGAAAATGGGAAATTTTATTTACAAGCGGATATTGATGTTTATCCCAACGGTGCTATTGTTATCATTTATCGTCTTTTTCATTATTCAATTACCACCGGGTGATTATGTAACAAGTTATGTTTCAAGAATGTCTGCCGAGGGAGAAATATTCACGTCGCAGGATATTGCAAGGCTGCGTGAACAATATGGGTTAGACAAACCATGGTACATACAATACTTCTCCTGGATGGGAAAGATTATTAAAGATGGGGATTTTGGTTATTCTTTTTCGTATAACAGGCCCGTATGGAGTGTTATTATGGCCCGTCTGCCGTTAACAGTCATTGTTACACTGGTTATCATGCTGTTTACGTATCTGGTTTCAGTTCCTATCGGTATATACAGCGCACTTCATCAATATTCCGCGGGAGACTTTATATTTACGACAATTGGTTTTCTCGGTGTTGCAACCCCTAACTTTCTGCTGGCGATAATCTTAATGTTTCTCTCGTTCAAATACACAGGAGATCCGCTTATTGGCCTGTTTTCCGAAGATATACTAAGGGAAGGTTTGCGCCTGTCCAATTTCGGAGATTTTTTAAAGCATTTGATAATACCGGTTATTGTTATAGGCACAAGCAATACCTGCGGTGTAATCCGCATAATCAGGGCACAGATGCTCGATGAAGTATCGAGACAGTATATATTGGTTGCGAGGGCAAAAGGAGTAAGTGAGCGGGTCATCACATACAAGTACTGTTTACGGGCTGCGTTGAATCCGGTTGTCAGCGGTCTTTCAGGCGCTCTGTCAAATCTGTTTTCCGGCTCTACTATCTCTGCCATTGTTATGAATATGGCAATATTGGGACCGGTTTTATATGAAGCACTGAAGAACCAGGATATGTATCTGGCGGGAACGATTCTTCTTACGCAGGGGTTTCTGGTTGTTGTCGGAACGCTGCTTTCGGATATTGCGCTGGCATGGCTTGACCCCAGGATACGTTTTACGGAGAGGAGCGTGTAAAGATGGTCTTACATAAAAGGAAAAACAGAAAAAACAATGAAGAGGAATACTATCTTGCTTCTCAATGGACATTAATGGGCAGAAAGTTTAAAAGGCATAAGCTTGCAATTATAAGTCTTGTGCTGTTAGGATTTCTTTATTTTGTCGCTTTGTTCGGCAACTTTATCGCTCCTTCGAATCTTGTTGCATACAATTCGAGGATCATGAACGCCCCGCCAACGAAGATACATATGTTTCACGATGGCAAATTTATAGGCCCGTTTGTATATGGCATTGATATGGAACGTGATCCGGTCACAAAAAAGAAAATATATTTTGAAGACAAGGACGAAATATACAAGATTAAATGGTTTACCCAAGGATGTGAATATAAATTATTTGGATTAATTGAAACCGATATCCATTTGTTTGGGGTTGACGAAGGCGGAGCGGTATTACTGTTTGGTGCGGATGGCATGGGGCGTGATTTGTTTTCACGGTTGGTTCTGGGGAGCCAGATATCGTTGACCGTTCCTTTTGCCGGAACAATAATCAGCTTTGTGCTTGGGATTATTCTCGGAGGTATTTCGGGATATTTTGGCGGAACGATAGATACCGTCATACAAAGGATTATTGAAGTACTGTCATCGCTGCCGTCGATACCGCTGTGGATGGCTCTTTCTGCGGCGATACCGCCGGATATTCCTGTTGTCAGGACATACCTGTATATTACGATTATAGTATCATTCCTCTCCTGGACAGGTCTTGCGAGAATTGTCAGGGGAAAATTCATTTCTTTAAGAAAAGAAGACTATATTATGGCGGCTAAGATTGCCGGAGTGAGTAACGGGAAAATAATTACAAAGCATTTGGTACCCGGTTTTATGAGCTATCTGATAGTAAATTTGACCCTGGGAATTCCAGGTATGATAATAGGTGAAACATCAATGAGCTTTTTGGGGCTTGGCATTCGCTCTCCCGCAACAAGCTGGGGAGTGCTTTTACAGGAAGCGCAGGAAATTTCCAATATCGCTATGTACCCTTGGAAGCTTATACCGTTATTTGCCGTAATAATTTCAGTTTTAGCCTTTAACTTTATCGGTGACGGGCTCCGGGACGCAGCGGATCCATATAAATAGAATCCGTCACACCGGATATACGTTAAGAAATGCTTGGAAATTAAGGTTAAAACAAAAGTTGGAGGAAGATATGGACATTCAGGATACTATCATTCACGTAAACAACATGAAGATTGATATAAAAATTGATGAAGGAATTTTAACGGCGGTACACGGTGTTTCTTTCGAAATAGAACAAGGTGAAACTCTTGGCCTGGTTGGAGAATCAGGCTGCGGAAAATCGCTTACCTGTAAAGCGATATTGGGGATTAACGAGCCGATATGTTCCACGGAAGGCGAAATCTTCTTCAATGCAAACAACGGCGGCATGATCGATTTATTGAAATTGCCTCCGAAAGGTAATGAAATTAGAGATATTCGCGGCAAACAGATTTCAATGATATTCCAGGAACCAATGGTTTGCTTTTCTCCGCTGTATACAATAGGAAATCAGATAAATGAATGCACGCGGCTTCATATTACAAAAGACAAGAAAAAATCAAAAGAAATAACAATTGAGATGATGAAGAAAGTCGGTATCGCGAATGCGGAAAAACGGTATGATCAGTTCCCGCACGAGTTTTCCGGAGGAATGCTTCAGAGAGCTTTAATAGCAATGGCACTCGTATGCAGGCCAAAGCTTTTGATTGCGGATGAGCCTACGACAGCGCTTGATGTTACAATCCAGGCTCAGATACTGGAATTGATAAAAGAACTGCAGAAAGAATTCAAGATGTCTGTCCTGTTTGTAACTCATGACCTTGGAACGGTTGCAAAAATGTGCGACAGGGTGGCGGTGATGTATCTTGGCAAAATCGTGGAAAGCGCACCTGTCGTGGAATTGTATCATAACCCTCGGCATCCGTACACAAAGGGATTAATCGGTTCCGTGCATAAAATCGGCAGCAGAAGGCAGGAAAGGCTGTTTTCAATAAAGGGAACAGTTCCGCTGGCATTGAATCTTCCTCCCGGATGCAGTTTTTATGAACGGTGCGAAAGCCGTATCGAAGGAGTATGTAATGTAAAAGATCCGAAACTTGATTACATTGCGGATAAACACGCCGTAAGCTGCCATGCCGTTAAGAGCGGTTTGCGGGAAGGAGGGGAAAGGTTTGAGTGATATTATCCTTGAGATTAAGCATTTATCCAAGCAGTTTACCTCCAGGAAGATATGTGTAAAAGCCGTGACCGATATAAGTTTTAACGTTAAAAGGGGAGAAACGGTCGGTATTGTAGGTGAATCCGGATGCGGAAAAACAACGCTTGGCCGGTGCATAGCCAGAGGCATCACGACAACTTCAGGCTCAGTAATATACACGGCGGAAGACGGGAGTAAGCATGATTTTATCAATATAGACAGGAAAACGCTGAAAAAGTTCCGCAAAGACATCCAGATGATTTTTCAGGACCCATATTCATCCCTTGATCCCCGGATGACGGTACTTGATATAATTGAAGAACCTTTGAAGGCGAATTTTCCAAAGATGCCCAAAAAGGAAATGGACATGCGTGCGATGGAAATAGCGGACAAAGTTGGGCTTAATACCAGTTATTTAAAGAGGTATCCGCATGCGTTTTCAGGAGGCCAGAGGCAGAGAATAGGAATAGCAAGGGCTCTTGTGCTGCGCCCGAGGATAATTATCTGTGACGAACCGGTGTCGGCTTTGGATGTATCGATACAGGCCCAGGTAATCAATCTGCTGAAGGATTTGCAAAAGGATATGGAACTTACATACATTTTCATAAGTCACGATCTGTCCGTGGTTGAGCATATTTCAGATAAGGTTGGGGTTATGTATCTGGGTAAGCTCGCAGAATTTGCTGAAACGGAAAGCCTGTTTTCGAAACCTATGCACCCGTATACGGAAGCACTGCTGTCAGCTGTGCCGGTTGCCGACCCTACGGTAAAAATTGACCGTATTCCTTTAAGCGGAGAAATACCGAACCCGGCTAATCCTCCGGATGGATGTTATTTCCATGAAAGATGCGCTTATTGTTTGGATATATGCACCCGCGAATCACCGGAGCTTGTGGAATTTTCCGAAGGCCGTGAAGTTGCCTGTCACAGGGCAGGGGAGCTGCAATTGAGAGGATTTTCATATGAACAGGAACAAGCAAGATAAGCAGTTGGTTATTTTTATAGACAGCGGCGATACAATAATTGACGAATCAACAGAGATCAGGAATGAGGAAGGGATTGTTATACATGCCGATACAATCCCGGGCGCTGCTGAAACCCTCCGAACGCTGTATGAGTCCGGGTATACCATTGCCCTTGTTGCCGACGGGGAATTGCAGTCATTTAGAAATGTGTATGAAGAAAACGGATTGGGTAATTTTTTCAAAACCTGGACCGTTTCTGAAGTTGTTGGTATGCAAAAACCGTCGCCCGCTATGTTTGAAGATGCGATGAGGAAGAACAGACTATGCGATAAAGATAAAAAAAGGATTGTAATGGTAGGAAACAATATAAAAAAGGATATAACCGGAGCAAACCGTTTCGGAATCACTTCGATCCTGCTTAATTGGTCTCCAAGGTATGATATGAAGCCGTCTTGTCCCGATCAAAAGCCGGATTATATAATATACAGTCCTAAGGAATTACTTCCGCTGATAGAAAAACTGAATGACGAATTAAAAAATTGAACGAGCGTTTACGCATTTTACGAATAAACACATGTACTTGGGTCGGCCGTGATTTAAACTGATATCCGGACAATTGTTTTTGCACGGCTAAAATACACTTAATTATGTCGTTATATTGCTTACAAAAGCAATAATTAACAGTTCGCCTGTGGAGGTGGAGCTATATTTAGTCTTTATTAAGCAGTAAAGGAAGTGTTCAGTATGAAGAAAATGAGAGGTGTAACGCTGACCGCGGAGTGGTCTCCGAAACCTGAGTTCAAATTAGGTGCAAAGGACATTGATAAGGTAAGTACTTATCTTGGAAGCCTTGTATGGAAGAATCCCAGAATTGAAATCAGGGATTACGATATTCCCGAACCAGGCCCGGGTCAGGTTCTTATCAAAATAAAAGCCTGCGGAATATGCGGAAGTGATGTGCATATGGCCCAGGCAAAGGATGACGGATACATATTTTACCCCGGTCTTACCGGATTCCCATGCATACTCGGCCATGAATTTTCAGGGGTTGTTGTAAAAGGAGGACCCGGTACAAAAGACAAGGTCACGAATAAGCCCTTTAAAGGCGGTGAACTGGTATGCGCTGAAGAAATGCTTTGGTGCGGTTCATGTAAACCATGTGCGGACGGTTATCCGAACCACTGTGAAAGGCTCGACGAAATAGGCTTTAATGTAAACGGCGCATTCAGCGATTACATTGTTGTGCCCGACCGCTGCCTGTGGAGCCTTGAACCTCTTCGTGACCGTTATAAGGATGAAAAGGATATATTTCTTGCAGGTTCTCTTGTCGAGCCGACTTCAGTCGCATATAACGCTGTTATTGAACGGGGCGGCGGCATAAGGCCCGGCGACAATGTGGTAATCTGCGGAGGAGGTCCTATAGGCCTTGCGGCATGTGCTATCTTAAAACGCCAGGGAGCGGCGCGGGTAATTCTGTCGGAACCTCAGGCCGACCGGGCGGAAATGGGTCTTAAACTGGGTGCCGATTTTGTTATAGATCCGACAAAAACGGATTTCGCAGACGAAGTGCTAAGGCTTACGGATGGAATGGGAGCGGCTCTGTACCTTGAGGCAACCGGGCTGCCCGCTATTGTATACCCCGGAATTGAAAAGGCCATCTGGGAAGGCAGGACACTTAATTCAACAGTTGTTGTCGTAGCGCGTGCCGAAGAAAAAATGCCTGTTACAGGTGAAGTTTTGCAGGTTCGCCGCGCACGCATTGTCGGTGCGCAGGGACACTCGGGACATGGAACCTTCCCGCGTGTTATTGAGTGTATGGCATCCGGAATGGATATGACAAGCATGATTACCAAAAAGATTACATTGGATGAAGTTCCGGAAAACATAATCGCTCTGCAGACCGATCGTAAAAACTGCAAGATAACCTGTGTAATGGACGAATAAGGAGGGTGTTCCGATGGCAAAGCAGAAATTTGAGTGGATATATACCGATACGCCGGGTGTTATATTTGAAGATAACGAAGTGGGCAGGCTTAAAAAAGAAGTATGGGATATGAGCATCGAGGAACTCGATACGGTGCTTGCGGAATACGGTATACCGGCCGAGTCCGAGCTTGGGAAAGCCGGCTGCTATATCCAGAATACACCCAGGTGTAAAGTAATTGAAAAAAGGCGGAAAAACGACATAGTGTTTGTACCTGTCGGATGTACTGAGAATCACGGACTTCACGCAAATTCGGGGCTTGATACCTTTATGGTCACTCAGATACTTGAAGGGGTAAGGCGTTTTACCGCAAAACAGGGCAGGGAAATCAACCTTGCTCTCCCGCCGCTGAATTACGGCGGGCATCCGTATCACCATATAGGAATGCCGGGTACTGTGAACATGCCTCAGGAAGTTGTTGTCGAAACAATGATATATATGATGCTCGGGCTATGGAACGATGGGTTCAGAAAGATAATCATAGTAAACAACCACGGCCAGTTGTGGATGCTTGAAACCGCAATACAGGAATTTTGCAAACGGTTCCAGCTCCCCGGAATATTCCGGGTTTTGGACTGGCACCGTGCCGTAAGGGAGTTCTTTGTGCCGAACAACAAGCCCGACAGCCTCGATACCACTTTTGTCCATGCCGATGAATGCGAAACCTCGGTAGCGCTTTTGCTGTTTAAAGACATGATAGATATGAGCGCCGCTCAGGATAAATGGGGAGAATCGTATCTTCCGGACGGCCATTTCGACAAATCAGTCGATCCCCTCCGCCGGCCGCACCGCTGGAGCGAAGGTGAAGGGCATAATTCAATAGAGATGGCTACTAACCGTGAAGGGGTGGTAGGCACACCGACGATTTCCGATCCTTTAAAGGCAAAACGCCCGATTGTGGCTATTCTTAAATACCTTACGCTTGTCAACGATCAGATACTGGATACATTTCCTCCCGGGAAGGTGCCCCCCGTTGAAAAAACAACACTTAGAACCGCGGAGGAAATGGAACCGTATCTGAAAGAACCTTTTTCCGAAGGTTGGAAGAGTGTGTACGAAATACCTTTGAGAGGCCCGTTCACAAAGCTTTAGAAACAAAAAAGCGGGAGCGGAAAAATATGAATAAAATATCGCAAACTTTACCTTACCAGTATGATACTGTTTTTTCCCCGTTCAGAGCGAAGGAATTTGCCTATGCGCTGGAATATATAGCGCTTCAGGGTTTTACAGGCGTTGAGATTGCTGTTGCGCATCCGGGGCAGGTGGATGGTTCAAAGCTTTACAATCTGCTTGAATCATTCGGCCTTTCGGCAACCACTTTGTCAACCGGACAGGCATATGACCTCGATGGTCTGTGCCTGTCATCGTTTGATGAGGAAATACGAAAGCGTTCCGTAGAATTAATGGCGGAGCATGTTGATCTTTCCGCCTGCCTGGGTTATCCCTGCGTAACGGTAGGTTTGATCCGCGGTAAACTGGAAAAGGGCGATAAGCGGAATCTTTTGGAGAATCTAAAAACTTCTCTTATGAAGTGTGTAGAATACGCTTTCAAGCACGGTGTAACGCTGCAGCTTGAACCGATTTGCAGAGCGGAAACGCTGTTGATAAACAATATAAGCGAAGCGCTCACTTTTTTAAATGAACTGGACGATCCGGAAAACCTCGGAATCCTCTATGACACTTACCATTCCTGGCGCGAAAACGAGGCAATGACGGATGCTGTAAAAGCCGCTGCGGGAAGAATCACCAATGTCCATTTTGCGGACTCAAACAGGGGTTTGCCCGGAACCGGGACAATAAATTTCGGCGAGGTATATGAAGCGATAAAAAACACGGGATATAAAGGCGCATATGCCCTTGAAACGCTGTCAATACCTTCGGCGGATCATGTCAAAATACACAGCGCAGTCAGTATAATGAGTATTATTAACGCAGGATAACGTAATTGTATTAAAGGGGAGGTCGTAATGGTTAATATAGGAATTATAGGAATGGGCCGGATTGGAAAAGTCCATACCGAAAGCATACTAACGGGCATTAAATCTGCATGCGTGCTTGCGGCAGCCGATCCGTTCATGACCGAAGAAACGGCTGAGTGGGCAAAATCGTCAGGCATAGAGAACGTGTATGACGATTATCGTAAAATTATAAACGATAAACGGATTGACGCGGTTCTGATATGTTCTTCAACCGATACGCATACACCTGTCTCCCTCGAAGCGATTAATGCTGGCAAACATGTCTTTTGCGAAAAGCCGATTGATCACGATTTGGATAAAATAAACGAGGTTATAAACGCTTTGAAAAATAGTCCGTGCAAGTACCAGGTCGGTTTTAACAGAAGGTTCGATCACAATTTCCGGGCTGTAAAAAGAGCGGTAGACGAAGGCAAAATAGGTGACGTGCATATTGTAAAAATAACGTCAAGGGATCCCGAGCCTCCCCCACCGGCTTATATAAAAGTATCCGGCGGCATTTTTCTGGATATGACAATACATGATTTTGATATGATACGCTATCTAACCGGATCGGAAGCAAAAGAAATATACGCTTCGGGAGAGGTTTTAATTGATCAGGCGATAAAAGACGCCGGGGATATTGATACCGCGGTTGTCACCGTTAAAATGGAAAACGGAGCGATATGCGTGATAGACAACTCAAGAAAATCGGTATATGGCTATGATCAGCGTGCTGAGGTTTTCGGCAGCAAAGGATGCGTAGCCGTTAGCAACGATAAGGCATCCAGCGCGGTAATAAGCACCGCCGACGCGGTTTATTCGGAAAAGCCGCTGTGGTTTTTCCTTGAAAGGTATATCCAATCCTACCGTGATGAAATTAAGTCTTTTATTCAGGCTATTGAACAGGATAAGCCGACAGAAGTAAATGTATATGACGGTTTGCAGCCTGTCAGGATGGGGCTTGCCGCTAAACTGTCGCTGCTTGAGGGAAGGCCCGTAAAGCTGACGGAAATTAAAGCATGAGCGGATGACAAATAATTTTGGTACCGCATCAGGCAGATAAAGTATGTTAAGGTTTATTTCAAGTCGCACACACTTAATTAAGAAAGCAGATGATATAACAAAACCACTCCATCTGCTTTTTTGATAAATTCGGATACAACCCCATTTGCGAATTATTTTATTTACTATATTGCGGATTATGGTTTTTATGATACAATTTGTGTAAATTACATACTTATTCCGTTTTTTTGAGGTGCTCTTTTCTCTGCGTTGATAATGGCATTCATTTCGATTGCGTCGGCTTATTTAGAATATTTTATGGGGGATATAAATGATTGAAATAAGTTATGTTTTATTAGAAAAAGAAATCTATGACCTTTTGGGAAATAATAAAATATTGGTTTTAGCCACATCTTCAGAGAATAGGGTAACGGCCAGAAGTGTGAGTTGTATTGTTATCGGTAAAAAAGTATGTTTTCAAACAGATAAAACCTTTTTAAAGTGTGAACAGATAATGAAAAACCAAAATGTCGCATTATGTACGGAGAATATTCAAATCGAAGGTATAGCGAAAATAAAGGGGCATCCCCTTACTGAAGAGAATAAAGATTTTGCCGAGAAATATAAAAAATATTATAAAAGTTCATATGATAATTATTCCCATTTGAATAATGAGACAGTTATTGAGGTAGGACCAACTTATATAACCCTTTGGAAGTACGAAAACGGGCAGCCATACAGAGACTTTCTGGATGTAAAAGCTGAAAAGGCTTATAGACAATATTATGATACAATGCCATGAAATAATTACAAGTGAACAACATATTCTTTCAGACTTTTTAATAACAGAACATGCCCCTATGGAATCAAATATATTGCTAACAAGAGACAGAGGATTTTATAAAACATTTTTTCCTGAGTTAAAACAGTGTCCGGCATTACATAAGTTTTTTTTCATTTTGGTTTACATTTTGATTTGAAAACTTCATGGAGGTAGAAAATTATGAAAAAACAGAACATAGGGTTCGCTTTTCTTTTGTTAGGGCTTATTTTCGCTGTTCCAGCAGATTCCATGCTGTGGTGGATTGGAGCGGTATTGGGAATTATCGGCCTTATCATAGTGGTTATTAATGCTAAAGAAAACAATTAGCCTTTTTCTGTGAATTATTAGATACCTTACGTTTTGAATTATTTTATTTGGCATATTGTGGATCATAGTTTTTATGATACAATTTGTATAAAAATACGGATGTTTGCCTTGAAATTTGTAAAGACAGGGATTTGCTTATTACTGATCCAAAAGAAAAATCCATTTATGCAGAGAACATTTTGAGGAAGCTGCCTGAATGGTTTGGAAATGGAAAAGGGTTAAGGGAATACACAAAAGGTGTGCAAGAGTTGCCTTTTTTTGCCGCAATAGATCATAATGGCTGTTGTATTGGATTTTTCTCAATAAAACAGCATTATAATCATACAGGAGACATTTATGTATGCGGCATACTTCCGGAATATCAAAGAAAAGGTATAGGGAAAAAACTATACGCTTTTGCTGAGAATTATTTAAAACAAAATGGCTGTAAATATATAATTGTAAAAACATTAAGTGAAATTGCTAATTATGAGCCTTATATATATACACAACTTTTTATAAGAGTGTTGGTTTCGAACCTCTTGTCACATTAACTGAAATGTGGGATGAAGAAAACCCATGTTTGATTATGATTAAAATTATTTAGTTAGTGGAAGGTTAGGCAATATGTTTTACGTTTAATATTACGCATAATTATGGTATAATAATTTCAGCAGGAGGATAGGAGTTGATGGTTATGCCAAACATAAAGCCGGTATCAGATTTAAGAAATTATGCTGAAGTATTACGAGATATTTCAGTAGGAGAACCTGTTTTCTTAACAAAGAATGGCAGAGGCCGATACGTAATAATTGACATTGAAGACTATGAAAAAACAAATGCAACAATAAAATTACTGAAAGAGCTATCAAAAGGGGAAAAATCAGGTAAAGATAATGGATGGATGTCAATAGAAGAAGTTGAAAAATCTTTAGGTGTTTGAATGAATAAATTATTTATTTCTCCTGCTGCAGAGAAGGATCTATTCGAAATAAAGCAGTATATATCTGAAGAGCTGGACAATCCCACTTCAGCAGTTAAAGTTGTTTCTCAAATAATTAATCGTATAAAAGACTTAGTCAACTTTCCTGAGGCTGGTGTTCCGCTGTCAACCAAAATAGGATTTGAAACTAAATATCGCTTTATTGTTTCTGGTAATTATTTAGCTTTTTATCGTTTTGAAGAAAACTCCGTATATATTGATAGAGTTCTATATGCAAAGAGAGATTATATAAGAATTTTGTTACTCCTGGAGATTGGAGCAGGAACCGGAAAAGCAACGGTTCAATTAGCAGAAAGGGGAGTCTGATGTATTTGGAGATAAGAGAGGCTACAGCTAATGATGTTGATGATTTGCAGGAGTTATACATAAAGCATTTAACACAAGACCCGCCAAAGGAACCTCAAATAAAAGAGGAATGGATTTCACTTTTGGAAGAAATAAAACTGAATAAAGATTATTATTTAATTGTCGGAGTGGTGAACGGGAAGGTAGTAAGTTCCGTAACTTTGGTTGTTATAAGGAACTTAACGCATAATCTTAGACCTTATGCAGTAATGGAGAATGTCGTAACACATTATGATTACAGAAACAGGGGATATGCGTCAAAGATGATTCAGTATGCAGCCGATATAGCCAAACAGGAAAATTGTTATAAAATTATGCTGATGACAGGTTCTAAAAAAGAAAGTACATTAAATTTCTATAAGAAAAACGGATTTAGCGATAAAGAAAAAACAGCTTTCTTAATGCGTTTATAATAGGATCATGCATAAACAGTTTTCTATCCTGCGTGGTGCAATTATGCGGGTCGGTGAAAAAACCGATATTTGCGAAAGGAGAAAAGCGTGCAGAAGGGCTGTGTAAGTATGGTATTGCAAATCTGTTTGGGGGTATTTGTATGAATTTGATTATCAGAGAAGCAGGTATCAAAGATTTACCGGATATTCTGGCGTTATACAAGCAGCCTGATATGGATAATGGTGAAGTTTTGCCGATAGAGCAGGCTGAAACGATCTTTAAGAAAATGGAGGCCTATCCCGATTATAAAATATATATTGCAATAAGCGGCGGCGAAGTTGTTGGCACTTTTGCCCTGGCAATCATGGATAATCTTGCCCATATGGGCGCACCTTCGGGACTGATTGAGGATGTAGTGGTAAAAACGGACCGGCAGGGCAAGGGAGTCGGAAAGCAAATGATGAAATATGCAATGGAATACTGCAAAAAACATGGATGCTATAAGGTTGTTTTATCAAGTAACCTGAAAAGGGAAAAAGCACATTTATTTTATGAATCATTAGGGTTCAAAA
>LSQX01305683.1_pt2 | contig 22045 bp, 22 predicted proteins | sample 654561 | NCBI WGS metagenome assembly LSQX01 (sample SAMN04489861, study PRJNA283612) | anaerobic digester metagenome | isolation source: 4 biogas reactors fed with cattle manure at either 37C or 55C with and... | place: Denmark: Kongens Lyngby | collected 2014
CTGGAAGCCGAGGGACTGGGCCGCAAGGTCGTATCCTACCGCCTGCGCGACTGGCTCGTCTCGAGACAGCGCTACTGGGGCACCCCGATTCCAATCGTCTACTGCGATCACTGCGGCACCGTGCCGCTGCCCGAATCGGCGCTCCCCCTGACGCTGCCATACGACGTCGCCTTTTCGCCGGACGGCGTCTCGCCATTGGCCAAGAGCGAGACGTTCATGAACACCGAATGTCCCGTTTGCGGCGGCCCGGCCAGACGCGATCCCGATACACTCGATACGTTCGTCTGTTCATCGTGGTACCAGTTCCGCTTCGTCGACAGTCAGAACAAGGAAGCGCCGTTCGACACGGCGAAGGTCAATGCCATGTGCCCTGTCGACATGTATGTCGGCGGACAGGAGCATGCGGCCATGCATCTGCTCTATGCCAGATTCATCACCAAGGCACTGCGTGACATGAAGATGCTCGATTTCGATGAACCGTTCCAGGCACTCGTTCATCAGGGCATGATTCTTGGCTCCGATGGCCAGAAAATGTCAAAATCGGCGGGCAACACCGTCTCGCCGGATGAGCTCGTAAGTCAGTACGGCGGCGACATATTCCGGCTGCATCTGCTCTTCTCCTTTGCTTATACAGAGGGCGGCAACTGGACTGACGACGGCCTCCTCGCCGTCTCACGGTTCATCTCACGGATCGAAACGCTGGTGCAAAAAGCCGTTTCGTCACGGAAAACGGCCGCTGTTCCCGACAAGGATCTCGCCTATCGCGTCAACTACACAATCCTTCACGCAACCGAAGACGCGCTGAAATTCCAGTTCAATACAACCGTCGCCCGCCTCATGGAGCTGCTCAATCACCTGCAAAAAGCGACGGCAAACAGCGACAGCATCACGGAAAACACGTATGAAGCCATTCTGACCCTGCTCGTTCTGCTTGCACCGTTCGCGCCTCATTTTGCCGAAGAGATGTGGGAAGTAACCGGCCACAAAACATCCATATTTGCAGAAGCCTGGCCTGTCCACGATGAGAAAGCTCTGATCCGGGATGAAGTGGAAATCGCCGTGCAGATCAACGGACAGATTAAGACGCGCCTCATGATCCCGCGCGACATCGAAGAGGCCGACCTGATCGAACAGATCAAGGAGCAGGATGCTTACGCAAACTGGCTTGCGGGCAGACAGCCCGTGAAGTGGATTTTTGTACGCGGACGGCTCCTCAATATCGTCGCCAAATAGCATCGAGGCCGGCGGTTGTCCGTTTGACAGCCGCCGGCCTCAAATGATATGCTTCGCGTTGCACACGGAGATGTCGCCTAGCTGGCCGAGGGCGTGCGACTGGAAATCGCATAGACGTCAAAAGCGTCTCGAGAGTTCAAATCTCTCCATCTCCGCCAAACCCGAAACGTCCTGAATCAGGCGTTTCGGTTTTTTTATGAATAAAGGATCAGGGCGACGAACTCGAGATTATCGGGACCGGCATTATGGACTGCGTGGCTGTGGCCGGCATGGCAGAGATGTACGTCCCCCTCCGTCAGCGTGCTGTTTTCACCGTCATACGTCAGTTCGGCACTGCCTTTCATGATGAAATAGGCCTCCCATTCGTTATCATGTGCGTGAAGTCCGATGCCGCAGCCTGGTTTCAGGGTGATCTGCGTGAACAGCCGGCCTTTGTCGCCAAGTTCCTGACCGTTCAGAATGGCGGTCATAATCATCTGTCCTGCACCGCCATAGCGGTTTTCGGCCACATCCACGGCCCGCTCTGCTTTGCGTCTGATCATGCTAAAAACCTCCCGATTTTCTGCCAGTATAGGGCGAAGTTAGAGCGCCTGTCCAAAATATCCGTTTGCAACCAGTGTGCTTTTCTATTCGCGAAAAATGCGCTACCGTGACTCCATGATTAATTACGAAAAAGATGACTATATCGTCAGTGCTCAGGCGAAATCGGGGCTGATCCGCGGCTTTGCGATGCGCTCGACCGCCCTTGTCGAAGACGCAAGGCACCTGCACGAACTCTGCCCGACGACAACGGTCGCTCTGGGACAGCTGCTTACAGCCAACGCCCTGATGGCCAGTGACCTGAAGACAGACGAAGCGTCCCTGACTTTGAATATCCGCGGCGACGGTCCGCTCCACACACTGCTCTCTGTCGGCAGCAAGAACGGCCAGGTTCGCGGTTTTGCCGATCCGCCGGCCGTCGAAACCATTTATACGGAAGACGGGCGCATCGATATTGCGCGTGCCATCGGAAACGGCACACTGAATGTCAGCCGCGATGACGGATTGAACCGGCGGCCATATGTGAGTTCGGTTGAACTCGTGAAAAGCACCGTTGCGCATGAAATTGCGTCTTATCTTTACTTCTCGGCACAGATTCCCAGTGTGGTTCTGCTGGGCGTTAAGCTTTCGCCTGACGGTGTAAAGCATGCAGGCGGCATGATGCTCCAGCTGATGCCGGGCTGGGATGACCGGCTGGCCGATTGGCTGGAACAGCGGGCACAGGGCTTTCCCGAAATTACCTACTGGTTTGAGGAGGGCATGAACCCGCACCAGCTTCTCGACCTGATGCTCGGAGATCCGGACATCAAGTATGCGGATCCTGCACGCGCGGCATTTCGCTGTACCTGCCGGGAAGAGCGCATGCTTGACAATCTGTTTGCCCTGCCTGCCGACGACATCAGGGAACTGATCCAGGACCCGGCCGGCGTGCACGTAAACTGCCATTTCTGCAACAAGCACTATCACTTCAGTCAGGACACGCTCTCTGCCGTGCTGGCGGCACGTACAGCCGCACAGGGCGATTAGTCCGTTCGCTTCAAAATGAGCAGGCTGTCCGACTCGCGAAAAACCGCATAACTTTTTTTCGCATCGTCCAGCCGGCTTTGCAGATCGCTGCCCAGTCGCCGGCGGAGATCAAAGACAAGATAGTCCGCGGTACGGTCGTCGGCATCATCCAGATGCTCGTACGACAAGTCGATGATAAACGGCCGATTGGACAAATAGGTGGTCAGAAATGTGGTCGCACGCACCGTTGCGTCCTCTTCTATCGCGTCCATGTCGGCCCGCATGTTGTCCAGCATCTCCCGGTTCCTGGCGACATAACCGATCGGTGAGGCATACGCACCAAAAAGCATGGAACCGAAAAGGACAGCCGCTGAGAGCATCAAGGCGGTCACACATGCGCGCGGGTGCAGCCGTATCGTGTGTTTTGACCGCGCCGGCAGATTGCGTGGCATCCCGGCCAAAAACAAAATGGCGAGATAAAAGAGCAGCGCCGCCGTCGCGTAATGATATTGAAAACCGATATTTGCCTGGTACGGGTAGCGGCTGATCAGGTTCATGACGATGAGCGGGATCAGCAGGGCGAAGTGCCGGAGACGCCTCTGCAGGAACGGCAGAAAGGCGAGCGGCAAAATCATTTTCTGCAGGTAATGCAATTTTTCGGCTGAAAACATCTCGCTCAGCGCATACCCCGGATTGATCAAAAGCGTGAGCACGACACCGGGAAGTCCCCAGCGCTCGTCAGTGACCAGATTCGCAAACCGGTACGTCATCACCCCCTCCCCCGCATTATTAAGGTAGCGGGATACAAGGAAGAAAACGGCAAATGACATAATGATCGACAGGAGAGCCGGCATTCTCAGATTTTTGTCCGGGATAAGGAAGATACCGACAGAGATGACATACAAGGCAGCATCTTCCTTGACGGCAAGGATCAGCAGCATGAAAAGAAAGTAAAGCCAGATTTTTCGTCTGTCCGCCGCCCACAGAAGCCAGAGGATCAGCGGCGCAAGGAAAGCATTCTCGTGGACATCGTACATGGAGCTGCCGATGATACCAGGGTGAAACAGGTACACTATAGCCAGAACATACGGCAGCGAGGTGCCCGCCAGTTTGTCTCTGGCAATCAGGTACAGCGGCACAACACCGGATGCGACGGTCAGTATCTGCAATACCTGAAGCGTTTCGGGCCGCGGCAGGACGGCATAAAAGGGCAGCCAAAGATAAAAGATCGGCGATACGTGAACGGCAAAGTGCGACATTTCGCGGCTTCGCTCCAGCGTGGTCAGCGGCAGGCCCGTTTCACGCATATTGTGAAACATCTGCGCAAAGATGCCGAAATCGTAGGTGGGCGTATATAGTGCCCGCACTCTGGCCACCATCAGGGCCGACAGCAGCACGACATGCAGCAAAATCGCGGCACCGGCCGCATATCGCCACCACGTTTCTGCTGTCGCATCTTTACGGCCAAGCAGTCCTGCAATCAGGCCAATCAGGAGGGAGGCAAACAGAAGCAGCGGTGTCCACCACAATGAGCGGGGCGGCTGAACCGTGACCGCCGCCAGCGGCTCGACGTCAAAGCCCGTCAGAGCAAACACCATGCCGGCTGCAGCGGCGCCTGCGACGATCAGTGCGGCGCGTTTGACAGACAGCGTGACCGGCTGGGAGTAAAACCAGAAAGCCGCAGCACCGGTGATGATGAGGGCACCGACGATGAGCCGGGCGGAGGGAATCAGCCAGACAAGCAAAACGAGAAAGCAGGCCAGCGCCATCAACAGCAGCGCCGGCTGCCAGTCAGCCCAGGACCGCATAAAAAGGCTAAGCACACGGCAGAGACAAATGGCCGCAAGGAAAATCAGGAGATAAATCTCGAGCCGGATTTGGCGGCCAAAATCAAGCGAACCAACATCACTGCGATAAAGCAATAGATACAGCGAGGAGACGGACAGCCACGCCAGGAGCAGGCTTTGCAGCCATCCGTCAGTTAGCCGGCGTAATCTTACGGATCTGGCTGATACGGTGTTTCACCACCTTCGTAAATTATTTCAAAAGCCTCACCGAAACGCTGCGGTGCCGATACACCGTCATCCCTGCGCTGAATGTTCTGCACCTGCACGGCCAGCATCAGCGTCGGATTATCCATGTCGAAACCGACAAACCAGCTGTCGATACCCTGTGTCTGCAAGGTCTGATCGAAAGCAACTTCAGCCGTGCCGGATTTGCCGGCCAGCCTGGCAAAGGGGCGCTCCACCGAGTTCACGTGCGTAATTTCGATCGTCTGCCGCATGGCTGTGAGCAGGGAGTGACGCGTCGACTCAGAGGCGATATCCGTCTTCCACGGTTCCGGCTGATCGTCAAGGAGCAGGCGCGGCTTCATGATATTGCCGGTCACCGCCCCGCTTGCGATCGAGGCCAGCTGCAGCGACGTGATCTGAAATTCACCCTGACCATATGCGGCATCGGCGAGCAGAACCTCATTGTCAAAGGTATTGTCGTTCGATACCTGCGACCGGTAGAACGGATAATCGACCGGCACGTCCTCCCCGATGCCAAATCCCTGCCATTCGTTCAGGAAAGCCTCGGCACCCGCTTCAACAGCAATCTGTGCAAAGAAAATGTTGTCGGATATGACGAGCGCCTGCTGCGGATTCTGCGGCTCGTTGTACTCAATCAGCCGCTTCACCTCGTAACCGCCCCAGGCCGGCCCCGGCTGCCAGCTCTTGGTCGTGATGGTCTTGATCGTCTGGTCATTGACTATGCCGAGATTGTATCCGGCCATGTACGTCAGAATTTTCGCTGTCGAACCGGGTGCATAGCGCAGCTGAAAGCGATTCAGCATCGGCGTTTTGGGATTGTCAAGCAGTGCCTGGTAAGTCTCGCTGGAGATGCCGCCGACGAAAAGATTCGGATCAAACGAGGGCACGGATACGAGCGCCAGGATATCACCCGATTCCGGATGCACGGCAACCGCCTGCCCCTCATCGTCCGCCATCAGATCATAAAGTTTTTTTTGCAGCCGGCTGTCGATAGTCAAAACGATATCCTCGCCGTCTGCAGCCTGCTGTTCGTACAGCACTGTCCGCTCGCTGCCGGACAAAAAGACGGTGATGCCGAGCCGCGGGCGCAGGCGGTTCTCGTAAAGCGCTTCAAGTCCGCGCTTGCCGATCATGTCACCGGCACTGTAGTAGCCTCCGCCATTTTCGATATCATCAGCCGTCACTTCACCGACATACCCGATCAGGTGTGCAAGCGTTTCAGCCTCCGGATATACACGCGCGGATGACCGGCGCACAGTCAGCCCGAGCTGCGGCAGCTTTTCCATCTGAGCCGGCGACAAGGACATCATCGACTTCAAGGGTACAAACATGCCGGAACGGATCCACGACTGCGCCATGATCGTCTCGATCCGGTCCGCATCCATACCGAGAAGCTCGGCGACGGCTGCATTCGACTCCGCCAGATAGGCACCGGCGACGGCTCCAACCGTGAATTGATCACCCTCCGCAGCCAGCGGAATCAGATGTCGGTCGTAAATCTGCCCGCGCTTGCCGTGGGCCGTTTCGATCAGAATATCGTTTTCTTCCGTGAGGCCCGGAAAAATCAGTGCCGGAGTCCAGTCGAGTTCCCAGCGATTCTCCGTCACATCCTTCAAAAAGGTTAGCGTCAGCGGCCGCTGCATCTTGCCGTAACGCGTCTCGAAAACCATCTCCGCTTCATAAACAGCGATATTTTTGTCCGAAGCACGTTCAAGCTTTCGGACGCCGGTCAGGTCCACGGATTCGACACCGAGTTTTTCATGTATTTTCGCCTGGCGATCAACGATATCCGAAAATGTGACGTTGCGGCTCGTATCGAAGGTAAGCCAGTTTTGCAGCACCTGCCACTGTGCATTGCGGATCAGGCTGAATATGGTTTCAATCTGTTCATCGCCTGTACCCGCCTCCACTGCCGTGACCGCGGGTCGTGTGACCGTCGGCTTCGTGCTGAGCGGTGCCCCGATGCAACCGGCAAGCGCAAGAATCAGGAAAATGAGCAGTGCGGTTTGCGAGGCGCGCCTGAACATATCAGGCGTGCGCGGGCAGCGGCAGAATACTGGTGCCGGATAGCGGCCTGTCTGTGCCGAGCCAGTCGCAAACGGTCACACCGATATCGGCAAACGTGTTGCGCACCCCGATTTCATAAGCGCCCTGCATCGCGGCAGTCAGCATCAGAAGCGGTACGGACTCTCTCGTGTGGTCTGTGCCCGGAAAATTCGGATCGCAGCCATGATCTGCCGTAATCAGGAGCAAATCGTCGGGCCGGAGGGCGGCAATAATTTCGGGGAGCCTTATATCAAAGGCTTCCAGGGCATTTGCATAACCTTTGCTGTCGTTACGATGTCCATACTTCATGTCAAAGTCAACGAGATTCGTAAAAATTAATCCGCGGTCAAAATCGCGCATCGCCTCAAGCGTGACCGACACACCCTGATCATTTTCTTTTGCCACAAGCGCATCCGTCACGCCGCGGCCGGCAAAAATATCGGAAATCTTCCCGACCGATACAACGGGAAGCCCAGCCGCCTTGACATGGTCAAGCATCGTCGGTTCTGAGGGCGTTAAGGAAAAATCCTTCCGTCTCACGGTGCGCGTAAAGCTGCCCGGCCTGCCGATAAAGGGTCGTGCGATGACGCGTCCGACCGCATGTTGGCCGGTGAGCAGATCGCGCGCGATCTGACTGTAGCGATACAGCATCTCAATGGGAACCACATCTTCGTGCGCGGCGATCTGAAACACGCTGTCGGCCGATGTATAGACAATCAGATCACCCGTTTCCATGTGTTCTGCGCCGTGTTTTTCGATGATTTCGGTACCGGAGGCCGGAACATTGGCAATGACCCCTCGTTTTGTCTGTTCACGGAAGGGGATCAGGATTTCCTCAGGAAAACCATGCGGATAAGTGGGGAACGGCGTATTCAGAATATGGCCCGCGATCTCCCAGTGCCCCGTTGTGGTATCTTTGCCGGCGGCCTTTGCCAGTGCGCGGCCGAACGCTCCCTGAACCGGTCCCCCTGACGGCAGTCCAGCCTTGTCGCTGGTCGTGCTCTTCACAACCTGGAGCAGCCCCATCCGCTCCAGATTGGGCAGCTGCGGTTTTTCCTTCAGATAAAGATGGAGCAGCGTGTTGGCACCTTCATCGCCGTACTCTGCTGCATCCGGCTGAGCGCCGACGCCGACGCTGTCCAAAACGATCAGGATCGCTCGTTTCATGGTCTTACCCTTTCTGCCACGCGATGTCGACCAGACGATGGACAAGGTCGACATTTGAGATGCCGGACGCCTCGAACAGGCGCGCGAACATGGATATGTTCGTGAAGCCCGGCATCGTGTTGATCTCGTTCAAATATACGCGGTTCCCTTCAACGAAGAAATCCGCTCGGCAAAGGCCCTTCCCCTCGACAACGCAAAATGCGCGCCTGGCCATATCCGCCACTTTATCGTAAACTTTCTGCTCAAGCGGTGCCGGGATCAGAAGATCGGATCCGACATCATCGTATTTTGCTTCATAATCGTAGAATTCCTTGCCGGGCAAAATCTCACCCGGCACGGAGACCGTGATCTCTCCGTCTGCGCCAAGCACCGACACTTCAATCTCGCGGCCAGCCGACGCCTTTTCCACAAGCACTTTAGCGTCGTGCGCCAGGGCATCCAGGATGGCCCGGTCGAGGTGATCGGCTGACTTTACCTTCGTTACGCCGATGGATGAACCTGCATTGGCCGGCTTGACGAAACAGGGATACCCGATCCGCTGGCCGGCTTCCCGCCTCATCCCTTCCGGATTCTTCTCGTATTCGAAACGGCGGATGGTCATATAATCCACCTGAGTGATGCCGGCCGTGGCAAAAACCCGCTTGGCTATGTCTTTGTCCATGGCCAGCGCGGACGCCAACGTACCGCATCCGACATACGGGATTCCGGCCAGATCAAACAGTCCCTGCACCGTTCCGTCTTCTCCGAATTTTCCGTGCAGAACCGGGAACACGACGTCGGCTGCCACCGTTTCCAGCCGATCATCTGCCACGGCATAAAAACCGTGAACGGATGCATCCGGTGTGGCCAGAACACGCCGGTTGCCCGGCAGCTGCTGCCAGCTTTCGGCACGGATCTGATCCGTATCCGCATCGGTCAACAGCCAGATGCCGTCACGCGTGATGCCCACCTTCAGGACGTCAAAGTGGCCCGCAGCCAGCAGCGTTTCGATGACGAAGGCTCCGGACAGACAGGAAATGCGGTGCTCGCTCGACTGTCCCCCGAAAAGCACCAGCACGGTCCGGGGCGCGGTCATTGCAGATCCTTGTTGTTCTTCTTGATGTAAACCAGCATTTCGGTCAGCTGCTTGTCGAGATCGTCAAGAATGCCTTTTGCGTAATGGACGGCATTCTCCCGGATCTCCGTGCTTTGCCGCGTCGCCTGCTGCATCATGTCCGATGCCTCCATGCGGGCCTGCTGCGTCACTTCATGTTCATCGATCATGCGGGCTGTCTGCGCTTCCGCGTCACGCATAATGGATTCGGCTTCTTTTCTCGCCTCGGCAATCAGCTGCTTGTTCTGTTCCAGGAGCCACTTTGCCTGTGAGATCTCTTCGGGCAGCCCTTCGCGAACCATGCGCAGCATGAACAAGAGGTCGTCGCGGTTGACAAGACACTTGTCACTCAGCGGCACGCTCTTGGCACTGCCGACCATATCCTCCATGCGGGCCAGCAGCACTTCAATCTGCTCCTTCTTTGGCTTTGCACCGGGCTGACCGGCCTGTCCCCGTCCTACCCGTTGAATCGGTACTCGTTGATCACTCATGTGTATCCTCCGCTGTCGGTTTAGCATATCGTTTGACAATCATATTCAGCGCGGCAGGCGGCACCATGCCGGAGATATCGCCTCCGAACCAGGCCACGCTGCGCACGATTGATGAACTCATATAGGCAAGCGAGCCGCTTGCCGGAATAAAAATGGTGTCGGATTCGGCATAAAGCGCGCGATTGGCTTGCGCCATGGTGTTTTCATACGCGTAGTCCGCCTCGCCGCGAATGCCGCGCACGACGGCAGCCGCACCGGTACGGCGCACGTAATCAACCAGAAGTCCGCTGTGGCTTTCAACCGAGACACCGGGCATTCCGCTGCAGACGTCCTTTACGAGACTACAGCGTTCAGCGAGCGACAGCACGGTTTTCTTTGCTTCGTTATCCAGAACCAGAACAATCAAGTGATCACAAAGCTGACGTGCTCGCCGAATCACGTCAAGGTGACCGTTCGTAATCGGGTCAAATGTACCCGGACAAATCAACTTATGCATGTGCACCTGCCATTTTCTGGTAAAAGAATAGCATTGCCCCCCCGTACCTGCAATGTCTTCTATATTCCAATCCTGTTACGGATGGCGCAGTTTCAAGTGTTTTCGGGACTTCCATCACAAGCAGGCCGTCCTCAGTCAGAAGGCCGGCCAGATACGGATCAAGGCGCGCCATCATGTCTGCCTGCCGGTCCCAGGGCGGATCGAGATAGATGAAATCGAAACGGTCGGTGGAAGCGGCCAGCTGCCGGCACGCGCGTTCCGCCGGAAACGGGAGAACGTCCGCCCGGTCACCATACCCCGTTCGCCGGATATTGCTTTGCAGTATCCGGCGAACGTAAGCACTGTTTTCGACAAACACGCTTCGGGCGGCACCGCGGCTCAGCGCTTCCAGTCCAATCTGTCCGCTCCCGGCGAACAGATCGAGTACGGCGGCAGCAGCCAGACGCGGCTGAATGATCGAAAACAAGGCTTCCTTGGCTTTGTCCCCAGTCGGCCTGGTTTTGTCCCCTTTCGGGGCATCGAGGCGCATGCCTTTTTTTTCGCCGGCAATGATTCTCATAGCACCAGGTGCATGAAGTGATCGCCGAAGCGTTCACCGATCGCGGGCAGGAGCCGTCGATTTTCAGCCGACAGAAGTTCCGGATCATCTTTCAAAATGTCGGCGACATCGGCTGACACCTGGTCGATCAGATCTTTTTCCTCGTACAGATTGACCAGTCTGAATTCCGGCAGTCCGTGCTGCCTCGTACCGAAGAAATCGCCAGGTCCGCGCTGCAGAAGATCGGCCTCAGCCAGGGCAAATCCATCGCGGTTTTTGCACAAGGTCAGGAGCCTTCGCTTAGCGTCCTGATCCTGTGTGTCACTGATCAGAATGCAAAGCCCCGGACGGTCACCGCGGCCAACGCGGCCGCGCAGCTGATGCAGCTGGGCCAGGCCGAAGCGCTCGGCATTTTCGACGACCATCATGGTCGCATTCGGATGATCGATGCCGACTTCGATCACCGTCGTGCTGACCAGTATATCGACGTCGCCTGCGGCAAATGCAAGCATCGTCCTGTCCTTCTCTGACGGCCGCTGCGAGCCGTGCAGCAGTGCCACCGTCCGGTCGGGAAAACGAGCCTGCAGCAGCGCCTGCACCTGGCTTGCCGCTTTAAGATCGATCAGTTCCGACTGATCAATCAGCGGGCAGACGACGTAAATCTGTTCTCCCCTCGCCATCGTCTCCGCCATGATCGTCTCAATCCGCGGACGGTCAGCTGAACGGGCGGGATACGTCTTGATCTCGGCGCGGCCGGGCGGCATTTCGGAAATAACCGACACGTCGAGATCGCCGTAAACGATCAGCGCAAGCGTCCGCGGAATCGGCGTCGCCGACATGACAAGCAGATGCGGGCGCACGTCGTCCGCCGTTTTCAAAAGCCGTTGCCGCTGCAGCACACCGAAGCGATGCTGCTCGTCCGTGACGGCAAATGCCAGATTGGAAAATGTAACGGTCGGTTCAAGAATGGCGTGGGTTCCGACAACGCAGTCGACGGAACCGTCAGCAAGCCCCGCAAGCACCTTGCGACGCTCTTTTGCCGGCATGTGTCCTGTCAGCAGCGCGCTATTCATGCCGGTCTTCGCAAAAAGCGCGTTCAGCGTCCGGTAATGCTGGGCTGCAAGCACGGCCGTCGGCGCCAGGAACGCTGACTGGCCGCCAGCCAACTTGGCATAGAGCACTGCCGCGGCGGCAACAACCGTCTTTCCTGAACCGACATCACCCTGCAGCAGCCGGTGCATGGGCGCTCGCCCGTCAAGACCGTCCAGCAGTTCGTCAACCGAGCGTTTCTGTGTTCTGGTCAGGCCAAACGGCAGTGCACTGAGCCAGGCGTGCACCTGCCTCCGTTTCTCGCCGCCTGTATCCAGGGGCGGCGGCACGGCGGCCTCAAGGCGTCGCTTCGTCATGTAGGAGAGTGCCAGCTTGGCAAGGAACAATTCTTCATACTTGAGACGATCGCGCGCGAGCATCAGCGCATGCCGGTCCGCAGGAAAATGGATGGCAGCCAGCGCAAACGTTCGCTCTGCCAGATGCCGTTTCAGCCGGATCGATTTCGGCAGACATTCAAGCGGCAGAAGCGCTTGCTCCGCCATGGCTGCTTTGACCGCCTCGCGCACAACCGCCTGCTTCAGGCCGGCAGTCAACGGATAAATCGGCAGCAGCGGCGGCAATTCACTGCCGACACGGTAAAACTGCGGCGAATTGATCTCGAGACGCGTGCCTTTTCGCAAAATCAGACCGCGGAACAAATACGTCTCGCCGGCTGCCAGCGCATCCGCCAGCCACGGCTGATTAAACCAGATGGCACGCACCGTCACCTGGTCTGCCAGTAATTCAGTCCGCACGGTACTCCGCTTGCCGTAACGGCTGACCGAGGGGGAGCGCGCGACCATCGCCTGAAATACCTGCACCTCTCCATCCAGCAGATCTGCCCCGCTTACGGTCTCCGACCAGTCTTCATACATGCGCGGGTAAAGAAAAAAGAGATCAAAAACTCGCTCTACGCCAAGCTTGGCAAAAAGCGACGCGCGCTTATCCGAAATGCCCTTCAGCGAAATCAGAGCGCCCGGATCAGTCAAGGACGACACCGGCTTTCGGGCAAAGGTCCGCAAGTGAACAGTCCTGGCAGCGCGGTTTTTGTGCTTTGCAGATTTTTCTGCCGTGAGCCACCATCAGATGACCGAACCTGATTTTGGCGTCATCCGGCAGCAGTGCCTCCAGATCCCGTTCAATGCCGGGCGGATCCTTGCGCTTCGTCAATCCAAGGCGAAATGCGACACGGGCACAATGCGTATCGACTACAACCCCGGGAATGCCAAAGCCGTCACCGCGGATCAGGTTTGCGATCTTGCGGCCGATGCCCGGCAGGGAAAGCAGCGCCTCCATTGACTCCGGTACCTGACCGTCGAACACTTCGGTGAGGACACGGGACGAGCCCTGGAGCGCTTTGGCTTTATTCCGGAAAAGTCCGCAGCTTTGAATCAGGGGCAGAAGATTTTCCGGTTTTGCACCCGCCATGGCGGCCGCATCCGGATAGCGCTCAAAAAGTGCCGGCAAGACCTTGTTCACCCGCTCATCTGTACATTGGGCTGCCAGCACACCGCCAACCAGCAGCTCGAACGGATCCCTGAAGTCGAGCGTACAGCGTGCATCGGGGTACATCTCAGTCAGTCGCTCATAAATAATGCGTGCGCGTTTCTTCGTCAATGCGGCGATTCCCTCAAATACAGAAACACGTTCACATAACGGCGTGTTTCCGTGCGATACAGCGTGATCATAACACGTTCGCCGACCAGCCGCTTATCGAGCAGACGATTCAGCTGATCAACGCTGGATACCGTCTCACCGTCAATCGAAATGATCACATCATGACGCTGAATATCCGCTGATGCCGCCGGTCCGTCGCTCAGCACTTCAGCAACCATAAGCCCTTCCGGATAGGATCGTTCCCGCACCAGTACCGCATACTCGGCCGGATCCATCGCCCGAATGCCGAGCCAGACCTTGCGCACAAGCGACGGCGGTTCCTCAGCTTTCAGCACATCAAGTACGTGACGCAAAACGTCGACCGGAAGTGCGTAACCGGAAATATCGGAGTAATTGCGCGACACGTTGCTGTTGATCAGGCCGACCATCCGGCCGTTCTGATCGAGCAGTGCCGCTCCTGACATGATCGGGGTGACAAACGCGGATGTCTGGATCATGCCGCTTTCCATACCGTCTTCAAAATACGTGCCGCGCTGGAGACCCGTAAGATAGCCGACGCTCAGACTGAGATCCGTCATATCGACGTCTGACCCGCCCAGCACGATCAGAAAGTCACCCAACAGCAAGGCCGGTTCTTCCGCCATCGTGATCGGCTCCATCGGCGGTGCATCCACGATGCGCAAAAGCGCAACATCGGTATTCGGTTCATGCGCAACGATCTCGATTTCAAACGGATTCGTTTCGAAAGGCACGTAGGCGTACGCCACCGCGGCGTCATGAAATTGCCCGTTGAACGTCAGTGCGAATGATAAATTCGACGTCGGCGTGACAAAATGTCCCTCCCGGTCGATGACCACACCGCTGAACGTGACGGCTCGTGCGGGGCTGTCACCGCGTTCCGGCATGCTCACGTATAAGGTCAGAACGGACGGCTTTGCCTGGGAAATGGCACGCCGGATCAGGAGTGTGGCAGCACTGCCGGGCGGGTCCTGCGTATCGCGTGATGTCTCCGTCGGCACTGGTTCCGGTTCGGTCTCCGGCGGTTTTGTTTGCGGGACCGTGACCTCCGTCGTTTCAACCGGCACGGTCGTCTCGGTTTCGAGCCGTGTCACAATCGGCTCCGTCTGTCGGGTCGTCTGAACGGCCGGCCGTGCCGAGCCGGAAATATAAGAATCAGACAGGCCCGGGATCAGAACCATAACAAGAAAAAAGGCGAGCACCGCGAGACTGGCGCTGATCAGTGCCGGCCAGAACCAGGCCGGCGCATGCCGTCGTTTATGCTGTCGTCGTTCTTTCATCTCTCCACTCCCCGTCCGCTCACGCCAAAGTGAGGCTGAAGGTGAACTTTGCGCCTCCGAGCGATGATTTGCCTGCCTCGATGCGCTGACCATGCGCAGCCAGCAAATTGCGGGCTATGTAAAGGCCGAGCCCCGAACCTTCCGATTGACGGCTTTTGTCCGCTTTATAAAACTGATCGAAAATGCGGCCCTGATCTTCCGGCAAAATGCCAGGCCCGGAATCCTGAACCGACACGACAACCGTTTCGTTCTGCGGACCTCGCCGGCTTTCCACCGCAATCTGACCGCCTTTCGGCGTAAAACGGATCGCATTGATGAACAGATTCGTGAGTACGCGCATGATAGCCGCTTCATCGGCAATGACGTCGAGCCGACCGTCGCTGTCTCCCAAAAGGCTCAGCGAGACCTCAAGATTTTTCTCCCGGATCTGCGGTTCCAGTCCCGACAGCGAATCTCGCATGAGATGGTTCAGATCAAACCGCTCGGGGCGCAGACGGCTTTTGTCTTCACTCAGAACAACATTGAAAAGCGTATTGATCAGCTGCTGGACACGATCCGTCTCGGTTTTGACAACCGTGAGATAATGCATGACACGATCCTCGGGAATCGTGCCGTCCAGCATGCCGCTGACAAATCCTTTGACCGATGTGATCGGGGTGCGCAGATCGTGAGAAATGGAATTCAGGAAATCACGGCGTTCTTTCTCGCGCGCTTCGAACTTTTCAATCAGCGTATTGAACGTCCGAATCAGAAGCATCATGTCATCATCAACGTCCCCGTCGTCTTCCCCGAGCACCGGCACAAGCCCCTCCTGATCGACGCCGGCTCGCGCGGAGAGATCACCGAGATAAACCTTCTCGGCCGTCTTTGTGAGATCGGAAATGGGTCTCGTAATCTGATTCGACAGCCAGATAATAATGATCAGGGACAGAAAGAACGCGACCAGGAAGGACAGCGGTACGGCATTTGACTGCAGAAAAGCACCCCAGGTAAGCGGTATCGTCGATTGAATCAGCATCACTTCGCCGGCGTAGGCACCGGTAGTCGAAAGAAGCGGGGAACTTGCGACAAGCCAGCCCTGATCCTTTGGCAGCACATCGCGAAGCGGCGTACGCGCTGCCGTTCTGGCATACACGATCTGTTCGCCGTTCAGGTAGCTGGGATTCAGAAGCGGCCGCTCGCCGTCGGCCGACTGTCCCAGTTTTTCAAACGTCGACAGCGGAATCCCTGTATCATAGATAATCTCCCCATGCTGGTTGATCACCCAGACCATGGCATTTGCCGCACGCCCGGTAAACGTGATGTAGCCTGTCACGTGGAAGTCTTCAATCGTCAGACGGTCGCGGCTCATGCCCTGTGATACGATCCGGCTGACCTCAACGGCACTGCGCTGCAGCTGCTCCGTCTGCTGGTTGCGATTGGCAGCATTGGAGATGGCAAAATAAACCGTACCGAGAATGAGAAAAATGGCCAGAATGAACATGGCCATCTTGAAAATCGTCCGGCCGTAAATCGAGCGCATGAATTGCGGCCGAAATTTCACCCGGCATCCTCGCTTGCTTCAAATTTGTAGCCGACGCCCCAGACTGTCTTCAGATTCCATTCCGGATGCTCGATCGTATCGAGCTTTTCCCGGATTCGCTTGATATGCACATCAACTGTGCGCGTATCGCCAAAAAAATCGTGTCCCCAGATATTGTCCAGAATCTGCTCCCGCGTGAAAACACGATTCCGGTTCAGCACCATGAAGTGCAGCAATTCCAGTTCCTTTGGCGGAAACTCAACTTCCCGTCCGTCCAGATAAACCGAGTAGCGGGCCAGATCAACGATAAGATGGTTGAGACGAAGTCGCTCCGGCAGCTGCCCTGCTTCAAACAGCCGGCCGGCCGGTGCCCGCGTCCTTCGCAGCACAGCCTTGACCCGCGCCAGCAGCTCTTTCGGCTCAAACGGTTTTTCCAGATAATCGTCGGCACCAAGTTCAAGACCAACCACTTTGTCGAGTGTTTCGCCTCTGGCTGTCAGCATGATCACCGGCACATCAGACCGTTTGCGCAGGTCCCGCAGAATGTCGAAGCCGTTTTTGCCTGGCAGCATCAGATCGAGCACAACCACATCGGGCTGACACGACAGAACCGCCGCTTCCGCACGATCACCATGCCCTTCCGTATAGACGTTGAAACCGTCCTTGACAAAGTAGAGTCTGAGCAGTTCCTGAATGTTCAGGTCGTCGTCAACAATGAGCACCTTGGTCGGCGTCATATGCCTTCACCATGCTTCAACGATTCGAGTTCATTGAGAAACGAGGCCACGTCGCTGAACTCCCGATACACGGACATAAAACGTATGTAGGCAACCTCGTCAATGCTGCGCAGGTGCTTCAGCACCGCTTCGCCGATCTCTGCCGTTGAAATTTCGCGTGAAATCTGATGGATCTCCGATCGCTCGATGTGATCGACAATCTGCTCGATGGCTTCAAGTGACACGGGACGTTTCTCGCAGCTTTTCATAATGCCTGCGATCAGCTTGCGCCGGTCAAAAGGCTGACGGCTCTTATCCTTTTTGATCACGATAAGCGGCGCCATCTCCTCAGCTTCCCTGGTTGACCAGCGGCGGCCGCAATGGAGGCACTCACGCCGCCGGCGCACTGTGTTGCCGTCTTCAGCTGGCCGAGAATCGATAACTTTATCGTCATCAATACCGCAGAACGGGCATTTCAACGTTGGCTCCTTTCAAAACAGCCGGCAGGAATTTCCTGACCGGCCGTCAATAAAAACAATGTGGAAATGATGCGGACGATCTTACTCGTTTAAATCGTCGTCATTATCCTGCAGAAACCACGGGAGGACGCGTCCGCTCTTGGCCGGCTGACTTCCGCCTTGTCCGCGGCCGCGCGTTTCACGTCGCGGCGCTTCTTCAAGCACTTCAGGTTTCGGTTCCTTTTTGGCCCGCTGCGTACTTTGCGAAACCCGCTGGATCAGGTCTGCCATATCCTCACCCTGTTCATCTTCCTGCTGCCGGTAGACGAGATCCACGTTGGACGGTCTCGATTTCTGCGGCGTGCGCGGTGATTCGTAGCGCTGCGGCATGACGAAATCCAGATCGTCCTTGCTCATCGTTTCGCGCTCCACTGGACGATATCCGTATGAAGGCTGGCTCGCCTGCTTCATCGGCTTGCTGAGCGCCTCCCCCTCAAAACGGCTGGCAATGATCGTTATAATCACGTCATCCTTCATGTTCTCGTCAATGACAGCACCAAAAATGATATCGGCTTCAGGCGAGACCGCCTCACGAACCTGCGAAGCCGCTTCGTTGATTTCCTTCAGCTTCATGTCGTGGCCGCCCGTAAAGTTGATGATGATGCTGTGTGCGCCGTCAATGGTCGTTTCGAGGAGCGGGCTGTTCATGGCCTGCTTCACGGCAGTCGCCGCCCGGCTTTCGCCGGCGCCGCGGCCGATGCCCATATGGCACAGTCCGGCATCCGTCATGACGCGACGCACGTCGGCAAGGTCCAGATTGATCAGGCCGGGCACGGCGACGAGATCGGAAATGCTCGATACCCCATATTGAAGGACCCGGTCAGCCAGACCAAATGCTTCATCGATCGATGTGTCGTCCGAAGCAATCTCAAGCAGCTTGTCGTTCGGAACGACAATCAGTGAATCAACATAGGATTGCAGTTCACGAATGCCGCGCTCAGCATTTTGGCGGCGGCGCGATCCTTCAAAGCGGAATGGTGTCGTCACCACGGCTACCGTTAATATGCCGAGCTTTCTGGCTATACTGGCCACCACGGGCGCCGCGCCGGTTCCGGTTCCGCCGCCCATACCGGCCGTGATAAAGAGCATGTCAGTGCCCTCAATCATTTTCGATATTTCCTCAGCGTTCTCTTCCGCCGATTTCTGTCCGATTTCAGGCTGGGCACCGGCACCGAGACCGCGGGTTATTTTCAGCCCAATCTGAATCGTTTCATTGGCTTTGCTTCTGGCCAGTGACTGATGATCGGTGTTCACGCCGATAAACTCGATGCCCTGCACGCCGCCCTCGATCATTCGATCTACGGCATTACAGCCGGCACCGCCGACTCCAACAACACGAATCGTTGCAATCACATCCTGGTCATAACCGAAACCTAATTGAAATTCTGCCACGTCTCAACGCTCCTTTCGCGATACGGTCTGTTACTCTCTTGATCCCACTTGTTATTACAAGTATACAACCGTCCGACGTTTGAGGTCATTGCTAGCAACACCGTTTGGTCGACTACCAATATCCGGTACATAATACACCTTGAAATGTCGTATGACAATAGATTTCAAAGAAAGACAACCTTGGCGCTTCAAATATCCCCGCGCTGTATGGACATCACGTCTACCTTATCCGTATGCGTTAAAATTTCGCATCGTCGTCTTCGAATGGGAGGTTACGATCCGAGCGGATCCGCCTCAGCAAAAGTCGGCGCATGCGCCCAAGGTTTTGAAAAATCCGGTTGCCGAAGGCAAACACGGAAACCATCATGAGCGGAAGACCAAGCTGCTCGCCAAGTGCGGTCAGAAGCAGTGCGATGACGGTGTTTGTGAGCAGTCCGGAGATAAATAGAAGGGCGTTGAAGCGTCGGCGAAGATGGGCTGTCGTGCCGCCCACAACAGCATCAAGGACGGCCAGAATAACGACGGCGACATACGAAGTGTAGGCGGCCGGAATGCTGATATTCAGCAGCAAGCCAAGAATAAGACCAATTATCAGACCAACTAAAGGGATCACGGAAACCTCCTATGGCTCATCTGCCGTAAACACGATTTCATCAGCTCCTAGCACCATTTCCCCGCTGCCCTTGTCCTGCAGCAGTCCCTGCTCGATTAATTCGGACAAGGTCGCCATATTTTTGACCAGCATGCTGTTGTCTTCCACGGTAACGCGCCAGCGCTGTCCGCCGGTGAGCATCAGATCAAGCCGGATCTGCCCCTCCAGGATTGTCACCTGCCGCGTCAGGGTCATCAGCTTGTTCTCGTATCCGAGTGTCTCATCGGCAGCGATCATGGCTGCAGTGGCTCTCAGTGCCGCCTGAAACTGTTCCTCGTCGACCGGGAGACGTTCCCCGACGAACACCGACCCGGCCAGCTGAAGTCCCTCCGTAACCGGTAAAAAAGCAGACGGTGCCTCACGCAGCGAAATAACGTTAGCCTTGGAATCGAGCAGGGCATATCCTTCCGGCACGCGCGCGCTGACAACCTCCGGCTTGTCAATAACCTCCACACGCAGCGTTGAGGGGAATTCAAAGCGCACAAGGACCCGGTCAAGAATCGGGAATTGCCGCAGCAGATCCGTTTCCAGATCGCCGTAGCGAAGCCCCAGCCAGTGTTCCAGCTCGGGACCGATGCCGATCACAAAAAACGGATCACCGACCGGCTGTACGAGAGGCAGGATATCGTCAGCAATAAGTGAGGTCTGACCGTAAACGGCTACGTGCTTCAGACGGAATTGCGGCAGATATGCGGCCAGTGCCATCAGACCGAGCAGTATCGCAAAAGTCGCAACAAAGGCGATGGGAAACGACTGCCGCCGTTTCCTTCTTTTCTTCCTAGTCGCCATGCTTCCTGACGCGTCTCAACTCACTGTAAATGATGTCGAGTGCATCGTGAATCGCGTGGCGTTTTGCCGCCTGCCGCATATCGGCAAGCCGTTCAGGCGAACGGACAAGTTCGAAAATGACGTCAGCCATCGCGGCTGATGACAGCGCTGCATCCGGAATCACGTCGGCAGCACCGGCATGCTTCATCATGAGTGCATTCAGTGTCTGGTGGTCATTGGCGGCATGCGGGTAAGGCACGAGGACCGACGGTACGCCGACAGCAGCCAGTTCGGAACAGGTCATGGCCCCGGCGCGTCCGATGAACAGATCGGCTGCCGCCATCCAGTGCGGCACGTCGTGCAGATAGGACACAGCGGTGACGCCGTCGACGCCGTTGGCATCGTCCAGATAACTGCCGGCCTGCTCTTTGCCGGTTGCCACCGTGAGACGCACGTCCCGCTCTTCTTTCAGGCGTTTCCAGACCGGTTCATCCTTGAGTCCAATTACAGCGCGGCTGACGGAGCCGGCACCGAGTGAACCGCCCAGAACAAGAATCTGGAAGGCATCCTCGGGGATACCGAGCTTTCGCCTTGACTCCTCACGGCTGACCTCAAAAAAGATCGGCGCGACGGGGTTTCCGGATAGGACGAGATGTGTGCGCCTGGAAAAATACTTTCCGCTTTCCGGAAAGCTGATGCATACCGATTTCGTATAAGGGGCAAGGAAGCGGTTGGCTCTGCCGGGGTACGCATTCTGTTCGTGAAGAAGAACGGGGACGCCGAGCGAGAGAGCCGCCATGACCAGGGGACCGCCAACATATCCGCCGGTGCTGATCACTACATCGGGCTGAAACGCCTTGATTTGCTTTCTGCTCTGCATCAGCCCGGCCGTATTTTCGACTAAAAAGCGGTGCAGTCCGGCACGTTTCTGCTCAGGTACACCAAAGGCGCGGATTGCCTGCATCGCATAACCGGCGCGCTCCGTCATTTCCTGTTCGAGTCCGCCGGCCAGCCCGCAGAACATGATCTCTGATTCAGGCTCCTGCCTGCGCATGTGGTCGGCAATCGCAATGGCGGGATTAATATGGCCGCTGGTTCCGCCGGCACCGAACATATATCGTTTGGCAGTTTTCGGATCGCTCGTCACATCATTCTCGCTTTTTGCGCACGCACACGCCTCGGTTTCGCTTTCTCAGGTTCCAGAAACTGTGCAATTTCGGAGTCTTCTTGCTTGCCAGATTTCGAGACACATAATATCATACCGCCGGCGAGCATAAAAAAGAAATTTGCCGTGCCGCCGTAACTGAAGAATGGTAGTGATATGCCTGTCGTCGGGAGAATATGGGTGGCAACGCCAAAATTGAGCAAGGCCTGAATCGTGATCAGAAACGTATAGCCTGCCGCAATCATGGTCGTCATAGGGGTCGCTGCGCGCACCGTTACCACGACGCCGAAGACGAAAAACAGAATAAACAGCAGCAAACAGATAAACGTTCCGACAAAACCCAGTTCCTCGCCGATGATAGCCAGGATGAAATCATTGTGGCTTTCGGGCAGCCAGTTCAGTTTCTGTACCGAGCGCCCCAGACCGACGCCGAACAGCCCTCCCGATCCCAGCGCGATGCGTGCCTGCTCCACCTGACGCACCTCGTCCGGATTGGCCTCTTCCGGATTGGCAAACGTGGCCAGACGGTTGATGACATGGGCAAAGCGAGTCTCAACAAAATCGCCGATCGACTGCGACGTCACGATCGGTCCGATCACCATCAGCAGAACGGCGGCAATCAGGAGGATAAACAAAAGAATCGCAGCCCCCCTCATCAGGATTTTG
>LSQX01126991.1_pt1 | contig 22041 bp, 16 predicted proteins | sample 654561 | NCBI WGS metagenome assembly LSQX01 (sample SAMN04489861, study PRJNA283612) | anaerobic digester metagenome | isolation source: 4 biogas reactors fed with cattle manure at either 37C or 55C with and... | place: Denmark: Kongens Lyngby | collected 2014
CTGGAACAAACAGGAATTAAAAATCTTACCAATCGAAAATTTGATGAACTAAGTGATGGTGAGAAGCAAAAAGTGATGATCGCAAAATCGCTGGCACAGCAAACACCGTTGATATTTTTGGATGAACCCACAGCATTCCTGGATTTCCCGGCAAGGGTGGAGATATTAAAACTGCTGCGACAGGCTGCCCGAAGCGCCGGCAAAGCAATTTTGCTCTCCACCCACGACCTGACACTGGCCATCCGCTTTGCCGACAGCATTTGGATGATGGGCAAAGAAAAACCTATCGCCACAGGCACGCCCGAAGACATGGTATTAAATGGCGAATTCGGAAATTATTTTGATAATCCCCAGGTAACCTTCGACAGGTTTTCAGGAACATTTACTTTTGAGGCCGAAAAGATTGGTAAGGTAGCCGTTGCCGGCAGCGGGCTGCATCGCATCTGGCTCGAAAAAGCGCTGGAACGAAAAGGCTACCATGTGGTTCAGGAAACAAAATCCGACTGCCATATCTCCATCTCTGAAAATCAGCATTTCGTTGTTGATTTTATTAATAAAAAATGGATTGCTGAAGACATTTCAGAGGTTTTGGATATTTTAAAAAATTTAGATTTGTCATCAAAAACTAAAGATTAACACAGATAATTATTAGCTATGAAAAACATCCTTATTCCTTTAGCAATTGTTTTGATAACTTTAATAAATGCTTGCAACCCAATGGACAAAGCCGACCTGATCATTACCGGTGCTGTCATCTATACCGTCGACAGCAGTTTCACTACCGCCGAAGGCATGGCCATCGCAAAAGGTAAAATTCTGGCGGTAGGCAGCCACGATGAAATCACCGGAAAATACTCCGCCGATCTGATCTATGATTTGGGTGGTAAAGCAGTTTATCCCGGTCTTATCGATGCGCACTGTCATTTTCTGGGTTATGGCCTGGGGCGCCTGAAGCGTGCTGATCTTACAGGAACCCGCTCAATGCAGGAAGTTGTGGAGCGCGTGCAACAGCATCACGAAAAATTCCCTGATTTGTATTGGATCGAAGGGCGTGGCTGGGATCAGAATGATTGGGCCGACAAGCAATTCCCGGACAAATCAAAGTTGGACGAGCTTTTCCCCGATAATCCGGCAATGCTTACCCGCATCGACGGACATGCCGCGCTGGTCAACAGTGAAGCGCTGGAGCTGGCTGGAATCTCTGCGGAAACAAAGATTGAAGGTGGCGACATAATTCTTAGCAACGGCCAGCCTACCGGCATCCTCATCGACAATGCCATGGAGCTTGTTAAAAATATTATTCCTGAAGCCTCAGCAGAAGAAATTATCAGTGCGTTGCTGCTGGCGCAGGACGATTGTTTTGCCGTTGGCCTCACCGGTGTGCACGACGCCGGACTGGAAACCCAACAGGTGCAAATCATCGATTCGTTGCAACGTGCCGGAAAACTGAAAATGCGCGTCAACGTGATGCTTTCGCCCACACAGGAAAATCTCGATACCTACGTCGACGGCGGGCCTTATATCACCGACCGCCTGAGTGTGCGCAGCATAAAACTTTACGCCGATGGCGCCTTAGGCTCCCGCGGCGCGCTCCTCATCGACGAATACAGCGACGATCCGGGCAACCGTGGCATCTTGCTCACCCATCCCGACACCATCCGCAGCATTTGCCAACAGGCCATCGACGATGGTTATCAGGTTTGCACCCATGCCATCGGCGACTCGGCCAACCGCATGATGCTGCATCTTTATGGCGAATTTCTGCAAGGCCCCAACGACCTGCGCTGGCGCATCGAGCATGCACAAATTGTAGCGCCCGAAGATTTTGATCTTTTTGGAAAATACAGCATTGTTCCCTCGGTGCAGCCTACCCACGCCACTTCCGACATGTATTGGGCGCCCGACAGGGTGGGGCAGGAGCGTATTAAAGGTGCTTATGCCTACAAGCAACTGCTCGATCAGTCGGGATGGATTCCGCTGGGAACGGATTTTCCCATTGAGCAAATCAACCCGATGCTTACATTTTTTGCCGCTACCGCCCGACAGGATGCTGACGGATTTCCTGATGGAGGATTTCAAAGTGAAAATGCGCTTTCGCGCGAAGAAACGCTACGGGGCATGACCATCTGGGCAGCACGAGCCGCTTTTGAAGAAAACAGAAAAGGCAGCCTTGAGCCTGGCAAAGTAGCCGACTTTGTGGTGCTCGACACCGACATCATGCAGATTCCTTTGGTAGAAGTGCCAAAGGTAAAAGTTATGAAAACTTTCGTTGGCGGACAGCAAGTTTACAGCAGGTAGGAAAGGCGATAGTTGTTAAATTTATTATTTTTCAGTCCATCGACTTTTTTGGTGATAGCTTTGAAACTCAAATAATGAAAACATTCCTATCTTTGTTTTCGTTATTCATTTTGATTATGAAAAAGTTAATTATTCTTCTGTTTTTTACCAGCCTTGTTTTGCAGGGATTTGCCCAAACGCGGGAAGTTCCGTTTACCCTGGACGACCGTGATCGCATCATGCGCACCGAGGAGCAGCTAAAAGCTACCAACGAAAAAATTGAATCACTTCGCAACGAGATGAACTCAAAGTTTGAAGCCATAAATTCCAAAATGGATACTAAATTTGGAGCCCTGGAATCAAAAATGGATTCTAAATTTGAGGCTGTGGTAACCAGGATAGACGCCACTAATTCGAGGATCGATATACTTTATTGGGGCATTGCCATTTTGATAACCATAATGCTTTTTATATTCGGATTTATTATCTGGGACAGGCGCACTGCTCTCGACCCTGTGCGGCACAAAATAGTTACCCATGAAGAGCGGCTTGGCAAGCTGGAGCAAATTACCCGCGAACAGGCCAAAAAAGATCCCGACTTTGCCGAGCTTCTCAAAATTGCCGGCTTGCTATGATTGAGCTTTAGATTTTGTAACTCCCCCGCATCATTACTTTTTGCAATTCCTTTTTTAATTCTTCAATATGTTAATCAACCCTTCTGCCAGGTCTCAATTTCTTCGAGCGTTGGGGCGGATATTTCCAATTTGTTTTTTTTACGATACACGCTTAGCTTTTGCTGGATGAGTGCAGGTTTGGCCTCCCGCAGCTCTTCGGGTGAGGCGATGCCTGCCGGGATCATATGCGGTGCCCAGTGCTCGGGCACGCCCATGCGCGCAAAGTCGTCGGCTTGCGGAATTACCTTTTTCTTTTCAGGACGCATGTGTGGGAAAAACAACACGTCTTGTATGGAATTCTGGTTGGTCATCACCATGGCCAGGCGGTCGATGCCTACGCCCAGTCCTGCCGTTGGCGGCATACCATATTCGAGCGCACGCAGAAAGTCCTCGTCGAGCAGCATCGACTCTTCGTCGCCACGCTTACCCAGCTCAAGCTGGTCTTCAAACCGGCGACGCTGGTCGATAGGATCGTTGAGTTCGCTAAAAGCATTGCACAGCTCCTTGCCGTTTACGATCGCCTCAAAGCGTTCGACAAGGCCCGGTTTGCTCCGGTGTTTCTTAGCCAGCGGCGACATCTCTATGGGATAATCGGTGATAAAAGTGGGCTGTATGAGTTTTGGTTCGCACAGAGCGCCAAACAACTCGTCGATGATTTTGCCTTTGCCCATGGTGGCATCCAGCGGAATTTTGAGCTTGTTGGCGGTATCGGCAAGCTGTTGCTCATCCATCTCCGAAATATCCACACCCGAAAAATGATGGATGGCTTCAAACATGGTGTAGCGTTTCCAGGGGCGCTTGAAGTCGATCTGGTTGTCACCTACTTGCACCACGGTAGTACCGTGCAGATCCAGAGCAACTTTTTCGATCATCTCCTCCACCAGGTTCATCATCCATTCGTAATCTTTGTAGGCTACGTAAAGTTCTATCTGCGTAAATTCCGGATTATGAAAACGGCTCATGCCTTCGTTGCGGAAATCTTTGGAGAACTCATAAACGCCGTCAAAACCGCCCACGATCAGTCGCTTCAGATAAAGCTCGTTGGCGATGCGCAGATAGAGCTTCATGTCGAGCGTGTTGTGGTGTGTGGTGAAAGGCCGTGCTGCAGCGCCGCCATACAACGGCTGCAAAATCGGCGTTTCCACCTCCAGGTAATCTTTGGCGTTGAGGAACTCGCGGATGGAGTTGACCATCTTGGAGCGCATCACGAAAGTTTCCTTCACATGCGGATTTACGATCAAATCCACATAGCGGCGGCGATAGCGCATATCAGGGTCGGTGAAGGCATCAAAAACCTTGTCGTCTTTTTCCTTAACTACCGGTAGCGGACGCAGCGATTTGGCCAATATCACCAGCTCATGGACTTCGATGGTTGTTTCGCCCATCTTGGTGGTAAATACGCGACCGCTTACGCCGATGATATCGCCAATGTCGAGTAGCTGTTTGAAAACATGATTATAAAAAGATTTGTCGTCGCCCGTGCAGATATTGTCGCGCTTCACGTAGCATTGTATGCGTCCGGTGGCGTCCTGCAGCTCCACAAAAGAGGCGGCGCCCATGATGCGGCGGCTCATGATGCGTCCGGCTATGCGCACATCTTCGTAAACTTTTTTGTCGGGAAAATTTTCGTGGATCTCTTTAGCGGTAACGTTTACCATAAACTCCTGTGCCGGATAAGCATCGATGCCCATTTGCGTAAGCTCAGCCAGCGACTGCCGGCGTATCTGTTCCTGTTCTGAAAGGTTCTGTGCCATATTTCTATAAAAAATTTGCGCAAAGATAGAACATCTACAACGAACAGAAAGCGCTACTGATGGCACAGTTGCTAAACATAGTTTATGTTCAGCGCAGTTTGCCCGCCTCCAGCAGTCGCTTGGTTTCGTTATATCCAATCTGCACGATCTGGTCGATGGCCTGAAAGTCGAACAGGCTCATCTGCGCCAGCCCGGGAGGGTCGATTACACAGCAAAACTTCTTCAGGTTAGATTTTACATTTTCATAAATGGCCAGATTGTAGCTGCGCTCGGCCATCTGTTTTAGCGCTGTCGAATTATATTCACTGCTGATGTGGTTTACATGGCTGGCAATAATCCTGCGGCACAGTTTGGGCAACGGGCCTACAGGTTGGTTATCGGTGATGCCGCCATCCACATACAGATCGCCATTCATTTCGACAGGTTTGAAAATTAACGGAATTGCCGCTGAGGCAGCTACCGCCAGCGCCAGTGGGCCGCTGCTGATAATTTCTGTCCTTCCGCGGGTGTAGTTGGTCACAGAAACAAATAGAGGCATCTGAAGCTCTTCAAAAGTTTTTATGCCCAGCGCTTCCGCCAGCTCGTCGGCCAGCTTATCGCTCGAAAGCATACCTCCGTGTGGCGGCAGCTTCCAGGTAAAATAGTTGAGCATACTTGCCTTTTTAAAAAATCCGGGAATCTCCTGTGGGCTGATGCCGGCAGCATACAGCGCCCCAACGATAGCACCCATGCTGGCACCGGCCACCGCCTTTGGTTTAATATCAGCCTCCAGGAGCGCCTGCAGCACGCCAATATGTGCCAGCCCGCGCGCCGAGCCGCCACTAAGAGATATGCCGTGTTTCTTTTTCATTTTAATGTTATCATAAAACAATGAAGCCAATAAAGCAAATGATGAAGATGATGCCTATATTAAACAAGACAGGCGAGATGCCTTTGCGTGGCTCATTTAGGATTATGCTGGTATCCTTATCCCGGTTTTCATAATCTCGCTTGCAAAAGGATTCCCGAATTGAAAATCGTCTAATGAAAATGGATGTGGCTCTATCCTCGAATCAATTTCTGAAGCCAGGATCATTAATTTAACCTGCGTGTCAAAACGGTCAGAATCGTTTAATACTGGCTTTTTATCAAATCAAGGTATTGCTTTATTGTATTATCTCTGATTTTATCCATGCAGGCAAAGCTACCAAAATTCTCCAACCATCATCCACTTACCTGAATATGCCGCGCAGCATAAGCACGGTGGCTCTTCCCGGGTCGAGCTTGCGGGCTTTGTTCAGGTCGAGGAGCGCCTGGTAGTAGCTGCCGCTGGCCTGGTGCGACTTCCCGCGATAGTAATAGGCGTCGGAGTAGTTTTTTTGATAATGCAGGGCTACCGAGAAGTCAATAATGGCTTCCTGGTACTTTTCTAAACGGTAGTGGTTGTATCCGCGCAAAAACCAGGCGCTGCTCAGGGCAGGCTCAAGTTGCAGCGCGCGGTCGCAGAGTTCTAATGACGCCTCGTACTGGTTCTGCTCGTTGAGCTGAATGGCAGCTTTCAGGTATTCGATAACTCTGTCCTGCGCTGGCGTAGCTGCCAGCGCCACCATGCAGAGCATCGCGACAATAAATACACGTTTTATCATACCTGCCTGATTAATTTTTTTTTTGCAAAAATAAATACTGTTTCGATGATATCAGACGAGCTGCCGCGCGAAAAGTTACCAAAGGCATTTATTTCACCGCAGTACCTTTGTTGAAACTTCGGAGCTTGATGGCGGTGATCACCTTCTTGGTAGAGAGCGGAAAGTCGCCTTTCATCATCCAGTCGTAATAAGAGGGATCGCGGCCAAAAATTTCTTCCACGCTTTTGCCTTTGTGTTTTCCAAAATTAAAAACCTCGACGTTCACATCGTCGAAAATGATGTGCCCGATGAGGTCGGCGTTGTTGTGCTGCACCGAAAATTCGCTCAGCGCAGCGATGTCGTTTACCACCGGTTCCGTTATCTTTCCGTTTTTTTCTTTGTATTTGGTGCCTCGGTACATGTCGAGCTGCGACTTGAGGATTTCGTAGGTAGCCACCGCGTCGGCTTCTGCCGAATGGTTTTCGGTAAGCTCCTGGTTGCAATAAAACTGGTAGGCAGCTTTCAGGGTGCGGGGTTCCATTTTATGAAAGATGTTTTGCACATCTACAAAGCGGCGTCCGCTGAGGTCGAAGTCGACGTCGGCACGCAAAAATTCTTCCATGAGCAGCGGTATGTCGAACCGGTTGGAGTTGTAGCCTGCCAGGTCGGCATTGCCAAAAAATTGTGCCAGCTCGTGGGCGACTTCCTTAAAAGTAGGTGCATCTTTCACATCCTCATCGCTGATGCCATGTATTTCGGTGGTAAATGGCGGGATGGGGATGGTGGGATTTATTTTGCGCGTCAGGATTTTCTGACTGCCGTCGGTCATGATCTTGACAATGCTGATTTCGACAATACGATCTGTCGCCACTTTGATGCCGGTGGTCTCCAGGTCGAAAAAAGCAATGGGCTTGTTGAGTTTTAATTCCATATTTTTTTATAAAAAATAAAAGCTGCTACCAGCGTTGCCTTACAACCCCGGGGCAGCTTTAGTACAATATTATTTTAATAATTTTCTAAATGCTCATATTTTCATCGAAGCCTTCCAGGTCGTCGCGCAGACGTTGCAGAGACATGCCGGCCAGGGCGCCATCGACTACGCGGTGGTCGTAGGCCAGCGACAGGATCATGATGTGGCGAATGGCGATGACGTCGCCGTGGGTGGTTTCGAGCACTACGGGGCGCTTTTTGATGGCGCCCAGGCCAAGAATAGCCAGTTGCGGCTGGTTGATGATGGGTGTGCCGGTGAGGCTCTCAAAGCTGCCGAAGTTGGTAACGGTAAAGGTGCCTCCTTGTATTTCGTCGGGGACGAGCTTGTTGTTGCGGGCGCGGTTGGCCAAATCGTTCACGCGTTTGGCCATGCCCACCATGTTCAGTTCGTCGGCGTCTTTTATCACCGGAACAATCAGGTTGCCGTCGGGCAGCGCGGTGGCCATGCCAATGTTGATGCGCTTGCGCTTGATGATACGGGTTCCGTCGAGCGAGGCATTTATCATCGGGAACTCACGCAGTACGCGCGCTGTGGCTTCGATAAATATGGGTGTGTAAGTGATCTTTTGTCCTTCGCGTTTCTGGAAAGCATCTTTCACGCTGTTGCGCCAGTTGACGATGTTGGTAACGTCCACTTCTATGAAGGAGGTGACGTGCGGTGAAACCTGCTTCGACATCACCATGTGGTCGGCGATGAGCTTGCGCATGCGGTCCATCTCCACGATTTCGTCGCCCTCGCTGGCAGATACTTTTGGTGCATCCATTTTGGGCGCTGCCGCCGGGGTTGCTGGTGCCGGGCTTTTGGCTGCTGGTGCCGAAGCGGCAGAAGCGGGAGCCTTTTGGTCTTTCCTGTCGTCAAGATATTGCAACAGGTCGTCTTTGGTTACGCGGTTGTCTTTGCCGCTGCCTTTTATTTTTTCCAGCTCCGATAAGGCTATATTTTCTGCTTTGGCAATGCTTTTTACCAACGGTGAGTAAAACCGTGAAGCTGCCGAAAAGTCGCCCGGTTTTTCGTCTGTTGCGGGCTTTTCTTTGTCCTCTTTGGGTTCGGGGGCGTCTTTGGTTTCCTGTGTGGTTTCTTTGGTAGTTTCTACGGCCTCCTTCAGCTCCTCTTCCGGTGCATCTTCGTCGCCTTCCATTTCGATGATGGCGATTACTTTTCCTACCGGTACCACGTCGCCTTCGTTGTAAAGCAGCTCTTTCATGGTTCCTTCTACCGGTGAGGGAATCTCTGAATCTACTTTATCAGTAGCGATTTCGGCCAGTGAGTCGTCTTCGGCGATGGTGTCGCCGGGATTTTTGAGCCATTTGGTAATGGTTGCCTCTATGATACTCTCGCCCATTTTGGGCATAATAATTTCAAAATTAGCCATTTAGTTTTTTATTAAAATAATAAAGAGATGTTTTTGGCTATTGAACAACGGCACTTTGCAAATGTTCAAGCCCAAACCACCGGCAAAAGTACACGAATTGCCGCCAACAAACAACGAACAACAGCCTGCCCTGAGCTTGCCGAAGGGAACAACGAACAATCTTAAACTAATTCCCCAGTCGCCGATAGCCTTTGGTGATGATGTCGAGGTCGGTTTTTACTTTGTAGTCGCGGGCATAGAGCAGATTGAGCCGCTCCAGCGTTTCGTTGCTCAGGTTGTCGATGGCCAGCGCATTGGCCGGATTGAGGACACCACGTTTGATACCCGGAAGGCGGGCGTTTTGATCATTGGTGGTGGGGCAATAGCCCACCCAGGTTTTGCGTGCAAAAAGAACCAGAATAATGTTGCCGATAAAATGTGCCGGGCGTTTCACCATAAAAACCAATACGGGCAGTGCGGAGAGCATCACCAGGCTAATCATCACGTCGAGCAGGCGTTTGTTGCGTCGGTTGGGGTAGGTGCCAATGGGATTGATCTCCATGGTGTAGAGGTCGCCGGCGGTATTGATGGAGTTGCTGCCGATAAGCGAAAGGCTTTCGGGAGGCGCTATTTTGAATTCAATATTCAGGCGTTGCAGCTCTGTCATTTTATCGATGATGCTTCGCGACGGAATGCTTTTAGCGCAGAAGATAATTTCGTTGATTTTGTAAATGTTGGCAATGTCATCAATTTCATTCATCGAGCCGGTGAAGGCACTGTCGGGGGAAGGCTGCGGGCTTACCAATCCGATAAAAGCCGGCTGCATCTCTATGGTGGTAAGTAATTTGGCCACGCGCTCGGCTTCATCGTGTTCGCCCACCACCAGGTAGCGTTTGTTTTGCGTAAGGCCGGCTTTAAAATCCTGAAATCCCAGCATCCTGAACAGCAGTCGTATCCCGGTCATGGCAATGTAGCCCCACAAGGCGCCCAGAAGAATCACCGCCCGCGAAAACCGCATCGTTTCGTCCAGCAGGCTGTAAATAACGAGGATGGCCACCGTGCCGGCAAAAAGACCTTTGAAAATCCTGAAAAAGTTGATGGGCTTATCGTAGCCACCCGACAAATACACCGAAACCAACCACACAACGATGTAGGCCGGCAGCGCCACCAGAAGGAATTCAGGCGGATAGTCGCCGCCATCTTTAAAAACTACCGAATGCGCCCAGTAGCTTTGGATAAAATAGATGCCTGCATAAATAATCACCGCGTCGAGCAGCGGCAGCATAATGTTGTTGAGCAGGCGCCGAAGTATCGAAAGGAATGCTCTAAAATAAATGGCTATGTTGATGAGCAACGAGAAAAGCCAGGCGTTTTTCTGTGAGAAATGCTGGCGCGCAAAAATGATCATCGCCTTGTAAAACACCATCACATAGTTGATGCTGCTCTTTTTGGTGCTCTCCCCTTTGTAATGAATGATGCGCGTGTGCGGAAAATAATAGTTGCGAAAGCCGCCCTGCGTGATGCGGTACGAAAGGTCGATGTCTTCGCCATACATAAAGTACGCCTCGTCGAGCAGCCCCACTTTGTCGAGTGCGGTGCGTCGCAGCAACATGAAGGCGCCGGAGAGCACATCTACCTGATGCACCTCATCGTTGCTGAGGTAGGTAAGATGATACTGGCCAAAAGTTTTGGAGCGTGGAAACAGAGCTGCCAGACCAAAGATTTTATAAAAAGCCACCGCAGGAGTAGGAAGTCCGCGTTTGCTTTCGGGCAGGAATTTGCCTTTGCCATCCACCATTTTCACACCCAGCCCGCCGGCATCGGGATGCGCATCCATAAAGTCGGTGATCTTTACAAAAGTGTCGTCTTCCACCACCGTATCGGGGTTGAGCAGCAGGATATATTCGCCTTTTGCCTGCCTGATGGACTGGTTGTTGGCTTTGGAAAAACCTACATTTTGCTGGTTCTCGATGAGCTTTACCTGCGGAAATTTCTCCCTGACCATCTGCACCGAGCCATCCACCGAACGGTTGTCGACAACAAAAACCTCCGTCTCCAACTGCTCCGAGGCCTTGAAAACAGAATGCAGACATTGCTCGAGAAAATATTTTACGTTGTAATTAACAACTACTATCGACAGCTTCATCCGACGCGGTTACATTGTGTTTTGATTAGAACGGGCAAAGATAAAAACAAACGCCGAACAGGACTTCTTTTTCGATACCAACCTTTTTTTGCGTGCTACGATGGTGCATTTTTCTACTTTTGCTGCATGCAACAAAAAATTCTGATTCTTGATTTTGGATCTCAATACACACAGCTCATCGCGCGGCGTGTGCGTGAGCTGAACGTCTATTGCGAGATTTTTCCCTACAGCAAAATTCCTGGCCTTGCCGGGGTAGCAGGGGTAATTCTTTCCGGTAGCCCGCATTCGGTGAACGATGCCGGTGCTCCGGCGCCCCAACTGAAAGAGATACAACAGAAAAATATTCCGATATTGGGAGTTTGCTACGGTGCCCAATGGATGGCGCGTGAGGCTGGTGGCTCGGTGCAGCCCACAGCTACACGCGAATACGGCCGCGCCAATCTGAACCATATCGATGCGCAAAACAAACTGCTGCATGGCATGACCCTCGGCTCTCAGGTATGGATGTCGCATGGCGATAGCATCCTGAAACTTCCCGATCAGTTCAAAGTTATTGCCGGCACGCACGACGTGGCTGTGGCCGGATACCAAATTGCCGACACACCGGTGTATGGCATCCAGTTTCATCCCGAAGTGTATCACACCACTGAAGGCGCCACCCTGCTGCGCAATTTTGTGATCGACATCTGCGGCTGCACGCCCGACTGGACGCCGGCATCATTTGCGGAAGCGACCATCAAAGAGCTGCGCCACAAATTGGGGAAAGACAAAGTTGTGCTGGGATTGTCGGGCGGCGTGGATTCGTCGGTAGCGGCCATGCTTTTGCACAGCGCCATTGGTACACAGTTGCATTGCATCTTTGTGGATAACGGCTTGCTGCGCAAAAATGAGTTTGCTACGGTGCTCGAAGCCTACCGGGGCATGGGACTGAACGTAAAAGGCGTGGATGCTGCCGACCGTTTTATGGCCGCTTTGCGCGGATTGAGCGATCCGGAAGAAAAACGCAAAGCCATCGGCGGCATTTTTATCGAAGTGTTCGACGACGAAGCACATAAAATTCAGGATGTGAAATGGCTGGTGCAGGGAACCATCTATCCCGACGTGATAGAATCGGTGTCGGTAAACGGACCTTCGGCAACCATCAAATCGCATCATAATGTGGGCGGGCTGCCCGATTTTATGAAGCTAAAAGTGGTGGAGCCGCTCAACACACTTTTCAAAGACGAGGTGCGCAGGGTAGGAGCGGAGCTTGGGCTTAAGCCGGAGATATTGTACCGCCATCCTTTTCCGGGGCCGGGGCTGGGTATCCGTATTCTGGGTGAAGTTACCCCCGAGCGTATCCGCGTGCTGCAGGAAGTCGATCATATCTTTATCGAATCCCTGCGCACCCACAAGCTCTACGACAAAGTGTGGCAGGCGCTGGTGGTGCTGCTTCCCGTGCAGTCGGTGGGCGTGATGGGCGACGAACGCACCTACGAAAATGTAGTGGCCCTTCGTGCTGTCGAATCTACCGATGGCATGACTGCCGACTGGTCGCAGTTGCCGTATGATTTTTTAGCCAAAGTGTCTAACGATATTATTAATAAGGTGAAAGGGGTAAACCGCGTGGTGTACGACATCAGCTCCAAGCCTCCCGCCACCATCGAATGGGAATGATTTCGCGCAAAGCGGAAAATAATTATCTGCGAAAGCAGTTTCTGATTTTTGATGATTAAAAAGTTTTTTATAAAAAAATGTTCTTTATGAAGCTGTCACAGGTTGCTGTAATGCTGCTCATCATCCTGCTTCCCGCGGCTGCGATGGCACAAAACGGGCAAGAGGTCGTACGTTCCAATGTGTCGGAGACCATCAACGGTGCAGAATATTATCTGCACAAGGTGAGCCGTGGTGAAACCCTTAGCGCCATTTCGCGGGCGTATCACGTTTCCATCGCCGACATCCGTAACAGTAATTATGGCATCAGCGATGGTTTGCAGCCGGGGCAGATCATAAAAATTCCGGCTTCACCGGTGCCCAAATCGCAGCAGGAAGCGCCGGCCAGCATCAGGTATCATCGCGTGGCCGCCCAAGAAACCATCTACAGCCTCACGCGCCAATACAATGTGAGTGAGGAGGCTTTGCGCAAAGCTAACGACGGGCTTCCCGGCGGGCTGGTGGCGGGAGCTGTGATAAAAATACCGTTGCCTGAAACGGAAACTGCTCAGCCACAGGAAAAACCCGAAAAAAATTATTTTGAATACCAGGCCAAAAGCAATGAGTCGGTATATCCGCTGGCGCTTCGTTATCGCGTAAGTGTCGACAGCATTTTTGCCTACAATCCCGAGCTGGGCGAGAATTTGAAAAGCGGGCAGATCATCCGGATTCCTAAAACGCCGACGCTGGCAAACTTTGTTACGCATCGGATACAGCAAAATCAGTCGGTAAACAGGCTGGCGCGCAAATATGAAATCGACGCCGACGCTATCCGGCAAATTAATCCCTACATAGCGCGTCGGTTGCAGGAGGGGCAAGTGATACGCATCCCGCTACCCGTCATCAAAACCGAAAAAGAGCCGGCCATCGACAGCATAGCGATGCTCGAACTGGAACGCCTAAAGCACGAGGCTGCCATCATGCCGCCAGAACAAAGCTGCCATCAGATGCGTATGATGGGAGAATATAAGGTGGCGCTGCTGCTGCCTTTTGATTTCCCCACAGTGGATTCTGTGCTGGCTTCACCCGTTAGTTACATCGACGACCCTAACCCGCGTTTTATCAAACCTTTTGCATTTATCGAATATTACGAAGGCTTTTTGATGGCGCTCGATTCGCTCAAAAAAGTGGGGCTAAATGCAGAAGTTTTTGTCTACGACGCTCCCAACAGCGTGGCTGCCACACGAAAGATCATCGACAATCCGGAGCTTCAGCAAATGGATGTTATTATCGGGCCTGTGTATAGCAAGAGTTTTGAAATGATGGCTGATTTTGCGCGCGAGTACCAGATTCCGCTGGTCAACCCGTTTTCGGTGCGCGAAGAAGTCACCGTGGGCAACCCGTACGTTTTTCAGGTGCAGCCGGTGTATCCCGATCAGGCGGAGGTGCTTACGGATTATCTCAACAACCATTTCCCCAAGGCACAGATATTTATTACCAAACATAACGAATACCGTGATCAGGTAGGTTTTGAAATTATAAAAAGACATTTTACCGAACACCTTGCGCCACGTCCCTCTGGTAGTGCACTTTTTCACACCTTTTTCTACAATCGCGACAGCCTAAGAGTTTTTAAAAGACAGGCCGCCGAAAACCGTAACAATGTAGTGGTGGCCTACACCACCAACAAAGTGTACATCATGGAGCTGCTGCGGGCGCTCAATCAGTTGCGCGATCAATACAACATCACGCTGATAGGAATGCCCGACTGGCTGGCTATCGACGGGCTGGATATGGAATATCTCAACAACCTTGACGTGCATTATCTGGCCAAAGCCTATGTGGATATGGACGATGAGACAGATCGGAAATTTGCCCGTGATTTCCGGCAGCAATACAATGCTGAGCCGGGCGAATTTGCCTGGTCGGGTTACAACACAGGCATTTATTTTATGAGTGCATTGATGAAATATGGCAGCAGTTTTATGCCTTGCATCCGCTACTTCGACATGGAGCTGCTCAACATGGGCTACAACTTTGAGGCTTACGGCGACAATGGCTTCCGTAACAAAAACTGGAAAATCGTCAGGATGAGAAATTATCGTTTGTTGGATGTTTCGGCGCCTTTGCCACGCTACGATTTTGCCAGCCCGGTGAAGCCGTGGCTAAAATCAGAGCAATAAGCATGGTAATTTTTAAATTAGGTATGAAAAAGTTGATTTTAATACTTCTCCTTCTTACATCTTATCCTGTGCTTGCGCAAAAGACAGCAGGTCAGAAAGCTCCTGCAATATACTTTGGCCTTAGCTTCTCGCCGGATTATTCTAACGTTATCACCGATAAGTTCTACCCACCCTTGACAAATAGATACGACAGCATCATCGCACCAATTTTTGGCTACACCACAGGTGCTAATATGAATTATCAGATTTCGCGCAGGCTTGCGCTTGATGTTGGATTTCACATTTCACACAGAGGATACCAAACCGACCTGGTTCCATTCCTGGATATGGGTCATACCAGAGCGCATGCCGATTTTACCTATCTGGATATTCATGTCAAAGCGAACTATTATCTTTTAAATAGCAGCTTCAGCCTTTATCTCACCGCCGGACTAATACCCTCCATTTTCTATAAAAATTCTTATTACGAGGAATTGCAAGGTTATAGTGGTAACGTGCAGACGCGCGATCTGGATAATCCGGAACCACCTGATAAGATTAATCTGATGATGCTGGCAGGGTTTGGTCTGGATTATCTTGTTTCCGAAAGATTATTCATTCGGGTAGAACCGATCTACAGACGTTCGCTAACCAAAATCAGAGATGATGATTCTTCGGACTTCTATTTCTGGTCGTTAGGCGCAAACGTGGGTGTGTATTATAATTTCAAATAAATTACCTCAGCACTCTTCCGGTTTAAATTTGTCCAGTTTCCATCGTTTGTGCGACCAGAGCCAGTTGCCGGGATCGTGGCGGATAATTTTTTCGAGGCGATTTGCATAAGCCTGTGTGATAGCTTTTGGCGCCGCACTTTGCGGATTCCCTTCGAGCAGCGAAAGCTGCAAAGTATAAAAACCACGTTTTATGCGCCTTATGTCGGCAAACACAACCGGGAGGTTGTGCTGCCTGGCGTGCTTTTCGGGGCCATTGAGGAAGGCTGTTTTCTGTCCAAAAAAATCTACCCAGATGGCTCTGTCGGGATTTGAGGGGCTTTGGTCGGCAGCCATGATAAACACCGAAGTGGTAGCTTTTAGCTCATCAAAGGTGCGGCTGGTAGCGCGTGTAGAAGCCAGCAGTGTTCCGGTGCGCGAGCGGTTGCGGCGAATTCGTCGGTCGAGATAAGGATTGCTAAGCGGGGTATAAAAAGCCACAAACCGGAAATCCTTTATTTGTACCGCCGGCGCCAGCGCTCCCCACTCCCAGTTGCCGTAATGGCAAGGCGTAGCTATGAATGATCCCGAAGTTGCCGAAAGTTGATCAAGAAGTTCAGGGTTGAGGATTTTGTGTCGTCGCACCAACTGCCGCCTGCTTATCGTAAAAGCTTTGAAACCTTCCACCATCACATCCGTAAGGTTTTTGTAGGCTGCCGTGGTAAGGGTATCTATTTCTTTCGCTGACTTTTCGGGGAAGCAGCGACGCAGGTTGTTTTGGATAACGGTTTTGCGGTAACCAAAAACACGTTGAATAAAAAACCGAACGACATCCGAAAAGATGTAGAGCACCCGGAAAGGCAAAAGGCTCACCAAAATGATAAAAAACCAGGCGATGCCCGTAAGGATGAGATTCATGGCGCGAAAGTACGCGTATATTTCTTTGGGCTGTACATTTGTTAACGTCCTCCGAATTTTTATCCATTCTAAGTTATTCCAACACTATTTTAGAATAAATTTGCCGGCAAACCCTTTCATTTTTTTATTAATAAAAACAAAAACAAACAGGGAGGTGAAAATTGGAGAATACCGCTACAGCCGGAAATAAAGGCAAAAGAGTACGTTCGGATTGTCATGTTACCATCCGGCTTACCAACGCAGGGGGCATCGATATTGAGCTTACCAGCAAAGTAAAATTTATGTTTGGCGCCGACATTATGCGTCGCATCCATGAGGTGCTCGATTTTTTTGAGATCGAAAATGCGCATGTGGTGATGGAAGACAGCGGCGCCCTGCCATTCGTCATGGCTGCACGGCTCGAAGCTGCTGTAAAAAAACTTGTGACGAGCGAAAAGTCTTTTCTTACCGAATACCTCGAAGCCAACCGCTACGAAACCACCAAAGACCGCAACCGCTTCTCGCGGCTTTATCTGCCGGGCAATACGCCCAGCCTGATGATCAACGCCGGGTTGCATCATCCCGACGGCCTCATCCTCGACCTGGAAGATGCGGTGGCTTTTGATAAAAAACATGAAGCCCGCTTTTTGGTGCGCAATGCCTTGCGAAGCCTCAACCTCTACGGCGCCGAAAAGATGGTGCGTATCAACCAGATTCCCGCCGGCCTCGAGGATTTGGATTTTATCGTCCCGCATGGCGTCAATCTGATTCTGGTGCCCAAGTGCGAAAGCGCCGAACAAATCACGGCTGTCAACCGCCGCATCGCTGAGCTGCAAAAGCTGCACAACCTCAATGCACCGGTGTGGCTCATGCCCATCATCGAAAGTGCGCTCGGCGTAATAAAAGCCTACGAAATAGCTTCGTCAGCCGAAAATATTGTGGCAATGGCCATCGGCCTCGAAGACTATACCGCCGACCTGGGCGTGCGCCGCACCAACGAAGCCACCGAATCATTCTTCGCCCGCAGCATGGTTGTAAATGCCTGTAAGGCCGCCCGCATCCAGGCCATCGATTCGGTATTTTCTGACATTGCCGATATGGAGGCTTTGCGCCAAAATGTGCTCACCAGCAAGAGCCTCGGCTTCGACGGTATGGGATGCATCCACCCGCGTCAGATCAGAGTGATCCACGAAAATTTTGCGCCCGACAAGGCAGAAATAGATAGAGCAAAAAAGATTGTCAACGCCTTTATGGATGCTACCGAGAAAGGACTTGGCGTGGTTTCGCTGGGAACAAAAATGATTGATGCCCCCGTGGTAAAGCGCGCGCAGAAAGTTATCAACCTGGCCATCAGCCTGCAGCTCATCAGTGCCGACTGGCGCAATGAATTCCTTGCGCCCGCTGCCGAATAAACTTATTAAATATTCAAATCCGGATTGGATCGCGGATTTTTAATTTAAAATTTTAGTAAAACTGAAAAGATGAAAAAATACGATAAACTGGTTACCAATGCCGCCGGACGCGTGGTGCCCACCTTTTTCAACGGCAAAGAACACACACCCTACCTGGGTGTAGGAAAATACAAACCCACAGGCCGCAAATATGCGCCACCCATCGCCACCTGCGCCAACTACCCGGCTGATGGCGACAAGCGTGTGCCGTCCATCAAAGACGCGCTGGTGCGCGCCGGCATCCGCGACGGGATGACTATCTCATCGCACCACCATTTTCGCAACGGCGACCTGATCGCCATGCAGGTTTTTGATGCAGCGCACGAGCTGGGTATTAAAGATTTGGTTTGGTTTCCGTCGGCATCGTTTCCTTGTCAGGAAAGGATGATCCAATATCTGGAAGACGGCACAGTACAGCGCATCGAAGGCAGCATGAACGGACCGCTGGGCAAGTTTACCAGCGAAGGAGGCATGCGTGGCATGAGTGTGTTGCGCTCGCATGGCGGACGCTACCAGGCCGTACAGGATGGCGACGTACACATCGACATTGCCATCATCGCCGCTCCCACAGCCGATCCTTTTGGCAACGCCACCGGCGACCGCGGCCCTGCGGCATGCGGACTGCTTGGATTTGCATTGGCCGATTCGCAATACGCCGACCGCGTGATCGTGGTCACCGACAACATCGTTCCTTTCCCGTGTATTCCCTGGCAGATTCACGGCAACTATGTCGATTTTGTGGTGGAGGTAGATAAAGTTGGTTTGCCCGAACGCATCGTCTCCGGAACAACCGAGATCACCAAAAGCCCCGACAGGCTGCTGATAGCTGAGATGACGGCGCAGTTTTGCGACGAAGCAGGCATCGTACGCGACGGCTTTTCGTACCAGGCCGGCGCCGGCGGAACAGCTTTGTCTATCGGGATATATTTTGAGCAGATGTTGCGTGAGCGCAAAATGAAAGCACGCTTTATCCGCGCCGGCAGCAACAAATACCCGGTGAAGATGCTCGAAGACGGACTGGTGGACTATATCCTCGACGGCCAAACCTTCGACCTGGAAGGCGTACGCTCCATGCGCGAAAATCCGGGACATGTCAACACCAGCCCGTTTACAAGCTACAACTACCACGGCAAAGGCAACTTTGCTTCGATGGTGGATGTGGTGGTGCTCGGCGCCACCGAGATTGACGTAGATTTTAATGCCAACGTGGTGACGCACTCCGACGGCTATCTGTTGCACGGCATCGGCGGCTGGCAAAACTGCCTCTTTAGCAAATGTACCATCCTGCCTGTTCCGCTCTTCCGCGACCGCATGCCGGTAATTGTGGATCGGGTTACAACCCTGTGCGGCCCCGGCGAACTCATCGACGTGATCGTTACAGAGCGTGGCATCGCCATAAACCCGCTGCGGCAGGACTTGATCGAAAAACTGAAAAACTCAAAGCTTCCCATCAAAACCATCCAAGAGCTTAAAGAAGAAGCCGAACAAATTTGCGGCAGACCTGAAAAACCGCAACTTTCCGATGAACTTGTTTCGGTAATAAAATGGGTGGATGGAACGGTGCTGGATGCCGTTAGGAAAGTGATCGTTTAAAATACAATCTTAAAACAGATAAAACCAAGCCTCCGGAATTTTCGGAGGTTTTTTTTTGAAAATAGATTTTGAAGTAGTAATGGGATTTCAAAATGTTTCTGTCAGCAGAAACATTTTACTGCCTTTTGTTTCTGTGTACGGAAAGTATTTTATCTTTGTTGAATCTTTTTTCGATTTCATCAGCATGGACAAAAATAAATTATTTGGCATCCTCAACGATTGGAATTACTGGGACAAGCCCGTTCCGGAATTTTTTCCGAGGCCATTGTATCAGGAAAAGATCAACCAATATCTTACCACCGGAGAGGTAATTGTTTTGAAAGGCATACGCAGAGCCGGAAAATCAACGCTTTTGATCAACCATATCCGGTATCTTACCGAAAATGGAATTGATAAAAAGGCATTTCTTTTTGTGAATTTTGAAGATCCGCGTCTTGGCGATGAACCGGATAGCGAGTTATTGGAGCAAATTCTGGAAACTTACAAGGAGTTTGTGAACCATGAGGTAAAACCGCACGTTTTTCTGGATGAAGTACAAAACGTACATCAGTGGGAAAAATGGGTTTTGACAGGATATGAACTCGACAGGGGGCATTTTTATGTAACGGGTTCTTCGTCGAAACTGCTTAGCAGAGAGTTTGGAACGGCGCTAAGCGGAAGGTTTCTCGCCATTAATGTGCTCCCGCTGGGATTTGATGAATATTTGCTTTTTAAAAATTTACCTGCGCCAGACAAAAATAAGCTGATCACACAAAAAATCCTTTACAAAAAAGCCTTCAATGATTATCTCACTGCTGGTGGTTTCCCCAAGGCTGTTTCGCTTGTAGATGAGTTGAGACGACAAGAGATGATCATGTATTACGAAACCATCATCCTTAAAGATATTGTGGCGCGTTACAACCTGAAAAATTTTGACAGCGTTAAAAAAGTTGCGCTATTCTTACTTTCAAACATAGGAAAACCGTTCAACCTTAACAAGGTAAAAACCACACTTCAATTATCGTACGACCTGGCAGATAAATATTTCGAGTATCTCAAAGACACTTTCCTGTTGTTTGAAATATATAAATACGATCATTCATTAAACAAGCAATTTGCTAATCGGCGCAAGGTTTATTGCATCGACAATGGAATCCTGTCCGCCATTTCATTCCGTGTTTCGGAAGATTATGGCAGATATCTCGAGAACATTGTATTTGTGGAATTGATGCGCAGAGAAAAAGATATTTATTTTCATCAGGGTCAAAAGGAATGTGACTTTGTAATTAAAGAAAGTTTGCGAATAACGCAGGCAATACAGGTTTGCCGTAGCCTGAAAGACGAAAAAACCAGACAACGCGAAGTAGATGGTCTTCTGGAAGCTATCAAAACCTACAATCTGAATGATGGCCTGATCCTCACCGAAGACGAAGATTTTGAAACTGAAGTGGAAGGATTCAACATTGTAGTACTGCCGGTTTGGAAGTGGTTTCTCCAACCCGATATCCAAACTGTCTGATCGATCATTTCCTGTAATCCATTACAAAAAATAATCAAATATCTTGTATCCCATTACTAATAATCTGGATATTCTTTGTAACCCATTACAAGATAATTATCTTTGCGGAAAATATCTTCTATGATAGAATTATTCGAAAGCAGCAACCTGCTTATAAACTCAGTGAGCCATCAGTTCAAACGATTCAGGTTTGACACCATCGATTGGGATGGCCGGCTGGTTGAAATTAATGGTGCAAGAGGCGTGGGAAAAACCACCATGCTGTTGCAAAAGGCCAAATTGCTGAACGCGGGAGTTAATAATGCGGCACTGTATGCTTCATTGGATGATCCATATTTTTATAAAAGAAATTTGATTGAAGTTGCGGATGAGTTTTATAAAAATGGCGGCAAGCACCTCTTTTTCGATGAAGTGCATCGTTATCCATCGAAAGATCCGGAACACGACTGGTCATCTGAACTGAAAACAATTTACGACCGGTATCCCGATCTCACTGTTATTTATTCAGCTTCTTCCATTTTAAAATTACAGAAGGCCAAAGGTGATTTGAGCCGCCGTAAGATTTCCTATAATCTGCCAGGGTTTTCGTTTAGGGAATATTTGGACTTTAATGATATTGAAAAAATCGAACCAATGAATTTGGACCATCTTTTGACACGACATGTTGAAATTTCAAATCAAATCATTTCAAAAGTTAAAATTATTCCGCATTTCAAAGCCTACCTAAGAACGGGTTATTATCCTTTTTATAATGAAGCGCCCGATCACTATTTTGAGCGATTGAAGGATGTGATAACGGTGATTCTTGAAAACGACATTCCGTCTGTAACCGGCATTCCATTTGAAACATCGATAAAGCTGAAAAAGTTGCTGAGTTTAATTTCGGAGAGCGCTCCTTACACGCCAAATTTATCGTTGATCAGTAAAGAGCTTTTTATCAAGGACCAACGCACTTTGTTGAAATATTTCAGTTTCCTGGAAAACGCTGAACTTATCCAGGCACTTAGCAAAGAAGCCACAGGAAACAGGATTTTGCGAAAGCCCGATAAATTATTTTTAAACAACACCAATTTGCATTATTGTTTTTATAGCACCCCGAATATCGGCACCCAAAGAGAGACATTCTTTGCTAACCAGCTCAGAAACCATCACCTTTTGACATTTCCTGAAACGGGTAATTTTAAAGTAGACGACACCATGATATTCGAAATTGGAGGTAAGAACAAAGACAAATCTCAGCTCAAAGATATTGAGAACGCCTACTTCGCCCTCGACGATATAGAAACAGGATATGGCAACAC
>LSQX01331067.1_pt2 | contig 22032 bp, 22 predicted proteins | sample 654561 | NCBI WGS metagenome assembly LSQX01 (sample SAMN04489861, study PRJNA283612) | anaerobic digester metagenome | isolation source: 4 biogas reactors fed with cattle manure at either 37C or 55C with and... | place: Denmark: Kongens Lyngby | collected 2014
CCGAAGCGCCAGCGCACCCCCGTCGGCGACCTCTCCGGCGGTGAGCGCCGCCGCCTGCAGCTCACCCGCGTGCTCATGTCCGAGCCCAACGTGCTGCTTCTCGACGAGCCCACCAACGACCTCGACATCGACACCCTGCAGGAACTCGAGTCGCTCCTCGACTCGTGGCCCGGCACCCTCGTCGTCATCTCCCACGACCGGTACCTCATCGAGCGCATCGCCGACTCCACCTGGGCACTGTTCGGCGACGGCCAGCTCACCAACCTGCCCCGCGGCATCGAGCAGTACCTCGAGGTCCGCGCGCAGCAGGCCGAGGCCGCCGGGTCCGGACCCCTGGATCTGGGGGAGAGGGACCAGTCGCCCGTCGAGAAGCAGTCGGGCCTGAGCTCCCAGGAGGAACGCGAACTGCGCAAGCAGCTCAACGCCCTCGAGCGGAAGATGTCGCGTCTCGACGAGCGCATCGCCACCTTCGAGCAGGAGATGGCCGAACTGTCCGCAGCTGCGGACCCGGACTACGGGAAGATCGCCGACGCCAACACCGCCCTCACCGAGGCCCGTGAGGAACACGAGGAACTCGAGATGGAGTGGCTCGAGGTGGGGGAACAGCTGGAGGCCTGACCCCGATCTGGGGATAGGTGACATCTCAATTTCGGGTGCGAAAGGAACTCTGTCATCCTTCTCCCATGACCAACTTCCTCCGTCTCGCGGTCGCCGCAGCCACTGCCGCCACCGTCGCCCTCGCCCCCTTCTCCGTCGCCCACGCCAGCTCCTTCGGCGGCTCCTCCAACGGCTCCGCCGCCGTCGTGGACAAGCCCCAGCCGACCGAGCCCCAGCCGAGCCAGCCGGGCCAGACCGTCGAGCAGATCGACCGGGAGGTCAGCGAGACCCTGCGGAAGAAGTTCCGGGACGCCCTCAACAAGGCCGGCCACACCGAGAACGCCGACGCCACCGGCAAGGCGGAGGAGCTGGTGCAGCGTGCCCTGGCCGGCGAATTCACCCTCACCCACCGGGGCAACGGCGTCTACGCGTGGGAGGGTCCGCTGATCGAGGACGGCTACTACTACGGAGTGGTCATGCGGATGCCCAAGGCGGAGACCACCTTCGGCGTCCAGGTCATGGACCAGTTCGAGATGGAGTCGCAGGAGCACGCCTACCCCTACGGTGTCGCCACCGACTTCAACGACGACTACCACTTCCTCGCGGTCGTGCTGAAGCCCTTCTAGTCCGCAGCTGCGGACTCCTCCGCCAGCAGCGTCCCCAGCCACACGCCGAGGACCAGGTCGTCGATCTGGCCCAGCCACTTCTGGCGGACCCGGCCCTGCCGGTCGACGAGCATGGTGGTGGGGGTGCCCTCCAGCTGCCAGCGCTTCATGGTGACCGGCAGCACGCCGGTCTCGTCGGGGCGGTCGACGGCCACGGGGAAGGTGATGCCGAACTCGTGGAGGAAGACCTCCAGCGCATCCGGCCCGGTCACCGCGTGGTGCTCGAAGACGCTGTGGATGCCGAGCACCACCACCTGGTCGCCCTTGACCAGCCGGTGGACGCGTTTGGCCTGGGGGAGTGAGTGGTTGACGCAGCCGGGGCACAGCATCTGGAAGAACTCGATCAGCACCACCCGGCCGCGCAGGTCCTCCGGGGTGAGCGGTTCCGAGTTGAACCACTGTGTGACGTCGAACTCCAGCGGCTCGTATGCAGCCATGACGGCCTCCTTGTGCAGTAGGTCACAGTCTACCCGGTGGTCCGTCGGTACCCTGGGCACCATGATCCTCATCAACGTCCGATTCCGCCCGCTGCCCGAGTACGTCGAGAACTTCCGTGACCTGGTCGACGAGTTCACGCGGAAGACCCGCGAGGAGCCCGGCTGCATCTTCTTCGACTGGTCGCGCAACACCGACGACCCGAACGAGTACATCCTCATCGAGGCCTTCCACGACGACGGCGCCGAGGCGCACGTCAACTCCGAGCATTTCCGGGCCGCGACCGAGATGTTCCCGAAGATCCTCGCGGAGACCCCGCAGATCATCAACACCCTCATCGAGGGCAAGAACGGGTGGGACCGTATGGCCGAGTTCCAGGTCGGCTGAAGGTAGTCTGAGTTGTATGGCTAAGAAGGACACCGCTGACCAGACTCCGACACCGAAACCGAAGAAGCTGGACAACAAGGCCTACGAGAAGGAGCTCAAGAGGCTCCAGGCCGAGCTGGTGGACATGCAGCAGTGGGTCGTCGAGACCGGTGCGCGTGTCGTCGTCATCATGGAGGGCCGTGACGCCGCCGGCAAGGGGTCCGCGATCAAGCGGATCACCCAGTACCTCAACCCCCGTTCCGCACGCATCGAGGCGCTGCCCGCCCCGAGCTCCCGCGAGCAGGGGCAGTGGTACTTCCAGCGTTACGTCGAGAAGCTGCCGACCGCCGGCGAGATCGTGATCTTCGACCGTTCCTGGTACAACCGGGCGGGCGTCGAGCGCGTCATGGGTTTCTGCACCTCGCAGGAATACCGCCGCTTCCTCCACCAGGCCCCGATTTTCGAGCGTCTGCTCGTCGAGGACGGCATCCTGCTGCGCAAGTACTGGTTCTCCGTCTCCGACGAGGAGCAGATCGCGCGTTTCCAGTCGCGTCTGGAGGATCCGCTGCGCCGCTGGAAGCTCTCGCCGATGGATCTGCAGTCCATCACCCGTTGGGAGGACTACTCCCGTGCGAAGGACGAGATGTTCATCCACACGGACATCCCCTCCGCCCCGTGGTACACGGTGGAGAGCGAGGACAAGAAGCGTTCCCGCATCAACGTGATCGCCCACCTGCTGTCGACGATCCCCTACGAGAAGATCGACCGCCCGCTGCCGCAGATCCCGAACCGCCCGGAGTCCGACAACGGCTACGAGCGTCCGCCGCGCGCCGAGTTCCGTTACGTCCCGGACGTCGCGAGCAAGCTCGCCGTGCCGAAGCGGAAGAAGAACAAGAAGTAGCTCACTGCCGCAGCAGGTCGCGGAGGACGGTCACCACGCCGGCCTCCGTGTTCGGCGGGGCGATGTGGTGCGCGATCGCCTTGATGTCGGGGTGGGCGTTCTCCATCGCCCACGCCGTGCCCGCCGCCTGCAGCAGTTCCAGGTCGTTGAGGTAGTCACCGAACGCCGCGATCTGGTGCTTTCCGACGCCCATCGCCTCCGCGAGCGCCGTCAACGCCCGGCCCTTGCCCGCTCCGGCGGCCATGATGTCCACCCAGTGGGCGCCGGAGACGACGACGTTGGCGTCGGGGGCGGCGTCAAGAAGCGCCGGGTAGATCTCGCGTTCGGCGTCCCCGGTGGTGAAACCCGCCAGCTTGATGACGTCCGTCACCGAGTGCAGGTCCTCCGTCTCCTGGCGTGAGTGGTAGTACTTCGCCAGTTCGGCCTCCGTCGCCGCGGAGATCCCCGGCAGATGGTGGGCGACCGTCGGGGTGCACACCACGAGATCCATGTCGAGGCCCGCGGCGGCGTCGATGACGGAGTGGACGGTCGCGGCGTCGAGAAGCGTCGTGGACACGACCTCCCCCTCGTGGAAGACGCAGGTGCCGTTCTCCGCGATGAAGGTGTCGCCCGGGAAGATGGCGCGCAGCGTGGCCAGCTGCCGGCCGGAGGCGGGGGCGACGGCGACGCCGCGGGAACGCAGCTCCTCGAGGACCGGCCAGAAGGAGTCGGGGATCTGACCGGCGGCGTCGAGAAGCGTGCCGTCCATGTCGAGGGCGATGATCCGGAACTCCATTACTATGACCTTTCGCGTGGGTAGGCTGTCGGGCATGAATGAACAGCCCGTGCATGTCAGCGTCCGCCACACTACCGGCGTTCTGGAACTTGACCGACCCGAGGCGCTCAACAGCCTCAACCACGAGATGATCCGCATCATCATCGACGCCCTCGAACAGTGGCGCGATGACCCGGCGATCACGCAGGTGCTCATCACCTCGCGCTCCCCGAAGGCGTTCTGCGCCGGCGGCGACGTGCGCGCGGCGCGTGAGGGCATCCTCACGGGGGACCACTCGGCCACCGATGAGTTCATCTCCGACGAGTACGCGATGGACAACCTCATCGGCACCTTCCCGAAGCCGTACATCGCGGTGTGGGACGGCCTCCTCATGGGTGGCGGCCTGGGGGTGTCCGCCCACGGCTCGCACCGCGTGACCACCCGACGGGCGTGGGCCTCGATGCCCGAACTGGCCATCGGCTACGTCACCGACGTCGGCATCTCCTGGGCCTCGCAGCGCTGGCCGGGCTCCTCCCCGGCGATCGGCGCGTTCATCGGACTGACCGGCTACCGCCTCAACGAGGAGGACATGCTCCACGTCGGCCTGGCCACCCACATGGTGGAGGACGCCACCGAGTTCGCCCGCGACGTCATCGGCTTGGGCATCGACGCCGCCCTCAGCGAGCACGCCATCGAACCGCAGGAGAAGTCCCGTCTCGCGGGATGGCGCGAGGACATCGAGGCCACCTTCGGCGCAGGCTCCTGGGCGGACATCGACGCCGCCCTCGAGGCGCACCCGAACCGGGACTTCGTCGGCACTGTGCGGGAGCTCATGGCCCACGCGTCCCCGTCGGCGGCCGTCGCCACCGCGGAGCTGTTCCGGGCCAACCGTGACGCCCCGACCCTGCGTGACGGACTCGACAACGAGGAACGCCTCGGTGAACTGCTCCGCCGCCAGCCGGACTTCGTGGAGGGGGTCCGGGCGGTGCTCGTGGACAAGACACAGGACGCACAGTGGAGCCCGGCACATGACGCGGAGGTGTACCGGGCCGTGCTGGAGTGAGGGTCTGGGGCTGGTACCTGGGCATCGCCGCGGTCCTCGCGGCGTGCTGGTTCTGGCTGTGGACGAACTTCCACCTGGTGCCGGATCCCATGCCCATCCACTTCACGCTGGACGGTCAGCCGGACGCCTGGGCCACGAAATCACTGCCCAGCGCCCTGAGCCTCACCGGGTTGCCTACGCTCATGCTCGGGATCGTCGGGGCGGCGGCCGTCGGCCTCACCTCCGTCTCCGCCCGGGAGGCGGGGGAGCGGCAGAAGATGATCTCCACCGGCTTCGGCCCGGTACTGTCGCGCTGGATGTTCTGGATCTCCACGATCATCGTCGTCTCCTTCACAGCCTCCCTGCTGGGCCACTACGGGCCGCTGAACGACCTGCTGATGGTCAGCGGCCTCATCCTCAGCACAGTGTTCTTCGGGCTGCGGATCAGGACGCTGTACCGACGCGTCAGCGCCGTCTACCCGCCCGGGGAGAAGGAACAGCACATGCGGTACGGCTTCTACTGGAACCGGGACGACCCCGACACGGTGGTCAGCCTCGAGAACGGCATGTCCACCACCCTCAACTTCGCACGCCCCGGGGCGTGGGGCATCCTCGCGCTGCTGCTCGCCCTGCCGACGCTCGTGATCATCCTGGGTCTGCTGGCAGGGTGACGCCCCGGCGCTGCGCGTAGGCCTCCCGGGCCCTGCGCTTGTCGACGCCCTCCGGCACCCCCGCCCCCAGCACCATCTCCACGGCGCGCCGGGTCCGGGGGTCCTCCGGCCCCGGGAGGGTGAGGTGCGGGGCGTCGAGAAGCACGACGGCGTCCGTCTCCGGGGTGAGGGGGACGACGGCGTGGGTCCATACGTCAAGGACCGGCTTGGCCACGTCGATCAGCGCCGTGTCGCGGGGCAGGCGGGGACGGACCAGGTCGATGATGCCGTGGTCCAGGCCGAAACGACGCAGGTTGGCGGCGGGGGAGGGCGGCAGGTGCGGATCCGCCCAGGCCCACGTCCACGTGCCCGCGGTGACGGTCGCGATGATGAGCGCCCGGGCCTCGTGCCCGTCGATCCGGGCCCGCCCGGCGGGGATATCCAACCGGATGTCCGGGTCCGGATGGAGCCCGTGCAGCAGCAGCTGATGCTCCCCGGACAGGTGGAGGGCGTCCGCCTGCACCTCCCGCAGGCTCAGACCCCCGGACACGTCCACGGGGCGGTCCCCTTCGAAGGTCACGGTCGTGCCGTCCGAGAAACCGAAGGAATCCTCCGTGGTGCGGACGCCGAGGCCACGGGCGGCGGCGAAGGAGAGGAGGGCACGGCGGGCGTCGAGAAGCGGGGACAGCTGCGCCAGACCCAGGGTGAGGGCGCTGCGGACCGGGCCGGGGGCGGTGTGGACGTCTACGGCGACGGCACGCACCCCGTCCGGGTATGGGGCGAGCAGAACCGGCACGTTGCCGTGCAGGGTGCGGGCGGCGCGGAGCAGTTCCTCACCGGCCGACTGCGGGCCGTGGAGCTCCGGGACGTCGAGGTCGTGGTCTTCGCTCCAGGTCCACTCACCGTCGACGATGCGGGCCACCTCGCGGGCCGGGAGGTCCCGGACGCCGGCACGGGAGTGGAGGCGCACGGTGTCACCCGTGAACTCCACCCCCGTGACCGTGCCCTGCGTGGCGGACCAGGTGGCGTCGACGTCGGCCTGCAGCAGGGCACCGTCGGCGAGGAGATCGTCCAGGGAGGTGGGGGCGGGGAGATTCATGGATCCCACACTAGTGAACGTCCGGGGTTGGCTGACGGCACGTCGGTCGGCCATCATGGTCGAATGCACCACTCCCGCCGCCCCCTCCGCACCACCGTCCTCCTCGCCGCCACCACGCTGCTCCTCACCGCTGCGCCAGCGGCCCACGCCCAGTACGACCACGGGATGGACCCCGACGTGGTGGTCAACCCCGCCGACACCCCGAACCGTCCGGACTACCACGGCCCGGAGTCCAGCTCCTGGCTGCCGGGCGGGGTGCAGAGGATGTCCTCGGACCCGACCGTCTACGACGGTGTCATCCAGGACTTCCGTCCCCAGACGGTCAACCCCATGTTCCCGGACGGCCGCGACCACCTGCCCAAGGCCGACATCGACATGGACCCGCAGATCCTCGCCCGCCTGCGGGAGTACGCGCGTGTCGACGGCGACCGGATCCGCCAGATCAACGCCTACTCGCCCTCCATGGGCCGGACGATCCCACTCATCTGGATCGTGCCGGAGGACCTCTCCGAGCCGCGGCCGGTGGCCTACTTCCTCGGCGGGGGCGACGCCGGGCAGGGGCGCGACAACTGGATCACCAAGAGCGACATCGTCGACTTCTACTCCCAGCGCAACATCCACGTCATCATGCCGATGCTCGGCGCGTACTCCATGTTCAGCGACTGGCTCGAGGACTACCCCGACCAGGGCGGGAAGCAGATGTGGGAGACGTTCCTCACCCACGAGCTGCCCGGCCCGCTCGAGGAGGCGCTCGGGGCGAACGGGAGGCGCAGTCTGGTCGGCATGTCCATGTCCGGCACGACCGCCCTGCTGTACGCCACCCACCAGCCCGGTTTCTACGACTCCGTCGCGGCGCTGTCCGGCTGCGGTGACACGAACTCGTGGATCGGGCGCCGCATCATCGCGTCGATCATCGAGAAGGGCAACGGCACCCCCGAGATGATGTGGGGTGCCCCCAACAGTGACTACTCGCGCTACCAGGACGCCATCATCAACGCCGAGCGTCTCCGGGACCAGCCCAACATGTACGTCTACAACGCCACGGGGCTGCTGAACAGCGTCGACTTCGAGGGGCCCAACGCCCCGCAGGCCGGGTGGCAGCTCAAGGACCGCCTCACCATGGGACTGGTCATCGAGGCGGGCACCAACCTGTGCACCCACCGCCTCAAGGCCGCCACCGACGCCGCCGGCATCGACACGATCCACTACGACTTCCGCACCACCGGCACCCACTCCTGGGACGCCTGGTGGAACGCCGTCCTCGAGTTCTGGCCGCTCCAGGCCCGCGGCTTCGGCATCGACGCCGGCCCGGTCACCCCCGGTCTGGACGTCGGCTCCTCCGAGGCCGGACGCTTCCCGGACATCTGGGGCTCGGCCGCGCGCTCCTACGGCAGCGCCACCGTCCCGTCACTGTCCTCGCTTCTCGACGACCCCGCGCTCTCCACCCGTTCCTCCCTCACCGGGAGCAGCGCGGAGGAGGATGAGTAGAGGGTCGATGCCGACGGCGTCGAAAAGCAGGAGAGCCCCGGCCACCGCGAACGGTGGCCGGGGCCTCAGCCTGTCAGGGGCAGGGACTACTTGATGCCCTGACGCTCCTTGAACTCACGACGCTTGGCGTGCAGGATCGGCTCGGTGTAGCCGGACGGGGACTCGGTGCCCTTGAGGATCAGGTCCTTGGCCGACTGGAAACCGATGGAGTAGTCGAAGTCGACGGCCATCGGCAGGTAGGACGGGTCACCCTCGTTCTGGCGGTCGACGACGACGGCCATGCGCTTGAGGGAGTCCAGGATCTGCTCCTCGGTGACGACACCGTGGACCAGCCAGTTGCACAGCAGCTGGGAGGAGATACGCAGGGTGGCGCGGTCCTCCATGAGGTCGACATCGTGGATGTCCGGGACCTTGGAGCAGCCGACGCCCTGCTCGACCCAGCGGACGACGTAGCCCAGGATGGACTGGCAGTTGTTGTCCAGCTCCTCCTGGATCTCCTCCTCCGACCACTCGGTGGACGGGGAGACCGGGACGGTCAGCAGGCCGTGGAAGGTGTCGCGACGGCCGGCGGCCTTGAGCTCCTCCTGGACCTTGAAGACGTCCACCTCGTGGTAGTGGGTGGCGTGCAGGACGGCACCGGTCGGGGAGGGGACCCATGCGGTGTTGGCGCCCTCACGCGGCTGGCCGATCTTGGCCTCGAGCATCTCGCCCATCAGCTCGGTCATGGCCCACATGCCCTTACCGATCTGGGACTTGCCGGACAGGCCGCGGGCCAGGCCGGCGTCGACGTTGGAGTCCTCGTAGGACTGCTTCCAGGTCTCCTTCTGCATGGTCGCCTTACGGACCATGGCACCGGCCTGCATGGAGGTGTGGATCTCATCGCCGGTGCGGTCGAGGAAGCCGGTGTTGATGAAGGCCAGGCGGTCGGCGACAGCCATGATGCAGGCGTCCAGGTTGACGGAGGTGCGACGCTCCTCATCCATGACGCCGACCTTGAGGGTGTAGCGCGGCAGGCCGAGCAGGTCCTCGACGCGGCCGAAGAGCTCGTTGGTGAAGGCGACCTCGTCCGGGCCGTGCTGCTTCGGCTTGACGATGTAGATGGAGCCGGTGCGGGAGTTGCGCATCGGGTTGCGGACGTCCAGGCCCGGGATGGCGCAGACGACGGTGATGACGGCGTCCATGATGCCCTCGAAGATCTCCTCACCGTCGATGAGGATGGCCGGGTTCTGCATCAGGTGGCCGACGTTGCGGACGAACAGCAGGGAGCGGCCGTGCAGGCGGATGTCGGTGCCGTTGCGGCCGATGAACTCGCGGTCCTGGTTGAGGCTACGGGTGAAGGTCTTGTCACCCTTGGTGACCTCCTCCTTGAGGTCGCCGGTGTTCAGGCCGTACCAGTTGCGGTAGCCGATGACCTTGTCCTCGGCGTCGACGGCGGCGACGGAGTCCTCGAAGTCCATGATGGTGGAGACGGCGGCCTCGAGGACGATGTCCTTGACGCCGGCCTTGTCGTCCTTGCCCACCGGGGTGGAGGGGTCGATCTGGATCTCGATGTGGAGACCGTTGTTGCGCAGCAGGATGGAGGCCGGGTCCTCGAGGGTGCCGGTGAAGCCGCGGTAGGCGGTCTTGTCCTGCAGGCGGAACTCCTCGTCGCCGACGTGGGCGGCGAGGTAGCCGTCGGTGATGGAGTAGCGGTCGACGTCGGCGTGGGAGGCGCCGTCCAGCGGGACAGCCTTGTCCAGGAAGTCACGACCCCAGGCGATGACCTTCTTGCCGCGGACCGGGTTGTAGCCCTGGCCCTTCTCGGCGCCGTCCTCCTCGGAGATGGCGTTGGTGCCGTAGAGGGCGTCGTAGAGGGAGCCCCAGCGGGCGTTGGCGGCATTCAGAGCGAAGCGAGCGTTGAGGATCGGGACCACGAGCTGCGGGCCGGCGGTGGTGGCGATCTCATCGTCGATGCCGCGGGTGCGGATCTCGCCCTCCTCCGGGGCGTCGACGAGGTAGCCGATCTCACGCAGGAAAGCCTCGTGCGCAGCCGGGTCCGGCTGGCCCGGGTTGGCCTTGAAGTGCTCGTCGATCTGAGCCTGGAGCTCGTCGCGGCGTGCGAGCAGCTCCTTGTTGCGGGGGGTGAAATCCTTGACGATCTCTGCGAAGCCGGCCCAGAACTCGTCGGCGTTGACGCCCACGGCCGGGAGGACCTCATTGGCGAGGAAGTCGTGCAGGACCTTGGCGACCTGAAGGCCGGCAACTTCGATGCGCTCGGTGGTGTCCTTCGGCTCAGTCTGGGTCATCTGAATGCTCCTTGGATGCTGGGGAATGCGGAATTATTCGCGGCTAGGCGACGCCTCCACCCTAAGTGATTCCAGTCACGGGGTAAACGGTTTCACCAATTTAGCCGTTCACTACCCCTGCGGTGGCAGGTGTCTCTTTGCTGGATTCGGCCATGAATTTAATGGTCAGGGCCGGTACCTGCGCTTTTGTTTTTCTTTTGTTTGCGCAGGCCACAGGGCTGGGGGTGAATCGGGCATCGGGGCGGGTTTGCTTGTGGGATTTGCAAAGTTAGCAAAATCCCCCACTACCCCCGCACACAATTTAGACCCCCCGATCCATTGACGACAGGCACTTTTCCAGGCACGCTGTGAGTCATGCCACCGATTACGGTTTAAGACGCCCAAAGGTGGATCCTCCTCCATCCCCACGCCGGCGGCCCGCGAGGTCCCGTCCGGCAACGAAGACAGGAAAGTGAGTCCTCTCTATGACCACTACCGGCCAGGCACGTACTGCAGCTGAAATCCAGAAGGACTGGGACGAGAACCCCCGCTGGGAAGGCATCAAGCGCGATTACACCGCTGAGCAGGTCGAGCAGCTCCAGGGCAACGTGATCGAGGAGCACACCCTCGCACGCCGCGGTGCTGAGATCCTCTGGGAGAAGGTCTCCAAGCGCGACGGCTCCTACATCAACTCCCTCGGTGCACTCACCGGTAACATGGCTGTCCAGCAGGCCCGCGCCGGCCTGCAGGCTGTCTACCTCTCCGGCTGGCAGGTCGCAGGTGACGCCAACCTCTCCGGCCACACCTACCCGGACCAGTCCCTGTACCCGGCCAACTCCGTTCCGGCTGTTGTCCGTCGCATCAACAACGCTCTGCTGCGTGCCGACGAGATCGCCCGCGTCGAGGGCGACGACACCGTCGAGGACTGGCTGCTCCCGATCGTCGCTGACGGTGAGGCCGGCTTCGGTGGCGCTCTGAACGTCTACGAGCTCCAGAAGGCCATGATCGCCGCTGGTGCCGCTGGTACCCACTGGGAGGATCAGCTCGCTTCCGAGAAGAAGTGTGGCCACCTCGGTGGCAAGGTCCTGATCCCGACCCAGCAGCACATCCGCACCCTGACCTCCGCTCGCCTGGCTGCCGACGTCGCCAACGTTCCGACCGTCGTCATCGCCCGCACCGACGCTGAGGCTGCAACCCTCATCACCTCCGATGTCGATGACCGCGACAAGCCGTTCATCACCGGTGACCGCACCGCTGAGGGCTTCTACAAGATCCAGAACGGCCTCGAGCCCTGCATCGCCCGTGCGAAGGCATACGCCCCGTACGCCGACATGATCTGGATGGAGACCGGCACCCCGGACCTCGAGCTCGCCAAGAAGTTCGCTGACGGCGTCCACGAGGAGTTCCCGGACCAGCTGCTGTCCTACAACTGCTCCCCGTCCTTCAACTGGTCCGCACACCTCGATGCAGACGAGATCGCCAAGTTCCAGAAGGAGCTGGGCGCGATGGGCTTCACCTTCCAGTTCATCACCCTGGCTGGCTTCCACGCCCTGAACTACGGCATGTTCGACCTGGCCTACGGCTACGCTCGCGAGGGCATGACCGCCTTCGTCGACCTGCAGAACCGCGAGTTCAAGGCTGCCGAGGAGCGCGGCTTCACCGCCGTCAAGCACCAGCGTGAGGTTGGCGCCGGCTACTTCGACACCATCGCCACCACCGTTGACCCGGAGTCCTCCACCACCGCACTGAAGGGCTCCACCGAGGAAGGCCAGTTCTAAGAACTGACTGCTTCGACAAGCTAGTGCCGTAAGCGGCGTGCATCGTGAGTCACTCACGGGCACGCCGCTTCGTGCTTTCTGAAACGACACCACCTACCCCCGAGAGGCTGATCCATGACCATCACCTTCATCGCCACCGCGGACCTCGTCGACATCATCGGTGAGGATGTCGTCCGTTCCTGCGACACCCAGTTCCAGAACTTCGGCGGCATCACCGAGTTCTGCGGCCCCATCACCACCATCAAGTGCTTCCAGGACAACGGCCTGGTCAAGTCCACCCTCAACAGCCCGGGCAACGGTGGCGTCCTCGTCGTCGACGGTGACTCCTCCGTCCACACCGCGCTCATGGGCGACATGATCGCCGCTGCCGGCGTGAAGAACGGCTGGGCCGGCGTGGTCATCCTCGGTGCGATCCGTGACTCCGCGGTCATCCGCGACATGGAGTTCGGCACCAAGGCACTGGGCACCAACCCGCGGAAGTCCGCGAAGGCCTCGGCCGGCGAGAAGGACATCACCGTCTCATTCGGTGGCGTCGACTTCGTCCCGGGTCACATCCTCTACGCGGACTCCGACGGCATCGTCGTCAGCGAGGAGCCGGTCGAGGCTCCGGCGGAGTAGCTCCGGACCTTTCCGCGCCCCGACGACGGCCCGGCTCCAGCGTGTCAGCTGGTGCCGGGCCGTTTCGTGTCCGCCGGGATAAGGGAATGCCGAGGACGTCGAGAAGCTCGCTGGCCACCCCCGTTTCGCCGAGGGAGAGCTCGTGGCAGTGGACCTGGCACGAGGAGCCCGCGCTGCGCTCCTTCGTCCGGCGCCTGCGCAACTAGGTCCCGGAGGCGTACTTCTTCGCCCTCGACATGGGACTCATGGAGCGGGATGCGATGACCATCAACGACAAGCTCGGCAGCGGGTGTGCAGTGGTCACGCCCTACGAGCTTAACGGCGTGTCCTTCGGCAAGCTGGGTGTCACCGTCTACGGCGTCGCCGGCCGCGACATCCCCGAGCTGCTCGCCGAGACCGCGCGGTCTGGAGCCACCACCCACAAGGCGGCACGGGCCCTCTCCCAGCAGCGAGTGCGGGCGGCGATGGAGTACCGCGGGGGAGTGCCCTCCGCCTGCCTGAGTCAGGCCAGCCGCACCACGTCGAAGGCCCGGCGGACCAGCTCCTCAGCTGCAGCCGGGTTCTTCGGCTCCGGGAGGGAGATGTAGTGCTGGAGGGCGGTCTGGGCGACAGCGGCGGCCGCGCGGATGGCCACCTCGGACTCGAAGTCGTCCATGCCGGTGGCGCGGGTGCGCAGTTTGTCGAAGAGGGGGCGCAGCTTCTCGTCCAGCTCGTGGACGGCGGCCGCACCCCGCATGGTGAGCAGCAGATCGGCCACGCGGAACAGGGAGGCGAAGGAGTCGAGGTGTGTGTCCACCCCGCCGTGGCCGCGCAGGCCTTCGATGATGACCCACTGGATGGCGTCGAAAAGCGAGGCGTCAGCGGGGGCGTGGCGCAGGTGTCCGAGCAGGTCGGTGACCCGGTCGACCATGAACTCCGTGAGGGCCTCGTCCATCGCGGCGAAGTAGTTGTGGAAGGTGCGCGTCGAGACGCCGGCGGCCTCGGAGACGGCCGCGACCGTCAGTGCCTCAGCGCCCTGCTCGAGGGCCAGGCCGGCGGCGGCCCGGGCGATCCGGGCGCGGGTCGCGGCCTTCTTGCTCTCACGCAGTCCGGACATCCTTGAGCCCTTCCCCTTCCACGTCAACTGTAGGCAGGATACGGTCCAGCCAGCGGGGGAGCCACCAGGCGCGCTCGTCGAGAAGGAACATCGTCGCCGGGATGATCATCATGCGGACGACGAAGGCGTCGAGCGCCACGGCGACGGCGAGGGCGAAGCCCATCGTCTTGATGAACACCATGTCCTGCGCCATGAACGCCGCGAACACGGAGATCATGATGAGCGCGGCGGCGGTGACCACGCGGGCGCCGTGCTTGAAACCGTTGGAGGTGGCGTTGCCGGCGGTCTTGCCGTGCGACCAGCCCTCGCGCATGCGTGTGACCAGGAAGACCTGGTAGTCCATGGCGAGGCCGAACACGAGACCGATGAGCATGATCGGCAGGAAGCTCAGCAGCGGCTGCGGGTCGTCGATGAGCCCGAGCCAGCCCTCCTGGAAGAGTGCGACGGTGACGCCGAAGGTGGCCGCCACCGACAGTCCGAAGCCCAGGGCGGCGATGAGCGGCACCCAGATGGAGCGGAAGACGAGCAGCAGGACCAGGAACGCGAGCGCCAGGACGATGCCGACGTAGGGGAGCAGGACGTCCTGCAGACGGTCGGAGACGTCGTCGAAGATCGCGGTGGCGCCGGTGACACCGAAGGGGACACCGAGGTCGGTGTCGCGCAGGTCGGCCAGCAGCTGCGTGGCGGCGGGGTCGGTGGCCTCGAACTCCGGGGTGATGAGCACCTGCGCCGCCCCGAGGTCATCGGTGGTGGCGACGACCTGGGCGTTGGCCACGCCGTCGGTGGACACGAGCTTCTCGACGCCCCCGCCCATCACCACCGGACGCTCCTGCGGGTCGACCTCCGCGAGGTCGAGGAGGGCGATCATCGGGGCGTCACGGCCCGGGCCGAAGGCGTCGGCGGTGATCTCGTGCGCGATGCGCGGCGGGGTGCCCGGGGTGGCGGAGCCGTCGGTGGGCATGGCCAGGCGCATGTTCAGGGCGGGGACAGCCAGCAGGCCCAGCAGGATGACGCCGACGAGCAGGTGCGCGACGGGGCGCTGACGCACGCGGCGCACCCAGCGCAGACCCATCGTGGGATGGTCGTCCTCCGGGTCCGGGGCCTTGATGCCGGGGACACGGGCGGCGAACACGCGGGTGCCGAACAGGCCGACCAGCGCCGGCAGGAACGTCAGTGCGATGAGCACGGCGATGGCGACGGTGGCCGCGGCGGCCAGAGCCATCGTGGTGAGGAAGGGGATGTTGATGATCGACAGCGCTGCCAGCGCGATGAGCACCGTGAGGCCGGCGAAGATGACGGCTGAACCGGCGGTGCCGACGGCCATGCCCATCGCATGCGCGCGGGTGTCACGGTCCATGCCGCGCAGACGCTGCGCGAGGTCCTTCGGATCCAGGTCGTTGGCACCGGTGGCCTTGATGAGCTCCGTGCGGAAACGGGAGACGATGAACAGGGCGTAGTCGATGCCCACGGCCAGGCCGATCATGGTGGCCAGGACCGGGGTCATGTCGGAGACGTCGTCGCTGACCGCGGTGGTCAGCTGCACGCCGAGGAAACCGATGGCCACGCCGATGATCGCGGAGATGAGCGGCATGCCCGCGGCCACGACGGAGCCGAAGGTGATGATGAGCACCAGTGCGGCCACACCCAGGCCGATCGCCTCGGAGGTCATGTTGATGTCACCGGACATCGCGCCGAAGGTGTTGCCGTTGTAGACGACGGTGAGATCCCCCTCGTCGTAACGGTCGAGGATGTCGGTGACGGTGGCGACGTCGGAGGTGGGGACGTCGAGCATGGTGTCGGCGTCGAAACGCACGGTGACGATGCCGGTGGTCTCATCCGCGCTCAGCGGGCTGACGGTGGCCAGATCCGCCCGGATCTTCTCCTGGGGCATGCCCTGGGCCTCCATCTGGGGCACCATCTGCGCCTGCAGGCCCTGGGAGGCCATGACGGGGTCGACGATGGTCTCCGGGTCGCTCAGCAGGCCGGTGTCGCGGACCTCGGCGAGCATCTCGTCGACCTCGGCGGCGACGACCGGGTCGGTGAGGGTCGTGCCCTCCGGAGCCCGGATGACGATGTTGCCGGTGGGCGCGTTGGTCGGGTCCTCCGCAGCGGGGAAGATCTCCTGCATCTTCTCCATCGTGACCACGGAGTCGAGCCCCGGGATGGTGAAGGAGGACGAGGGCTTCTGCGCGAAGGCACCTGCCAGACCGCCGACGGCGAGCAGGAGGATGAGCCAGAAGGCGAGGAAGGGCCAGGAACGGCGGTACGCCGCGGATCCCAGGCGGTAGAGGAATGTTGCCATGCGCCCAGATTAGGGAATGTTGCACGTCGTGTGCAAACTTGCATGGCTGGTGCAGGAAAGTGGAGGGCTACTCCACCACGACGCCGAGGTTGAGGCCCTCGATTTCGTAGGCGCCGGCACCGCCGGCGACCTGTGCTGTCAGATTGTCCGCCACCGACGGAGTGAGTGGGATGATCCAGCCGCGCTTCGGGTCGTGGGCGGGGACGAGGCGCTCATCCTTCACCGGGATGAGGTTGACCACCAGCCCGCCGTCGACCAACGCGACCGCCTGGCGGGAGGCGGTGGCGTCGAGAAGCAGGGACGCCGTGGCGGCCGACACCGTGAGCACCACCATCGACTCGGCGGTGTGGACCGCCATGCCGTCGACGGGGATGCAGGGGAGTTCGGTGGGGACGTCGACAAGTTCCCGGCGACGGAACCACGCCATGCTAGTCAGCCACCAGGGTGTCCATGGTCAGGTGCGGCAGTTCGCGCTCGATGAAGGCGAGCTTCCACTTGTCGCCGAACAGGGCGATGAGCTCGCCGTCGGTGCGGGTGAAGATCTCCACGCCGCGCTGGCGGCCCAGCTCGGGGGCGGACTCGGCGTCGGTGCGGCGGGCCACGGAGTAGGGCACCGGCTCGGTGATGGTCTCGACGTTGTACTCCAGCTCCATGCGGGCCTGCATGACCTCGAACTGCATGGGGCCGACGGCGGCCATGACGGGGTTGGCCTCGCCGCGGGCGTCGTTACGCAGGATCTGCACGACACCCTCGGAGTCCAGCTGCTCGAGGGCCTTACGGAACTGCTTGTACTTGCCCAGGGACTTCGCACGCAGGGTACGGAAGTGCTCGGGGGCGAACTGCGGCATCGGCGGGAACTGCACCTTGCGGCCGGAGTAGATGGTGTCACCGGGGGCGAGGGAACCGGCGTTGACCAGGCCGACGATGTCGCCGGGGTAGGCGGTCTCGACGGTCTCACGGGTGCGGCCGAAGACGGTCAGCGCGTACTTGGTGGAGAAGGATCGTCCCGACTGCGCGTGGGTGACCTGCATGCCGCGGTCGAACTCGCCGGAGACGACACGCATGAAGGCCAGGGTGTCGCGGTGGTTGCGGTCCATGCCGGCCTGCACCTTGAACACGACGCCGGAGAAGTCGTCGTCCAGGTCGCGGACCTCGTCGATGGCGGTGGTCGACTCCTCGAGGGCCTTCGGGTCGGAGGCGCGGGAACGCGGTGCCGGGGCGATGGCGCAGAGGGTGTCCAGGATCTGGTGGACACCGAAGTTGAGCATCGCGGAGGCGAAGATGAGCGGGGAGGTCACGCACTGCTCGAAGAGGTCCTGGTCGTGGAGCGCGCCGTCGGCGGCCAGCAGTTCGGCCTCCTCGACGGCGGTCTCCCACACGTCCTCCTCGCGGGCCTCCGCCTCGTCGGGGGTGTAGTGCTCCTCCGGGGCGATGGTCGAGCCACCGGCGGTGCGGATGAAGTGGATGTACTCCTCGACCTCGCCCTCGTCGCCGACGCGGGCCAGGCCACGGAAGTCGCCGGCGATGCCGACGGGCCAGAACAACGGCGTGGGCTGCAGGCCGATCTCGGAGACGATCTCGTCGACCAGCTCCAGCGGCTCACGGCCGACGCGGTCCCACTTGTTGATCACCGTGATGATCGGCAGGCCACGGGCCTTGCACACGCGGAAGAGCTTGAGGGTCTGCGGCTCGAGGCCCTTGGCGGCGTCGATGAGCATGACGGCGGCGTCGACGGCCGTGAGCACGCGGTAGGTGTCCTCGGAGAAGTCGGCGTGGCCGGGGGTGTCGACGAGGTTGATCATGTACGGCTCGCCCTCGTGGCCCTCGGGTGCGTACTCGAACTGCAGGGCCGAGGACGCGATGGAGATGCCGCGGTCCTTCTCCATCTCCATCCAGTCGGAGACCGTGGCCTTGCGGCCGGCCTTGCCGTGGGTGGCACCCGCCTCGGAGATGATGTGCGCGTGCAGCGCCAGCGCCTCCGTCAGGGTGGACTTACCGGCATCGGGGTGGGCGATGACGGCGAACGTGCGGCGGCGTGCGGCTTCGGCGGTGGTGCTCATAGTTACTTGAGCGTAGTCGTTGCCCTACCCCCAGGTCACACCGAGTGCGTCGGCTGGCGATGAGGCCCTCGTCGGGCCGGTCGATTTCGGTACCATTGACTGTGTTTACGTCAACAATTTCCAAGGAGTGCAGGCATGAAGATCGGTATTGTCATCGGGTCCATCCGCGAGGGACGCTTCGGGGAGGGCGTGGGCAAGTGGGTGACGGAGATCGCGCAGCAGCGTGAAGGCGTGGAGTACGAGGTCCTCGACCTCAAGGAGTTCGACGTCCCCCTGCTCACCTCCGCCACCATCCCGGGTGCGGCCAACAAGCAGTACGACGATGAGCGCGTCACCGCCTGGTCGCAGGCCGTCGACGGCTGCGACGGCTTCGTCTTCGTCACCCCGGAGTACAACCACGGCGTGCCGGGCGCGATGAAGAACGCCTACGACATCCTCGGCATGGAGTGGTACGGCAAGCCGGTCGGCTTCGTCGGCTACGGCGCCGCCGAGGGCGTGCGCGCGGTGGAGAGCTGGCGGCAGATCGTCGGCAACTTCCAGCAGTACGACGTGCGCAACCAGGTGTACCTGTCGACCTTCAACGACGCGAAGGACCACGTGTTCACCCCGCAGGAGCGCCGCCGCGGGGAGCTGGAGACGATGCTCGGCGACCTGGAGAAGCTCGTCGCGCAGATGGCGAAGTAGATCCTGCGGGGCCGCCGGGGCCGAGGGGGTATTCGAACTGGGGCATTGATCGGGTAGCGCGTGGGCGTCACCCGATCAATGCCCCGACTCGAATACCCCCTTTGGTGCAGCAGCGCCCGGGGGCGATCACCGCGCGTGGATGACGTTCTGCGCCCTGCCCAGCCCCTGCTCGACGATGAGCCGCGCCGCCTCGGCGGCCAGGCGGATGTTCTCGCCGCCGTCGATGGGGCCGAGGACATGGTCGGTCACCGACACGCCCTGCGGCGGGCGGGCGATGCCGATGCGCACCCGCAGGTAGTCGCGGGTGCCCAGGTGCTCGGTCATGGACTTCAGGCCGTTGTGGCCGTTCTCGTTGCCGCCCTTCTTCACCCGCACGGTGCCCACCGGCAGGTCGAGCTCGTCGTGGATGGCGATGATCCGCTCCGCCGGCACCCCGAGCTGCTCCGCGAGCGGGGCGACAGCCTCGCCGGAGAGATTCATGTAGGTCGTCGAGCGCAGCACGAGCACGTCCTGCCCCGCGATCATCGTCTTCGCGTGCAGTGCCTTCGTGCCGGGGAGGGGGAGGAGCGGGGTGGCGTCGAGAAGCTCGTCGACGGCCATGTATCCCACGTTGTGGCGCGTGGCGGCGTATTTCGGCCCCGGGTTGCCCAGGCCGAGGATGATCCAGTCGGCGCTGAGCGCCGGGGTCGTCTGCTTGCGGCGGAAGAGGTCGAAGATCTTGAACACGCCCGTTAGTCTCTCACACATGGACATCCCGCAGATCATCGTCGCGCCCATGGCCGGCGGCCCCTCGTCGCCTGCGCTTGTCGACGCCGCCGCAGCCGCCGGTTCCCTCGGTTTCCTCGCGCCGGGCGGTGCGCCCGCCGCGCTCCTGGAGGAGCAGCTGGCGCAGGTCACGGGGCCCTACGCCGTGAATCTGTTCACGCGGCAGGCCCCCTTCGACTCGCTTTCCGACGTCCGCCGTGTCGCCGGCGACCGCCCTCTGCCGGAGGTCGACCTGTCGAACGACTTCGACGCCAAGTTCGCCGCGGTGCTCGCCGCGGAGCGTCCGCCGGTGGTCGTCTCCGCGACGTTCGGGCCTTTCACTCGGGAGGAAAACGACGCGCTGCACGCGCGGGGGATACATGCGTGGGTTACAGTGACAAATCCCACTGACGCGGTGGCCGCCGTGGAGGCGGGGGCGGATGCGCTCGTCGTCCAGGGTCCCGACGCCGGCGGGCACCGTTCGACGTGGACGGTCGCGGAAGAACCGGACACCCGCCCGCTGCCCGATCTGGTCCGATCCGTGGCCGAGGTGGTCGGCGTGCCGCTCATCGCCGCCGGTGGCATCCGCGATGCGGAGGATGTCGCGGCGGCCCTGGCGTTGCCGGGCGTGGTCGCCGTGTCCTGCGGTTCTGCGTTCCTCCTGGCCGATGAGGCCGGCACCTCGCCGCTCAACCGCGAGCTCCTGTCCGCGGGCGGGCGCAGCGTGGCGAGCCGGGCCTTCAGCGGCCGCGTCGCCCGTGGCCTGGAAACGGACTTCACCCGGAACAACCCGGACATCCCGCCGATCTACCCCTACCTCGTGCCGCTGCAGGCCGCGGAACGGCGGGAACGCCCGCGGGAACTGGCCTACTGCCTCGTCGGGGTGGGCGTCGAGAAGCTCGGGGGTGGCCCGGCGGCGGAGATTCTGGCTCGACTCGCGCCTGAACAGGCAATTTCACGCTAGAGTCGTGGGGACGTTTCCCTTTACTTTCGGAGGTAAAAAGCAGTGACCGCCCACGCGCAGCCTGAGCACAACAACTGGAACGAGAAGATCGCCCTCGCTCAGGAGATGCTGCCGCTGATCGGCCAGCTCCACCGCAACAACGATGTCGTCGTCTCCATCTTCGGACGACTGCTTGTCGGCGCGACGGACATCGACATCATCAAGGCGCACCGTTACGCGCGCCGCGTCGCCGACCGTGAGATGAAGCTCGATCAGACCCTCCCGGTCCTGCGCGAGCTCGTCGACATGGACCTCGGCACCGCCTCCATCGACCTGGGCCGCCTGGCCACCGGTTTCGAGAAGTCCGGCGGCACCGACCTGCGTGCCTACCTGGACGAGCAGCTCGCCGACATCGTCGGCAAGCGCTCCGAGACCGAGCCGCGCGACGTCGTCCTCTACGGCTTCGGCCGCATCGGCCGCCTCCTGGCCCGCATCCTCATCTCCCGTGAGGCCACCTACGGCGGCGTCCGCCTCCGCGCGGTGGTGGTACGCAAGAACTCCGAGGACGACATCGTCAAGCGTGCCTCCCTCCTGCGCCGTGACTCCGTGCACGGCGCCTTCGACGGCACGATCACCGTCGACAAGGAGAACAACGTCATCTGGGCCAACGGCACCAAGATCCAGATCATCTACTCCAACTCCCCGGCCGAGGTCGACTACACCGCCTACGGCATCAACGACGCCATCGTGGTGGACAACACCGGCATCTGGCGCGACCGCGAGGGACTGTCCCAGCACCTGCAGTCCAAGGGTGTCTCCCGCGTCGTCCTCACCGCACCGGGCAAGGGCGACCTGCCGAACATCGTCTACGGCATCAACGACGACATGATCACCGACGACGAGCAGATCATCACCGCCGCCTCCTGCACCACCAACGGCATCACCCCGGTCCTGAAGGTCATCAACGACCGCTACGGCGTCGAGCACGGTCACGTCGAGACCGTCCACTCCTTCACCAACGACCAGAACCTCATCGACAACTTCCACAAGGGCACCCGCCGTGGCCGTGCCGCCTCCCTCAACATGGTCCTCACCGAGACCGGCGCCGCCAAGGCCGTCTCCAAGGCCCTGCCGGAGTTCGAGGGCAAGCTCACCGGCAACGCCATCCGCGTCCCCACCCCGAACGTCTCCATGGCGGTGCTCAACCTGACCCTGGAGAAGGAGGTCGACCGCGAGGAGGTCAACAACTTCCTGCGCAAGGTCTCCCTGCACTCCGACCTGCGTCAGCAGATCTCCTACATCAACTCCCCGGAGGTCGTGTCCACCGACTTCGTCGGCAGCACCCACGCCGGCATCGTCGACGGCCTGGCCACCATCGCCTCCGGCAAGCACCTCGTGCTCTACGTCTGGTACGACAACGAGTTCGGCTACTCCAACCAGGTCATCCGCATCGTCGAGGAGGTCGCCGGCGCCCGCCCGGAGATCTACCCGCGTCGCCTGGAGGCCTCTGAGCTGAAGTAGCTTTTCCAGGATCAGCTTCAAGCTG
>LSQX01342363.1_pt1 | contig 22032 bp, 19 predicted proteins | sample 654561 | NCBI WGS metagenome assembly LSQX01 (sample SAMN04489861, study PRJNA283612) | anaerobic digester metagenome | isolation source: 4 biogas reactors fed with cattle manure at either 37C or 55C with and... | place: Denmark: Kongens Lyngby | collected 2014
TATTGATACTAATACTCTGTGCCATAGTTTTAACCGCTGCTTCAGTTATATCCGTAACTGTGCTGGTGCCTCTAATAAGCTATAATCAGGCAGAAACTGCATTGAACGAAGGCAGGTATGAGGATGCAATTGCTGCATTTGCAGAACTGGGAGATTATAAAGACAGTTCGGAAAAGCTGCTGGAATCCCGGTACATGGCTGCAAAGGCAAAACTGGATGAAGGAAAGTATGAACAGGCAATGCAGGAGTTCTCAGATCTGAAATCATACCGGGACAGTCCCGATCTTTACCGCGAAGCTCGATTCCGCTGGGGAAAGGCACTTATGGACGAAGGAGCATACAGAGATTCTCTGGAGCTGTTCTTAGCAGATATAGAGTATTCTGGTGTGAGGGATGAATTAAAGAATGTCTATGAAAAAGCAGTCCAAAGCGGAGAAATTGCCGTGGCTTATGACGCAGCAACAGCTCTGCGGGATTTTGAGGCTATTGCCGGTTTGAATTTGCAGGTTATAGCAGCCGGCCGTAATCATGTGGTTGCTTTACGCAGAGACGGCACTGTAGTGGCGGCAGGCAACAATGATAAGGGTCAGTGTAATGTACAGGATTGGACGGATATCATAGCAGTCGCTGCAGGGTTTGAATACACGGTTGGATTGAAGTCCGACGGTACCGTTGTCGCTACAGGATCCAATCATAACGGCCAGTGCGATGTTCAGGACTGGACTGATATCGTGACAATTTATGTAGGCAATACCGCTACTGATACAATAGGAGTCAAATCTGACGGGACAATAGTAGGTGTAGGCGGCACTGAGGGAGATATTTACCATCAGCAGATACCCGGAAAAGCTGATGGTATGGTAAAGATCTGTCCCGGATGGAGGGGCATCCTGGTACTTATGGAAGATGGCGATGTTGAATTGATTCCCCCATCGACCAGCATGAAGGAAATTAACCGATGGATGAGCATAAAAGATATGGCTATAGGAACCGGGCATGCTGTAGGATTGATGGTTGATGGAACAGTGGTGACGGCAGGAAGAAACACGTCCGGTACAAACGATGTTGATGGCTGGACTGATATTATTGCCCTTGCCGCTTCCAACAGCAATACAGCCGGCTTGAAGAAAGATGGAACCGTGATGGTGGCAGGAGATGACAAAAAGGGGCAGAAAGATGCAGAAGAGTGGAAAGATATTGTTGCTGTATCTGTAGGACCGGGTTATGTCGCAGGACTCAGAATAGACGGCACGGTAGTGGCGGCAGGACAAATAACCAGAGCTGAGGAAAACGAGAAGTTATTGGAGGAAATTGCTTCATGGCAAAATATCGGACCTGCGTCATAGGTGGTGTATTAGTAAGTTTGGAATAGTTTTTCATCAGGAGAATTTGTAAGAGCGCAACGGGCTGTATTGAGCCCATTGCGCTCTTTAGGTGTAATGAAATAGATAGTTGGTCAATATAAGTTAATCCGTTTCGCCGGTTAACAATCCTACAGGCTGTCCACCTCTATCCATTGCCTGTTCTCTATGGATACATCCACCGCCTCAAGGATTTGGGAGCATTTAACCCCGTCATTAAAATCGGGATTGGTGGGCTTGTCCTTGGCAATAGCCTCAATAAATTCATACATTTCATGTACAAAGGTATGCTCGTATCCGATGACATGGCCTACAGGCCACCAGGCATCTGCATACGGATGGATATCCTCCGTAACCTGGATCAATCTAAAGCCCTGTAACCCTTCTTCATCTTCAACGGAATAGTATTCCAGTTCGTTCATCCGCTCAACGCTAAACCTTATACTGCCCTTGCTGCCATTTATCTCGAAGAACATGTCGTTCTTATGGCCTGCAGCAAAACGGGTAGCCTCAAAGGATCCAAGGGCACCATTCTTAAACCTTGCCATGAATATGGTGGCGTCGTCTACCGTTACCTTCCCCATCTCCGCCCCCTCCTGGGCTGTAGCGGTGAGGCCGGTCATCCTCTCAACTATGGGACGTTCCTTGATAAAGGTTTCGCTCATGCCTATGACCTCATCAAATTCGCCCACCAGGAATCTGGCCAGGTCCACAAAATGGGCACCCAGATCCCCATGGGAGCCGGAACCTGCCACATCCTTATCCAGCCTCCATACCAAGGGGAAACCTGGGTCTATAATAAAGTCCTGGAGATAATGAGCCCTGTAATGATAGATCTTACCGATCTTGCCCTCATCGATGAGCTTTTTAGCCAGTTGAACAGCCGGTGCAAAGCGGTAGTTAAAGCCTATCTGGTGCTTGACATTGGCTTTTTTAACTACCTCCAGCATTTCCCTGGCATCCTTGAGGTTCAGGGCCAGGGGTTTTTCACAGAATACGTGCTTCCCGGCTTCGGCGGCTGCTATAGCTATTTCCTTGTGGAAGTTGCTGGGAGCGGTTATATCTATAACATCGATGTCATCCCGCTTGACCAGGTTCTCCCAGGAGGTCTCGTATCCCTCCCACCCGAACTTTTCTGCCGATTCCTTGACCCATTCCTCATCCCGTCCGCAGATGGCCTTCATGTTAACCTTAAGACTTGGTTCAAAGAACATACCAACCTTTCGGAAGGCGTTGCTGTGAGCCTTACCCATAAACTTGTAACCTACCAAACCGATGTTCAAAGTATCCTTCATCTTAACACCACCTTCTAATTTTACTTCCTTAGTAAAAGTCTATACTACAGCAGACCCTCTTTCAAGATGATATTGGATAAAAGTCCAATAAAATCCAGCCAATGGTTCCGCTGTCCCGGTAGACGGCCAGCTAGTTGCTTATATCATCCAGCTTGACAAAGGAATCCTTAAGCCTTTGATACAGCTCCAGGTACAGCCCATAGTAGTCCCTATAGATCCTATGATTTCTTTCATCTGGGTAATGGGTGCGATGTATTCGTACGGTCTCCTTAACCCCATGCTCAAAGTCCTTGTAAACGCCTACTCCCACCCCGGCAAGGATAGCTGCCCCCAGCGTGGTGGCATGGTCTGAGTAGGGAACATTGATTATTTTTCCGGTGATGTCAGCCTTTATCTGGGTCCACACGAAGCTATTGGCGGCTCCCCCCACGCTGTTCAGGGTATCTACATACACCCCCGCTTCCTGGGCTGTTTCAAGGTTATGGAGGAGAGAAAAACCCACACCCTCCATTATGGAACGAATCATATGTCCCCTTGTCTTATCGTAGGATAGTCCAAAGAAAACCCCCCTGGCCCTGGTGTCCCAGATGGGGGACCTCTCCCCCGCCATATAGGGCAGAAATATTAGGCCGTTGCTGCCCGGGCTAATCCTTTCCGCCTCTTCACTCATAATCTCATAGGGGCTGATTCCCCGTTCCCTGGCCAGCTCCTGTTCAAAGGCCCCCAGTTCTTGGCTAAACCATTTTAAGGTTCCCCCGCCTCCGACAGTGCCGCCCTGCAGGAGCCATTTGTTTGGTATGACGTGGTAGCCCAGGATCAATTTGGGATGAAGAATTGGGCTGTCTGTCTGTATGCTCATTCCCCCGGCCTGTCCCCCCTGTTCCTGGGTTTGACCCTCAAAAATCACCCCCGCTCCCAGGGTACAGCAAGCCGCATCCAACCCTCCTGCCACCACGGGTATCCCGGGTATTAAACCGGTCTCCTTGGCGGCTTTCGCCGTTACGCTACCCACAACCTCATGGCTGTGATACAAGGGCGCCATTAAGTCCAGATTGATGCCCAGTTCGTCAGCTACGCCCTCATCCCAGCACCCTTCCCTGATATTGAAAAAATGAAGTCCATACCCTTGAGAATAATCCTGGGAATACTGACCTGTTAGCTTATATACAACATACCCGTTGCTTTGTAGGAACTTATGAGTCGCTTTATATACTTCAGGTTCATTTTCCTTAATCCAAAGGATCTTTGGCGTTATATATGCAGCATCCACCGGGTTCCCGTTGGTTTCAAAAAGCCGACTCTCCCCAACCTTCTCCTTCATCCACTCCGTCTGAGCTTGAGCCCTGCGGTCCAGCCACAGCATGGCAGGCCTTAGAACATTGCCGGCCTTATCTATGGGAATGCAGGCCCAGCTGGTGCCATCCACCCCGATAGCCCCTATCTCTTCCGGGCTTATTCCGCCTTTGCATAGAGTGGCCTTTATCCCTTGACATATAACCTCCCACCACTTTGCCGGATCCTGCTCTACAAATCCGGTACCGGGATAATAGGTTTCATACCCACCTATCCAGCTGGACATAGGGCTGCCTTTAAAATCAAAAACCGTTATTTTACATCCCGAGGTACCAAGATCTATTGCCAAGAGATAATTCTTTGTCATCTTTTATCCCTCCACCAGGATTAACTTTACTTATTTTGGTTCCTTGTCTTAGATAATGGCTATTGATAAGCGAATGATGGAAGAGGGAAGTTTCAAAAAAAGATGACTGTCAGATCAAAATCAATCTTCCAATCATCTTTTCGTCAAGTCCATATATCCCCCGTGAAAAATCCAGTTGGACTTTAGGGGCCAAGACTTTGCTTATTCCCTATTCAACCAACCCGGTTTCCTTCATATTTAGATATGCCGCGGTCAGCGTCTCCTTTTGGGTTAGATTGTACTGGTAGTCCTGCTCCACAATAGCCCATTCAATACCCAGCTCCAGGCCTACCGACAAGCAATCCTTCATATTTAATAAGCCTGTTCCCGGAGTCGTAAATTCAGGCATTGTAACCTGCCCTTTTGGTTTCTCCTGTATAATGGTTCCACCTGTTATATCCTTGATATGTAGAGCACAGATACGGTCGCCTATATCCTTCATAACTACGGCCGGATCCTTGCCTGCAAATTTTACCCAGCCAACATCAAGTTCAATCTTCAGGTGCTCAGTGTGGGCCAGCATCAGATATAGAAGAGGCACACCCTTAAATGACATTTCCAGCTCCACGTCATGGTTGTGGAAGGCAAAGGTGATTCCCTCTTCAGCGAGTCTTTTTGAGACGCCTTCAATTTCTTCAATCTCACGCATTATTTCGTCATAGGTAGGTGGCTCCAGTCTGTCCTTGAACCGATAAGCCCCTGCAACACCGACAAAAGTAGTGACCCGGTCTATACCCAGCATCTTGGCATTCTTAATCAGCTCATCGACAGAGTTGTCCCCGCCAATTCTGTAACCAAGGGTGAGAGGTTTCATTCCAAAGCTTTGAACCCTCTTTAGGTTCTCAATGGGATTACCTCTTAAAAGGATAGCACCGGCTTCAAATCCACGATACCCAATTTCCCCATAGGACCTCAATAGCTCATATAGATCTACATTTGGATCCCCGTAGGGCATAAAACCTATAAAACCCGCCTTCATCTTTTTCATAAGCTACGTACGTCGAGTAGACAGGCTCGACACTCCTTTCTATAAATTTGCATTGTAAGGGGATTGTCTATTTCCCCTCACATAAATGTATGTGCGGATATGTGTCTAATGGTCCTCCCGTCACATATGAAAGATATAGATCTGCTTCTATACTTAAATCATACCTTCAATAATTTACCGTGTCAACGTAGATTTTCCATTGATTCCAAAACCAAGGCCGGCCCTTGTTTTGGCAAAACCCAGAGAAGCAACCCGCCAGGGTATTTAATCAGTCTTATATGGGAAATAATAATTAAAAAGGATATTGTTAGCACGATAATAGTTAGGCGGTTAAAATGGGCTTATTTAGTTTAGTTAAAAATCTTTTTATCTATAGAGAACCCCAAAAAGGGGACCAATTTGAACTTCTTGAAGATGCTTCGGAAAAGATAGGCTCTCCTTCTCAAACCCAGCAAACCAATACGGATGAAATCATTAATCAAAATGCCATCCTCAAGGGAGCAACTGATAAGCAGCCAAAGGGCAAAAAGTCCCCACTCCGGGTGGAGGAATGGAATATGGAGCGCCAACAGGATCCTGCTGCCCTTAAGGCCGACACTACAGCGCAAGTGGACAGGATTTCCAAGGACCTCCAGCAGAATCGGCTACGAATCGAGCAGGAGCTCAATATACCTACCAACAGGGATGCCAAGGTACGGAATTTACGCATAGGAAAATCCGCCAAAGCCTTCATTGTCTATATAGAGGGGATGGCGGACAGGTCAACCATCAACGATTTTATCCTCCGCCCCCTGATGATGGGGGATAATTTTAAAACTCCTCAGGAGGAGTGCTCTGCGGATTATATCCTGGAGAATATATTGACCATAGATGGTGTAACCAAAGCTTCTGACTACACTCACACCATATCACAGATCCTGGAGGGGAAAACTGCGCTATTTATAGATGGTTCAGAATTCTGCCTTTTAGTCGAAAGTAGGGGCTTTGAAAAAAGAAACGTAGATCAGCCCGTCACCGAGTCGGTTATAAGCGGTCCCCATGAGAGCTTTATAGAGGACCTTAGGACCAACCTGACCCTGGTACGAAAGATCGTTAAGAATAAGAATCTTATAACGGAAATCCTCCCCGTAGGAAAGACCAACAATTCCAAATGTGGAATAATGTATATTGATGGGATAGCGAATAAAAATTTGGTCGATGAGGTTAAACGAAGGATCCAAAGCCTGGATATAGACTTTGTTCTCGGGGACGGTATGCTGAGCCAGCTTATAGAGGATCATCCCATGGCCCTGTTCCCCCAGATCTTAAGGACAGAACGCCCGGACAGAACCGCATCCTTCCTGATGGAGGGCAAGGTAATCATCATCAGCGATGGCACTCCCCATGCAAGCATCGTTCCCGTGACCTTTTTCCATATGATGCATGCCTCGGAAGATTCCTTTATCCGTTGGCAATTCGGTACCTTTCTTAGGCTTGTCCGGTATATGGGGATGGGATTGGCCATGCTCCTGCCTGCCCTTTATATAGCCCTGACGCTGTTTCATCATGAGATGATACCGACAGAACTTATACTGGCAATTGAAGAATCCCGGGAAAATGTCCCTTTCCCCGTAATTGTTGAGATACTACTGATGGAACTTTCCTTTGAGCTTATTCGGGAGGCAGGTATACGGGTACCGGATGTAATAGGCCAAACCCTTGGTATTATTGGTGCCCTGATACTGGGTCAATCCGCTGTTGCTGCCAATCTTGTCAGCCCCATCCTGGTCATTATAGTATCCATAACGGGATTGGGAAGCTTTGCTATTCCCAACTATGATTTAGCAATAGCCATCAGGATAATCAGATTTGTCTTCATAGCCCTGGCTGCTGTACTCGGTTTCTATGGTATAGCTATAGGAATCTTTATTATCGGGGGCTTTGCCTGCAGTATGAAATCCTTCGGGATACCCTACTTCACCCCCGTTGCCCCCAGAGCCAGGGTAAATCCGGATATAGTCATCAGAGGACCCCTGTGGAAACAGACCTTAAGACCGGACTCCACCAATCCCCTGGATAAGACCAGAACGGGTAAGCCCGTACGCGGATGGGTCAATAGAAGACAGAGGGGGGATCAGAAATGATAGAAGAAGGTAAATTCGGGGTTCAGGAAACGGTATGGCTTATGGTCTCTACCATAGTTACAAAGGTATTTTACACCAGTCCGGCCCAGGTGGCTAGTCTGGTGGGCAATGTCAGCTGGTATATGACCCTGATATCTACGGCTACAGCTATCCTGGGCTTTACTTTTATATATCTTCTCCTAAAAAGGTTTCCCGGATGGGACATAGCAACCATAATGAAGGATACCCTGGGAGGCTTCTTTGGGTTTGTCTTTTCGATTGCTCTGGCCCTTTATCTGCTCTTCCTGGCAACCAATACCCTGAGCGAATTTACGGAGGTTGCCAAGGCATATGTTTTTCTCCTTACCCCCTCTTCCTTCATAATAGGAATATTCGTAGTTGGGATATTGGTCATGTGTATACTGGGACTGGAAACCCAGGCCAGGTTTGCCAAGTTAGCCGCCTATACGATGCTGACTGGCTTTGTTTTGGTTCTGATCCTCGGTACGGAAAATTATGATATCAATAGGCTGTTTCCCATTCTTGGCTATGGCGCAGACAAAATCCTTATAACCGGCCTGGCACGAAGCTCCGTCTATGGCGAAATAGTTATTTTAGCCGTCATAGCCCCCTCCCTACAAGGCACCTACTTTGTGAAGAAAGCGGGATATATCAGTCTGATTCTATCCGGACTCCTGATATCCCTATCCGTCCTCGCCTACTCCCTATCCTTTCCCTACTATGTCGCCCAGGAGATAGTAGCCCCCATGTATGAGATGGCTGAGCTTATCGACTACGGTAGATTCGTCCAAAGGGTAGAACCCATCTTCCTTTTCATATGGTTCTTCAGCTCCTTTATCTCAATAACCGCCCTCTTCTATTGCTTTGTCAGCCTGTATTGTAAAATCTTCAGGATCCAGGATATAAGGCCTATAGCCTTGGGATCCGCCTTAATCCTCTTTGTAAGTGCTTTATTCAATATGGATTTAGGTGTAGGAGCGGTCCAAAGGATACAGAACATCAGGCAATATGGTTGGATACCCCCTTTTATTCTTCCCCTTATAGCCCTGATAGTAGGAATGCTCCGTAAAAGGGGTGTCAGATCCCATGAATAGTCGGCTTATTCCAATCCTCATGACCGTAATCCTAGCTGTTCTTCTTGCAGGCTGCTATGACGCCAGTGAAGTTGACGATATAACCCATGTCCTGGCTATGGGAATCGATAGGGGAGTTTCAGATAAGTGGAGGCTGACAGTGCAATTCTCCACTATTCAGGATAGTCCCGGGGGCGGTGAAGGGGGTGATGGAGGTGGCGGTGGCAGTGGCAAAAGTCAAGGAGATTACACCCATATGACAGTTGATGCCCCTTCCTTCTTTGCAGGGCTGGATATGCTAAACTCCTCTATTCCCAGGGAGCTGTCATTTACTCATTTAGGGCTTATAGCCATATCCGAGGATTTAGCCAGGGAAGGCCTTATGGCAGATTTTATAGCCCCACTGATCCGGTACAAGCAAATAAGGGGTTCCACCCCGTTGATGGTTATAAAGGGGAGCGCCCTGGATTTTATAAGGGAAAACAAGCCCTATATCGGCACCGTCCTGTCCAAGGCCATGCAGATATCCACTAGAGCATCCATGAACATCGGTTTTTTTGGCCATACCACCCTGGGTGACTTCTATAGCGACCTGAAATCAACCTATCGTCAGCCCGTGGTACCTATAGGCGCCTTGAACGATTTTAAGACCTTCAGGGAGGATGGTCCAAAATGGGGAGATAAGTACAAGGATGAAGGAGAGTATCTGGCTGGACAGTTGCCCAGATATGGAGTGAGGAAAATAGAATATTGGGGAACCGCACTGTTTAGTGGTGAGAAGATGTTGACCGAGCTAAACGGCACCGAGACCCGGGCCCTGCTTATGCTAAGGGGAGAATTCAAGCGAGGTTTTTTTACCGTCCAGGACCCCAAAAAGCCGGAACTGATCATCCCCCTGGATATTCGGCCAAAAGGCAAACCCAAGGTAAGGATGAGCTTTAAAGATGGTATTCCAAACATTGATATAACAGTTCCCCTTAAGGGAACCATCCTCGCCATCCAGAGCGGGCTCCATTATGAACAGGACCCTCTTTTGTCACTGCTGGAAAAGACCTTTGAAAAGGAAACAAAGAGTGAAATAGACCAGCTGATCAATAAATGCAAAGGCCTGAATTTGGATGTGTTCAAATTCGGGGATGTTGGCGCCAGATATTTTGCCACCATCCAGGAATGGGAAAAATATAACTGGAACAGCAAATTTAAGGATGCAAAGATAAATACACAGGTTGAATTTGTTATACAACGGACGGGCACCCGGACGAAGACTTCACCAATACCAAACAGGCAGGAGGAGTAAATGAAATATTTTATACTAACCATTGCGTTTTGGGCCTTTATATACCTATTGAGCTTTGCCAGGTATAATTGGAACAAGAGGAACAGGATGGCGGCAATAGGAGCAATAATCATCGCCCTGGCGGCCCTTGCCATGCCATTTATTTTATCGTAGGTATAAGGCTTAACCAGCCTGCTTCACACCGATTCAATAAATACATCGGATAAAACCCAAGGTGTTGTTGCCTTGCTAACATTTTTGTATCTCGATTATCAGAAACATATAATTAGTGCCCCAACCATGATATACTACTTGATAAGCAAGTAATACCTTGGGGGGGCAGAACAATGTGCATATTCCAATATGGTCAAAAAGAAATTGATTATCTGAAGAAGAGGGATAAAGTGCTAGGTAGGGCCATAGATGAAATCGGTATTATCAGGCGCCCTGTTATACCCGATCTGTTTACGGCCCTTATATGGAATATCGTGGGGCAGCAGATCTCCTCCAAGGCCGCCAATACTGTATGGAATAGAATGCTGGACCGCTATTCGCCTATTACACCGGAAACCATTATGGCCATCACTGCCGAAGAGATACAAAAGTGCGGTATGTCCAACCGAAAGGCCAATTATATTAAAGGAATCGCCGAGGCTGTAGTCCAGGGGAAGTTAAATCTTTCAGAATTGGAGCATCTACCCGATGATGAGGTTATAAAACGATTGTCATCTCTTCCGGGGATAGGGGTCTGGACAGCGGAAATGCTTATGATCTTTTCCATGCAACGACCAGATGTGGTCAGTTGGGGAGATCTTGCAATTCGCCGCGGTATGATGACCCTATATGGCCTGAAGGATCTGACCAGGGAGCAATTCCATGAGTATAGGAAACGCTATTCACCCTATGGATCCGTTGCCTCCCTATACCTTTGGGTTATATCCAGAGAATAGGTGAACCCACCTTGGGTTACAGCCAGAGTATAGATGCCCTACCTTTTACATAGCCGGATAATGATTAATGAGACTCTAATGGTCTCTTCCCCTGAGCTCATCCAGAAGGTCCCTGGCATAATCATTATTCCCGTCTATCTCCAAGGCTTTCTCGAAACATTCTATGGCTTTTATATAGTCTATATCAATCCCTTCCCCATAGAAGTAGGCCTTGCCCAGGTTGGCCAGTCCATAGCTATGGTCTTTGGCTGCGGCCTTCCTAAACCACTCCACAGCCCTTTCATAGTCCTGGGCTACACCGGTTCCGTCCCATAGGCATACTCCTACCATATTCTCCGCATCAGCAAGTCCCTGAGTCGCCGCCTTCAGATACCAGCCGTAGGCCTTCTCATAATCCTGTACTACCCCTTCTCCCGCATAGTAGGCTTCCGCTATATTGTACTGACCCCAGGCATGCCCTTGCAGGGCAGCCTTCTCACACCATTCAAAGGACTTGACGTAGTCCTGCCCTACTCCTTCTCCCTTATAATACAGTACACCAACCATATTTTGTGCATCGGCAAGACCCTGTTCAGCCGCTCTTAAATACCAATAAAAGGCCTCATTGTAATCCTGTTCTACTCCTATACCCTTATAATAGGCGTCTGCTATGTTGTACTGACCCCAGACATGTCCCTGCAGGGCTGCCTTTTCACACCATTCAAAGGATTTAACGTAATCCTGCCGGACGCCTTCTCCGCTGTAATACATTACCCCTACCATGTTTTGTGCATCGGCAAGACCCTGCTCCGCTGCTTTTAAACACCAGTTAAAAGCCTCATTGATATTCTGACCTATGCCAATACCCTCATAGTATTCTATGGCGAGGTTGTACTGAGCCCACCGGTATCCTTCATCAGCCGCTTTTAAATACCACTCCGCTGCCTTTGTCCGGTCCACTTCGACCCCAATACCTTCGCTATATATCAGACCTAACCTGTTGATGGCATGGTTATCCCCCATTTCAGCCAGGGACTTACAATACTCAAAATATTCATTGTAGTACTCCCTGGCCTTGGCTACATCCTTCCGGACCCCCATACCGTTCTTGTACATCTCTCCAACCAGGTAAAAATCATAGCCCAGTCCCTGCTTTGCAGAGTTTAAATAATAGTCCAACCTCTTCTTATAATATGTGTTGGATTTTGTCTCATCCCTTTGGATGCCACTTTCCTCATCTCCCGCTTCGTATATCTCTCCAAGGGATTCCCAGGCCTCTTTATAGTTGTAATCAGCTGCCTTTTTGTAATACTCAATTGCCTTAACAAGATTTTTGGTTGCCCCTTTTCCACTATGATACATGCTGCCTATGCTGTAGATTGCGGGAATATATCCTTTAGCGGCGGCATCCTCATAGTATTTCATGGCCATTTCATAATCCGCCTGTATACCCCTTCCCTCTGAAAGCATAACCCCCAACATATGCATTCCATAGGGACTCCCAAGGTCAGCAGCTTTTTTATAGTACTCCATGGCCCTTTGATTATCCACTTCAACACCGTTACCAAAATAAAATATATTACCAAGGCTGATAAATGCAAAAACATCATCCTTGTAAACATCATCCTGATATATCGCTATTGCCTCCCTGTAGCACTCCTTATATTTCTCCAGATCTATGGGGACGCCATGACCGTCCAGGTGCATTTGGCCCAGATTCTCCCAGGCTGAGGGATCTCCCTGTTCTGCAGCCTCCCGAAATAATTTCTCAGCCTTTTTTAGATCCGGATCTACCCCGGTTCCATAAAGATATAACCGACCCAGGCCTGTAAGAGCCTTGTTGTATCCCTTCTCAGCCGATTTGGTGTAGAGGTCCAATGCCTTTTTATAATCCACCGGCAGACCGTAATATCCGTCATGAAATTCGGCCAGATTATACATGGCCTTAGCATTCCCCTTCTCTGCTGCCAATGTATAGAACTCTACAGCTTTGTCCAGGTCTATTGAAACCCCCAGGCCATTTTCATACATTATACCCAATTGGGTTTGCGCTTTGGCGTTACTAGCGGCTACCTTTTCGTACAACCTGACTGCTTCCCCATAGTTATGCTTCTTATATTCTTTATCGGCCAGATATGTGTATATATTTCCGTTAAATAAGGCGACTCCAGCCAGCAAGGCAAGAATACCTAGAAACCATAACCTTCTCTTGAGTTTTGTTTTATTGATCCTGTATTTGACTGTAACTAAGGCACTTTTCCCCTGGACCTTACCCCCAGTCCTGCTATTTTCATTAATCTCCATATTCCGTCCCCTCTTTGAGCAATGAGATATGGTACATATAGGAAGAATATCTGGAAAGTTTATCCTTGTCAAGACTGCCATATAAATCCTTTAGGATATCTGGAATCCGAGAAACCGGACAACTATCAATGCCAACAGACCCCGGACAATTATAATATTCGCATGTTTTATTTTACATTTGAAGATTTTAATTTATTTTCGAATTTATATTAAATATTTTAATTTTATTATTGATTTATTCTAGATTTGGATTATAATTATATCAAGAATAATAAATTTACCAATACATGAGAGGAGGGTATGGTTTTGTCCTACCCCGTTATAAACAAATGCTCGGTATGTGGAGAAAAGCTCCAGGTCACTTCCCTTTGCTGCAGCAGATGCGATACCGAATATCGAGGCAGCTTCCATTTTGACAAGTTCAGCTACTTAACTGCGGAGCAAAAATACTTTATAGAAATCTTTCTTAAGTGCAGGGGAAATATCAGAGAGGTTGAAAAGGAGCTAAACATCTCCTACCCCACCGTCCGGTCCCGACTGGATGATATAATTCATGCCCTGGGCTATGATTTGCCAAGGGAAAGCAGACCCCAGGTTGACACGAAAGAGATTATCGACTCATTGAGCAAGGGCGAAATCACCTATGATGAGGCCATGAAGATGATTAAAGGCAAAGACTAAAAAAGATTATTGAAAGGATGTTTATCAATGAGAGAGGAAGTTAAAAAAATCCTAAAAATGATTGAAGATGGGCATATAACCGCCGAAGAAGGCGAAAGGCTTTTTGAAGCCATGAATGACCATAAGTCGGATGCATCCTTTTATCATTCCCAAGACCCAGGCTCTGCCCCCCAGTTCCTTAAGGTGCGCATAGCCGAAGAAGGGAAGAATAAGGTCAATGTAACCATCCCTATCTCTCTGATAGAGGTAGGCCTAAAAATCGGAGCAAAAGTTGGACCCCTATTTACGCCGGAAGCAGAAGTCCTGCAGGATGTGGATTTGGAGGAGTTGATGCAAGCCATTAGAGAAGGAGCACGTGGCAAATTGGTGGATGTTCAAGATGATGACAACCAGGTAGAAATATTTGTAGAATAGTATTGGGTGGGAATTGCGATGTATAATATGAGGGTTCTGGAAATGCTGGAAAGCGGCGACATATCCACAGAAAAAGCCATAACCATGTTAAGTCATCCCCCAAAATCCAAACCCCTGCCCAAGGGTCACATTTTAATGATAAGGATACGGGATGAAGATAGCAGACTGATATTGCCTGTCCCATTTTTTCTGATAAGCCTGGCTTTCCTGCTGGCCAAATTCGGACTGAAGATAGCAGATAGGTTTAGCGATAGTCAGGATGTTAAGAAGATTTACGCCATAGCCAAATTCATTAGCTATAGGGACCTGAAAAAGCTGGTGGATAGTCTGCGCATATGTAAATCCACCGGATTTGTAGAAGTGTACAACGAGGAGAGTATGGTAGTCATAAAGGTTTACTAATAAGGGAACAGAATTTCTGTCCCCTTTATATTTTGTCTCCTTGACATCCCAGCCTTATAAATCAGCATAACTGATGCATTTCTGGATGGATATGAATGAATAGATATCAATGGTTTTGCTAATAGTCTATTCACTGGAAGTTTTTGAAGTGGGTTTATGTCTTTTTTCCAATTCCTCGTATACCTGATCCAGGGCTACGCCCTTCTCCACCAATGCAACGATTAGATGATAGATTAGGTCGGCTGTTTCATATATTAGCTCCCCTTCATCCCTGTTTTTGGCGGCAATTATGACTTCTGCCGATTCCTCTCCTACCTTCTTGAGAATCTTGTCCATGCCCTTTTCAAAGAGGTAGTTGGTATAGGATCCTTCTACGGGATGATTCTTCCTATCTACAACGGTGTCATATAGCCTTTGCAGAATCCTTGACTTATGGTATGCCATCTCAGCATCAAAGACTTTATGGTTTTTTTCTACAAAACCGGTATTTTCCTTATCCAGCTGTCTGTAAAAGCAGGACCTATGCCCGGTATGACAGGCACCGCCCTTTTGTTTTACCTTAATCAACAGGGCATCGCTGTCACAATCAACGAATACATCCTGAACCAGCTGTATATTACCCGATGTCTCGCCTTTTTGCCACAACTCATTACGACTCCTGCTCCAAAAATGGGTCATCCCGGATTCCAAGGTCTTTTCTATGGACTCCCTGTTCATGTAGGCCATCATCAATACTTCATTGGACTCGGCATCCTGAATAATGGCAGGGACCAGGCCCTGTTCATTGAATTTTATCTCAAGATCCTTACTAAGCATAGTGCTAATCTGCCCCCTTAGATTTCAATTCCATTCCTTCGGAGATAATCCTTTAAGTCCCCTATTTCCAGTTCCTTAAAGTGAAAGAGAGAAGCCGCCAATACTGCCCCCGCCTTGCCTCTCACTATTGCATCGAGAAAATGCCGGGGCTCTCCCGCTCCTCCCGAAGCGATAACCGGGATACTGACTGTTTCGGCAACGGCACTCAATAGCTCTATATCGTATCCTTCCCTGGTACCGTCCCTGTCCATGCTGGTTAAGAGGATCTCCCCGGCGCCCAGGTCCTCCACCTCTTTAGCCCATTTAACTGCGTCCTTACCGGTATCTGTCCTCCCGCCGTTTATAAAGACGGACCAGCCTGCCCCTTTTACCCTCTTTGCATCAATGGCAACCGTAATACGGGAGCTGCCGAATCTATCCGCAGCCTTCCTTATAAGGTCCGGAGTCCTAATGGCTGCCGAACCCACGGACACCTTGTCGGCGCCTGCATTGAGGTATTGTCTAAAGTCCTCCAATTCCTGTATACCCCCACCTACGGTCAGGGGGATGTTGATGCCTGAGGCTATCCTCCTAACCAGATCCAAGGTAACTTCCCTGGTTTCCCCGGATGCGGCAATATCCAGCATAAACAATTCGTCTGCTCCTGCCCTGTCATAGGCCCTAGCCACTTCTACAGGATCCCCTGCATCCACCAGACCGGTAAACTTTACTCCCTTTACAATCCGCCCATCCTTTATATCAAGGCATGGTATAATCCTTACTTTCATTTCCTAATCCCCCTCAAAGCCTAAGGCATCCTCCAGCTTTATTGCCCCCGTGTAAAGGGCCTGGCCGATTATGAATCCCCTGGCCCCAATCTTTTTAACGGATTTTATATCTTCCAGGGTACTGGCCCCCCCTGAGGCGATTATATTGAGGCCCGTTTCCTCTATCATGGCTCTCGTAGCCTCTATATTGGGACCCTTTAGCATCCCATCTCTGGAGATATCCGTATATATCACTGTATCTACGCCCATATCATAAAGCTGTTTACCGAATTCAACGCTTTCTATCCGGGTTTTTTCTACCCAGCCCCTTATGGCAACCTGACCGTCTCTTGCATCTATACCCACTGCGATTCTATCGCCGTAATATTTCAGGGCTTCCTTCAGGATTTGTGGCTCTGTTATGGCTATGGTGCCCAGAATAACCCTGGCGACCTTCGGCTCCTCCATAAACAGATCTATCTTCTTCATATCTCTGAATCCACCGCCTATTTGAACCGGTATGGAAATTGAGTCTATAATGTCCCTTATAACCCCTGTGTTTGGGGACTCACCGTCAAATGCCCCGTCCAAATCCACGATGTGTAAAATTTTAGCGCCTCTTCTTTCCCATTCCCTGGCTATCTCCACCGGATCATGGCTGTAAACCGTCTCCCTGTCCTTATCGCCCTGCATCAGCCTTACACATCTTCCGTCTTTTATATCAATTGCCGGATAGATTATCATCGAATACCACCTACCTCTAGTCTAATCAATTCATGCTGTGTGTTAACCTGTAATATCATAAAATGAGCATTTATGTGCATTATAAATCAAAACAGGAAATCAGGTTTAGTCCAGTATACCCTTTGAAGAGGGAACCGCATCGGCATCTATCCCGGAATCAATAGCCACTGCCTGTTTCATCGCCCTACCCAGGGCCTTGAAGATGGCCTCTATGATATGGTGGGTATTCCTTCCATAGGGCACCCTCACATGAAGGGTTAATCCCAGATGGTTGGAAAAGGAGCGTAGGAACTCTTCAAGAAGCTGGGTATCAAAATTCCCTACCCTTTGATTTAGGGGCGGGGTTTCCAGATGAAGGTATGGCCTCCCGGATATGTCCAGGCTCACCATGGCCAGGGACTCATCCATGGGAAGGATCATGGTCCCATACCTGTGTATGCCCTTTCGCTCACCCAGGGCCTGCTTGAAGACCATGCCCAGGACTATACCTACATCCTCTACACTATGGTGCCCGTCCACCTCAAGATCCCCCAGACAATTTACATCCAGATCAAAGCCCCCGTGAACAGCAAACAGGGTAAGCATATGATCAAAGAAGCCTATTCCTGTTTTTATGTTGGCTTTACCTTCTCCATCTATATTGAGGGTAACGGAAACCTTGGTTTCCAAGGATTCCCTCCTGCCAGTCCCTGTCCTCTTCATACTCTTTTCCCCTTTCACTCTCAATCTATATTTTAGATAAACAGCTATTGATAAGCCGAAGTTTTTATCGATTTTACTTTTGTAATCTATCGGAATAAACCAAACTCCCATACAAAGGTGTAACTTATCGTTCAACAGCTAACTGACTAAATAAGGTAATGCCTTTGAACGCTACTTCCAACATCCGCTTATCAAAGCTCATTACCGTTACACACTATTTCCATTAGTACTATGTTATGCTGTTTTGTGTATTAGTACCGTTACTAGGGAGGATGGCTTTGTGGAGGCAGATTCCAATGGCCCGAAAGAAAGACCTCTAAGGGAAGTGCCGCTAATAATCCTACAAAGATGAGACCCGTAAGGCAGCTTCCCGATGTAATTTGGATACTGCCGGAATAAACCATCCTCCCATACACAAAGACATAACTTATCGTTCAACAGCCTGCTGGCAAACTAAGGTAATGCCTTTGAATGCTACTTCCAACATCCGCTTATCAAAGCTCATTACCAGACTTATTAAACAGTATGTTAAGATTCTATAGCTGACCCAGTACCTCCTTAAGTGCCTTAAGAAAGCTGTCGTTAGCCTCCTTCTGGGCCACTGTTACCCTGAGGCAATCCTTGAGATAGGGGTTGTTCGAAAAGTTTCTTGTAAGTATTCCCTTATCATACAGCCCCTGCCATACAGCGTCCCCACAGGGTACCCTGATTAGTAAAAAGTTGGCCTCCGATGGATAGACCTGAACATCCTTAATCTTACCCAAGGCTCTGTAAACCCTTTCTCTCTCCTCCAGTATCCGGTCTACCCGTCCTTTTATGATATCCTTATTCTCCAGTATTTTTATGGCTGCTTTCTGGGAAAAGCTGTTTACATTATAGGGGGGCTTGACCCTGTTGATTTGGTCTGCCAGTTCCCGACTGCTCACGCTGTATCCTACACGAAGTCCCGCCAAGCCAAAGGCCTTGGAAAAGGTTCTAAGGACAACCAGATTCGGAAGCTCCTCCGTCCACCTTATCATGGTATCCCTGGTAAACTCCCCATAGGCTTCGTCCACTACCACGATCCCCGGAAACCCCTTGATAAAATCCTTTAGACCATTTGAATGGATAGTGTTCCCGGTGGGATTATTGGGACTGCAGATAAACATAACCTTGGGCATCCCCTCTGACAGGGCTGAATCATAACTATGGATATCGTACCTGAACCCTTCTCCCAATGGGGCTTCCATGGGAATACCCCCTGCCATCAGGGTGAATACCCTGTACATCCCAAAGGAGGGAACCGGCATCAATACCCTATCCCCTTTATCTACAAAGCCCGTCAATATAATCTGAATCAGCTCATCGGAGCCGGCGCCTATGACGATTTGATCATGGGATAGGCCCCAATACTCCCCTATGGCCTTCCTGAGCTGGGTGGCATTTGAATCCGGATATCTGTTAAAACCGCTACCTTCAAGCAGTTCCTCGGCCAGAGCCTTCCTTATATCGCTTGGCAGATCCCAAGGGCTCTCGTTTGCGTCCATCTTATATCTCCATGGTTTTTCATCGGCATCATAGGGTTTAAAGTCCCTCAGATCCTCTCTCAGATAATTCTTCATTCTTTTTCAAACCTCACTTCCACTGAGCGGGCATGAGCCTCCAGACCCTCTGCCCTGGCGAACTCGGCTACATCCTTATACAAATCCTCCAGGGCTTCCCTCGAAAAGGATATTAGGCTGGATTTCTTTATAAAATCGTCTACGGAAAGGGGTGAAAAGAACCTGGCGCTTCCACTGGTAGGCAGGATGTGGTTGGGTCCCGCCATGTAATCCCCCAAAGGTTCCGGTGCATAATGACCCAGGAATATGGAACCGGCATTCCTTACCCTGCCCAGATGCTCAAAGGGGTTCTCTATAGCAAGCTCCAGATGCTCCGGAGCTATCTCGTTGGCCAGTTCGATTCCCTGTTCTATACTGTCCACAAAAATTATGGCACCATAATCCCTCAAAGCCTCCCTGGCAATTGCCTCCTTTGGAAGAAGGGCAATCTGCTTTTTTAGTTCCGATTCTATGCCTTTAAACAGTTCCTCATTGTCGGTGATAAGAATAGATGTAGCCAGGGGATCGTGCTCTGCCTGGGACAATAGATCCGCAGCCACATACCTTGGATTGGCGCTTTTATCGGCCACCACCACAATTTCGCTGGGACCGGCGATCATATCTATGTCCACATAGCCGTAGACCTCTTTCTTGGCCAGGGTGACATAGATGTTTCCGGGCCCGGTTATCTTATCCACCCTGGGCACCGGCCCTGTTCCAAAGGCCATAGCTGCTATGGATTGCGCGCCCCCCATCTTATAGACCTTGGTAACACCTGTAATATCGGCAGCCACCAGGGTATAGGGATTAACCTTTCCCTCCGGTCCGGGAGGTGTAGCCATAATAATCTCTCCTACCCCCGCTATTTGGGCGGGAATGGCATTCATCAGAACCGAAGACGGATATGCCGCCCTGCCCCCGGGAACGTATATACCCACCCTTTCCATGGGTTGGAGCTTTTGCCCCAGAATAATTCCGGAGTCCTCTCCAAAGGAAAACCAGCTGTTTTGCTTCTGCTTCCCATGATAATCCCTGATCCTGGCCTTGGCCCTTTTTATGATGTCAATGAATTCTTTGGGCACCTGGTTATAAGCATCGGCAAACTCCTCCCTTGAAACAAGGATGTCTTGATCATTGACATACCTGGCACCGTCAAACCTCTCTATATATTCAAAGAGGGCAGATTTTCCTTTTTTCTTTATGGTATCCACTATTTCCTTCACGACCCTGTTCTCCTCAGGGAAGTCCAGGTGGGAAGGTCTTTTTAAGGATCGGATTATCCCGTCAATGCCCATATTTCTTCCATCTATTTTGGCTATCATGTTCTTATCCCTCCAATACCTTCTGGACAGAATCAATTATTTCCTTAATAGGCTTGTTCTTGGTTTTGAAGCTTACCCGGTTGACCACCAGCCTGGCACTGATATCACAGATCTCCTCAAGGACCACCAGGCCGTTCTCCCTGAGGGTACGGCCACTCTCCACAATATCAACTATATAGTCCGACAAGCCCACCAAGGGTCCCAGTTCCACGGAACCGTTCAGCTTAATGATCTCTATGGTCTCTCCCATTCCGGCAAAGTAGTTTTGCGCTATATTGGGATATTTGGTGGCTACTCGGGTATGGGATCTGGTGATGCGAAGATCCCCTTTCTCCGGAAAGCCGGCTACCGCCATTTTGCATTTACCAAACCCAAGATCCAGCACCTCATAGAGGGGTCTGTTCTCTTCCATCAAAGTGTCCTTCCCTGCGATGCCCATGTCAGCCACCCCGTATTCAACATAGGTGGGCACATCACTGGGCTTAACCAGGAGAAAACGCAGCTTTGAGTCCTGGGAATGAAAGATCAGCTTTCTGGATTCCGTATCCAAACCATCCAATCCGTCTATAGCTTCCTGTAGAATTGAAAGTGACTTATCCCCCAGCCTTCCCTTAGGCAGTGCTATGGTCACCACTTGAAATCCCCCCTGTCCTTCTCCGATATATCTATAATTTCTGATATGTCCCTGGCCCTGGCGTATTCCTGGGGATCAACACCCTCACTGGCTCGGGAGAGTAGCTCCACCCGCCTGCCTTCCTCCCTCAGCTTCTGGGCAATCTGGTAGCCCTGTCTCCTGTTTTCATTATCAAATGCTACCAAGGTATCAACAGGAGGGAGATCCACCAATTTCCCCTGCCTGTCCAGTGCCATAAGCAAACGCTTTAAACCCATGGCAAACCCGGTGGCCGGCAAGTCCCTGCCAAATTCGGACAAGAGGTTGTCATATCTTCCTCCCCCGCAAATAGTAAAACCCAAATCCCTGGTAAAGCCCTTGAAGATAATGCCTGTATAATAGTTAAGGCTGTGCAGCATGCCAAGGTCGAAGGTGATGAATTCCTCCAGGCCATAGCCCTTTAAGATTTCGTATACCTGACGAATATTCTCAATAGCCCTTTGACACCGGGGGTTTTTAGTGTACTCCGCTCCCCGCTCCAGCACGTCAACGTCCCCATACATGGAAGGCAGGTCCATTAAGATGCCCTTCAACTTTTTATCCATGGGAAACTCCTTTAAAAACATCTCAAGCATCAATTGGTTTTTTTCTTCTATCAATAACCTGAGCTGCTCGGCTTCTTCGGGATTCAGCCCTGCATCCTCCACCAAGCCCTTAAAAAATTCCACCTGCCCGATCTCTATCAGAAAATCTTCCAGTCCCAGGTTTAAAAAGCATTGAATTGCGGTAGCTATGACTTCGCCGTCCCCTTCCGGGCTCCCGACACCCAAGAGTTCAATACCTGCCTGGGCAATTTCCCTTTGCTTTCCCGTCTGCAATTCTTCATACCTATAGACATTGCTGAGGTAGGATAGGCGTATGGGGGCCTCCAAGCTCTTAAGTTTTGTACCAACAATCCGCGCAA